>Ga0126342_10016841_pt1 | contig 12694 bp, 14 predicted proteins | sample Cyp1metagenome_FD_92528 | JGI IMG/M metagenome (GOLD analysis project Ga0126342, IMG submission 92528) | Coral microbial communities from Lord Howe Island, Old Settlement Bay, Australia - Cyphastrea 1 metagenome | ecosystem: Host-associated > Invertebrates > Cnidaria > Coral ...
ATGCCCAAATGTGGCAAATACCATGCAAAATGACAAATTCAAGTTCCAAACCGTTGCAAACACTAGGCAAATGGTACCAGCCAAGAAATCCAAAAAAAATTCCCAAACCTGTTCAAAAAAAAAATCCTAAAACTATTTCACACCCCTTCAATAAATCAGATCAGGTGGTATCTCAACGGTTTGGGATTTTGCCGCATTCGTGGATTTTTCGATTGAGAACAAACAGTTACAGGTTTTGAAACACCACTTTCCAGCATTATTGATTATTCATTGGTTGGTTGCCCCCATGATTGTGAGCTCCACTAATTATTCAATTCACTGTCCAACATTGACCCACTTACAGACCACATAACACCACTATCCGTTGACTGATTAACATCACTCTCCAGCATTATTAGTACCCATTGATGCATCTTGTTAGCCATTATGAACCATTCTGAATCATAATTGACCTTTATTACACTTGTCAATCATACTTCACCTTTATTAACCACTGTCAATCATTATCAGTCATAAGAAACCTGCATTAACCATGATCAATCATTTTCAACCACTACTACAGATATGATATATACATTATATATATACAGAATATCCTTGAACCATCATTAACCAGTATCAAACATCCCTCTAATAACCAAAAATATTACCAATTATCAAACGCTCAATGACATTTTCTTTTTTACCAGAACAGATATCAGCCAACTAAATTTGACTATAACCTGTCATTAATCATCATTAATCACTATATTAACAATCTTGGACCTATCCTATGTACTTAGGTGGCATTAATGAGCCATTATGACGCATCATCAAATATTACTACCAATCATTATCCAAGTCTTGTTCTATCATCATGAACCTCTAACCAGTCAGATATATAGCTAAGGTTATTAAATAAAGGTATATTCTTAGCTATCATTGACCGGACCAGATATCAGCCAACTACAGTTTAATAATCTTTATTCTTAGCCATCATCCAACATGATCAATCATTCTGAGCCACTAATCAACCCACTAATCATCCAATTTCGACCCTGTTAGACGATAAAACATCAACCTTGATCAGCACATCTCCATGTTGAAAACCCCTGACCATCTCTTCCATTAGAAAAACCACTAACAAACCATTCATCAAGACCTCATCAACTATATTATTCACCATTATTATATAACTATTATGACAACACTTTTACCTATCATTAACTACTCTTAGCTGTATCTTTACAATATTGTCATTCGTCTGAACCATCTCAATATTTCACCATGATCAACGAACTATGCGCATTTTCAGCCATCGTCTGTCGGCTCTCAGACAGCTCCAACGGACTCCAACGTCTGTCAGACCGTAGGCATTATGAACGATTATTGGTTCCAACTAAATTCTTGGTTGTAATAATATAACCGCTTGGTGGTTTGGAACATGAATTTTATTTTCCCAAATCGTTGGGATGATGATCCAATCTGACGAACTCGCAACCATCAGCAACCATCAGCCACCATCAATGTTCCCAAGTATTATTGGTTGTAATGGATGATCCGTTATTGTTGGTTATAGTCCATCATAACCATCATTTTTCACCATGGACTTCATGGATCAACCAATATCAACCATCATTTCTCATTTTATGCCAGGCATCAGCATTATTTGATGATTGAGATAATATGATGGTTGATAATATCCATTAGATCACTAATATTATGGTCCATCATTTCTCATAATAATATCATCATCATATGATTTGCCATCAGCAACCATCATCAATGGATTGGTTTAAGGGAAAATCTACAGGAAAACCATGGATTTTCCCATCAAATATGGTGTTTTCCTGTAATTTTTCCCTTAAACCAATCCATTGACATCAGCAACCATCAGCCACCATCCTTCCACCGTCAGCCCGTGTAGGTGGCATCTACGTGTCCCAGTCCGGCTTTAGTTTTGGTCTCCAGATCCCCGTCTCTGCGGTTATCACCTCGGTGGCGCAGAAGAAGGTCACGAGTCTGACGGACTTCGAACAAGCCCTGGCCGGCGTCCCCAACAAGGCCGGTGAAAAGGGCGAAAAAAACAGGGGAGGCGGTGAAAATGGAGGGTTTTTCGCTGGTAAAAAGTGGTGGATTTCACTGATTTCACTGGTTTTGGAGGGGTTGAAGCTGGAAAAATTGGTGATTTAGACTGGATTTTCACTAGTAAACATGGGAATTTCACTAGTATGTTCTCTGTATTGTCGTGGTCAAAAATTGTGGTTGGGAGTTTTTTTTTTAACACATGGAGAATCAACACATCGGGATGAACTTGGTCCCAACAGAAACGGAGAATTTTTATCACTGAAACATATATAGATTCATGATTAATAAGGGGAATCATCCCCAAATGGGCCTTAATTCAGGTTAGGGAAATATTATAATTTACCCAGATGGATTCAAACTTTATTTTCCCATTTGAAACTTTACTTGAAATGGTGTTTGATCAAAGGGATGTTTACAGAAGAAATGTAAGTTAACAGACAATGTCATGATAGATCTGGAACGTGGCAGGCACCACAAAATCATGAACCCAACCTTTTCACAGATTGTATATAATACAGTATAAAATTCAAGAATTTGAAGCAACACAGGCAACCTTACCATGAGTTGGTCAAACATTCTATTGGGATTGGTTGTTTCACTATTGTTTCCAATATTTCTTCATGACCATCATTTGATTTCAGGGTGCTGGACTGGCTACAGCGCAGGTCCAAGCCACACTGCCCATGTTCGGAGATATCCCCATTCCTCTTTGGATAAAAACTTTGTTTTTTCTTAACAAGCATAACATGATGATATCATTATCTCTGATGCTTGTATCCATTCCGACTCTTGCTGTCATTTTCTGCTTGGTCCTTCTCATCGACGCGTCATTCCTTCAGCACCGTCGTCTCAGGAGATGTTTGAGGTCCGGTGGTTCAATCCTTCTGCCAATGAGCATCGGCAGAAGTGCTCCATGATTCGCCACTTGTTGATGAGAAAAAAAGGGACCGGGCAAAGGCAAGAAATCACAGGAACGCCCGAAATGCATAGGAAAACAATTCCAGGATATTCAAGATGATTTTTAGTTAGTATCTCCCAAGTTAAACTTATATAATTTTACCTATTTTGGCTTGGTATACAACAGAACATGCATGGCAGTACCTTGGCACTTCACCACACATGTTAAGAGATGGGTTGCCACATGTTTCAATCAACCTCAACTCCAGATGTCTATGATCCATATATATATATATATATATGTATCATGATATCATATAATAGCCACATTTCATCTCCACATTATGGGATATGTTCCAGATATTGGGGTTTCCTAAAATAGGGATACCCCTAGCTATCATCCATTTATGGATGTTCCATTATTCTAATCAACCATTTTGGGGTATCCCGGTGTCCCCATGACTATGGAAACCCCCACATGTTGGTAACATGCTGATTTTTTCATCATCTTCCCATGGACACCTTGATGATCTTCCAAGGGATGGAACGGACCCTGTGGCCCGCGCGTGTCTGGGACTTTTGTCCCAAACGGCCCAACACCTGGAAGAGAAGGTCGCGGGAGCTGACAACCTGGAGAACAATGCAATAAATAACAGAACTGGGGATGGTTTGGTAGCACCCATAAAAATGGTGATTTATAGGAGATAGTGTTTTTGACTGTTTTTTTTTTCACATGTAGCACTTTTCTTTGGCAGCTTGAAGAGTCCATAATTGGTGAACGGGTCAAATTTTTTTTAGCATGGACCAGCTGCAGATGATCTCCATCAGTTGGGGATTCAGATGGAATCTAGTAGCTGATTTAAGCCATTTTTTGTGGGGTATGTTTTGAAAACACGCACTTCTGCCATGATGAATCATGATGCTTCCCCTTGCGACGATCATCTGAGACATCCCCAGAATTCGTCGTCCCTTTTTGGCCTTTTTTTGCAACATGTTTGGTACATCCACCGGACAAGCATCGGGTTCACATGTTTGATCCCTTCAAAATCCATTTTTTCGCCTTTTTTTTGTGGATTTTTGGCAGGTCTTGGGTCGATGAAGGGATGAAGGAGATGGCGAAGCTCCTGGCATTTTCCGTTTAGGGCGCAACACGGGCGTTGTGGTGTCTGAGAAAGGGGGAGAAAGGGGGATTCACATAGATTGACCCCCAACTCTGGCAATATTCCTGGAGAACATGACGGTTTGTAGCAAAGGTATGACCATGGATGATAGACACGGAAATATCGGCCAAGAGAAGATCTCTAAAATCAGATGTTTGGATGAATTCTGAGCTGTAAATTTGGGATTGCAGCCAACAAACTATGCTGATTGAAGCTGCAAACATGGAGATGGAACCTGGGCATGAAGTTGGTATCGGGGTAGACCTCGTTCAATGTGGATGTTCATTGCTATCACACTGAACGAGCATGGGGGTTCTGCGCCCAGCGGAATGACATTTTTTGAAACGATCGAAGTGATCCTATTGTTTGGGTGTAAAAACAATGGTTTTTAGAATGTTTCTAGTAGATTTCCATATTTTTTTCCTTCAGTAATTTGTATCAATCTCTAATTTTTTTTGGTATATCTTTAATTATTGAAAATGATGTTTATTGATATCTATGATTATGCATATTTCATGCAAACAACTCCATGGTGGCTGAGTGGCTGAGGACAGCCAGTGCTCCTGAGCCCGTGGAATGTAGTCCCGTCTCCGATTCACGCAGTCGCGCCTCTGTGGCTCGGCGACGGGTTTGGCTCGGTTGGAGGCCTGGATGGGTTAGTGGTTTCTATAGTGATGAAAATACCTACCTAGACCCTCCAAAAAAATAGCCAAACATGTGAAACAGTACTGAAATCCTGGGTAAAACAGTAAAACCATCATTTTTACGGGTACTTGGAGGGTCTAGGAAGATGTTTTTGAGACTTCAATAGTGCCTGAACACTATATAATTATATGTTTTGAAGCAATGCTTCTTGGCTGACCCATCAACTTGGGCACATCTCAAGGGTTTGGACATATCAGCCCCCCAAAGGTGAGTCATGTTTTTGCTGCAACAAGCAGAGTGGTAAGGTAATGCTACCTTTTCGTCGTTGCAGAAACTCAGGCAGAACAGGATTCTGACACCGTGCCCGCAGCTTTGAGTGTCTTGGCCTTGCAGTTTGTAATCGAAGGAGGCTGGAAATGGCTGGAAGCACTGTTCACTCCGAGAATGGAATAGAATGGAACTCATCCAATCATTGTGCAAACCATTGGGCTTGTAAAGGTGAATAAACCTTCGAAACTCATCCTTCACCAACCACCAGCAATTTGGGCTTCATTTTTAGCGTCCAACGGCACTTGGGAGCTCATTTGGGCTTCGCAGAGACTCCCTATGATTCACTGGCTCAGGAGAAGAAGACTCTTTTGGTTATCCTGAGAATTCGGATGTTGCTCGGCATAAACTGATTGATCTGATTGGTGGTGACTGGAACCATTGGGATTTTCATGGAATTTTTGATGACTTTCCATTCAGTTGGGAATGGAATGGAATGGAATGTCATCATCCCAGCTGACTTTCACTCCATGATTTTTCAGAGAGGTAGGGCTCAACCAGCAACCAGTAAAGACTGCTGAAAAACTGCGTTCTTCTTTCGAATGGTGGCTTCCTCTGTCCTCTGTCTGGTGGCTGAATCTGTTGTAACGTCAGTCACCTCTTTCTCCCGCATAGTTGGCCATTTGGGAGTCATTGATTGGTCATTTACCATGAATATGCTTCGTAAATGGAACAGATCGCCAACATCATCATCCATGAATGTGTTGATCCATTATTCTTCATTTTACCATTATTGGTCATTTCCCATTCAACATCATCCATTTACCATGTCTTTTACCATATGGCCATATCCCCATGACCCTTGCCATCGATCCTTGCCTTCAAGGCCGCCATCTCGATGGTCCAACCCATGCTGTGCACCATCGTGACGCAAGTCTCACATGAATATGCCACCGATTTCCTGCAAAGCAAGGAAGACGCTACGCTATCATCAGAGTTTATGGGGTATGGTATGGTCTGGTTCATAGTGGTTCGAAAGGATAATAATGTATATATGATTATATATGTATAATATCTATAGACACTCCACTGACCCATAGATTTGGGGTAGGGTGAGTACTTTGACCTTTTTCCTGGTAACTTTCATAGATCGTTGTTCATTGGTTTTCTTGAGATGTGGTGCTGGTATCTCGTATTCTGGGGATGGCTTTTGGATCCACTTGGGACACAACCTCTGTAGGTGGTGAACCTTTTAGGCCTTGATTTTCGGGCCCCAGGGCTCTTTTTTTCGCACCAGAAATGCTGGCTCTCAGGAAAATAAGTCCACTGTGATCAGACGCTTTGGTGTTGGTCTAGTGATCGATTCCGTGAGTGGCTTGGTGCTGACAGATCGTTATACCGTTCCTCGGCGGACCAGCTCTGGGAAGAACTGCAAAAGCCGTTCCAAGAACTTGAAGCTGGGGTTCAGAAGTGCTTGCTCTAAATTTCACAGGATGTCAGTGATCCCCCAAGTCACAACTTAGTTGTATAGACTGCCCATGTTGCTAGGTGGGTCATACCCATGTTGATAGATGAGATACCCAGTTGCCCATAATCTCCCATCCATGTTCCTGTGACTGTCACTGACTCTGGTTGGCTCCAAGGTTCCACAACCTCTGGTTGAAGTGGAGCTGACCTTTGGTCAAACGGTCACGGTGAATGCCACCTGCTTGTTCATGCACCCACATCACAACATGGCACCCTGGCGATCTGGCACTCGGTGCCCGGAAGTCAACCATCCAACTTTTTGGGTACCCAACTTTTGTCTATACCCAAGGGCAGGAAGGCTTGAACTGCTAAGTTGATAAAAAAAGGATGAACAAGGCAGTGTTTGTTGTTAATTTTGTTAATTGTTGATGTTTCGAGCTTGTTTGGACCCTTTGATTGGACACGTTTGATGTTTTTTGACACCCACATTTTGCAAAGATAAGAACTGCAGCGCACGGCCGCGCCGATGATACTGGGTCACGTTGGATCATGTTGGGTCAATGTTCAGTGGAATTTATTGGAACTTGACGAGTGACTGGTGACCTGGCTTTTTTTAACCATATGACCTGGCAAATTTATCATGGAATCCCTAATTTTATGGTGATATGATGGTATATGTCCTGGCAAATTCCCTAATCTCCTGGCAAATTTCCTAATTTCCTGGAAACTTTCCTAACTGGCTGGTGGTTTGGAACATGAATTTTATTTTTCCATCTATCGGGAATAACAATCCCAACTGACTCATATTTTTCAGAGGGGTGGGTCAACCACCAACCAGTGAATGATACTGAATATACCATCTGGTTATTGAACATAGCCATGGAAAATCCCTTATAAATGGAGGTTTATAGCTGGGAAGATCATCTATTTCCCATGGCAAATTTACCATCTGAGTTCCTGGCAGATGGGAAATCCCTCGTGACCTGCACCGAGGTCCTGTTGCATTACGACCCGCTTGCAGTGAAAGGTGCGCTTGTAGCACCGGGGGTGCCACAAAGATCACAAAGGCACAAGATGCATTTTTTTTTGTTCGGGTTCAACTCAACTCCACTTTTGAAATGATGATTAAATAAGTTAAATAGTAAATAGTGATGAAGCAACACGAACAGCTGTTCGATGGAGAGAATGTTTCAGGAATCCTGTAGCAGTTTTGACACATTGTCGTCACAAAGTCAGTGGGAACCTTTCCCGTGATATGTGAGGTTGCCTGTACACAGTCACATGGGGTGATGAAGCCACTGAGCATGGACACCAGTTCTCCCCCAGCAGTTGCCAGTTGCCAGTTGCCATACCCCAACATCCACCAGGATGAACATCCCATGGGTCAACAGCATGCTGCTTTTTGCTGCGACCCAGGGTGCCTTAAATCATCCCAAAACCATAGGAACTGAAGCATCAACATTTAGGAATCTAGGGATTTATAACTCATTTATCTATATTTATCTAGGAATCCAGGGATTTATTATAAATTGATATAAATTTATATAAAGCTATAAACTATATATTGTAAACTCATTTATCTGAATTCTTGAGATTTCAACTGGTGATATTCATGATGAATCCAATCCCCCCATGGCTTTCGCGCGCCAGACTTGCCGGTGAGAGCCATCGATTTGGGTGATGTGAGTCCCAAGACTGAGGAGTTATCGGCAGGCAGGATTCATGGACAGAAAGTGGTGGATTTCAGCAACGAAAACAGGGATATATGTATATATATATATATCCCTAGAAATTCTCTATATATGGGGAAATGATATGGGATCTCCGGGATATCGAATAACTGTAATGATAGAAATAAACATGAACTAAACATATGAGATGGCTTTGTCCCCAAAAATGTGAACACTTCGCCCCATCCGCAGCATTTGGGCTGGGCTCTTCAGCGAGGCCAAGTGCTGTCCTTCGTGTCCATTCACTCCGACCACCAACTCAGCGCCAAGCAGGCCATTTTTTCTCAAAAATGCTGGGATTTACAACGATTTTCCATGAGATTTGTAGCAGCTTTGTAGCTATTTTCATGGGGAAACTGAGGTTTTACAACCATGAGGTGGAATAGGGTACCCCATACATCCCGGTACTCTTTTTGTTCAGACAAACGAATGTGGAGATGTTTTCACACAGCTGATTTGTGAGTTCACAAATGAAGGCTTGGCAGTTCGAAGCAATGAACACAGAGGATATATATATATATGATATATATATATATATGTATGATATATATATATGTATGATATATATATATATATATGTATGATATATATATATATATATATATGTATGATATATATATATATATGTATGATATATATATATAATATTGATATATATAATATATATATATGTATGATATATATATATATGTGTATGATATATATAATATGACACTATATATATAATATGTAAATACGTGGAGCTAACATATAGTAACCCCTTAAAACAGATAGAACAGTCACATCCTATGCTTTTACTATCTTTTCTTGGCTTATACAACATCATCAATGAGGTTTTATTTCGGTGGAATCCTAAGAACCTACAGCTGATCCTTCAGCGAACGACTCTGAAAGGTGACCGTGGGAAGTATGTGCCTGAAAGTTTGGTCCTTTCCGCAGCCTCCTGTGACTTGGTGGTCAGCGATCTGTTGGGTTTTTTTGGGGATTCTGAAGCCAAAGCATCTTTAGTGATGTTTCTGTTGGTGATACCCCAACATGGATTTTTGGTTGGTTGGTTCCCCTCTCTGTTGGGATTTTTGATTGGCTAGTGATGTTCCCCTTGGTGATTCAGCAGAGCAAGCGTGGATGTTCCCCCTCAGTGATTTTAGTATATCTTACCCTCTGGTAAATTAACATAGACCCTGAAAATCACCATTTGTTGGTTGAAACTAATCTTCCAACCCCTATTTGCCAGGGTCTATGTTAATTTAACATAGGGTAGTGATGAACGCAATGCTAACCGGGTTGAAGCCGCGGCTCGCCGCTTCAGCCGCAAAAAACGCCGAGGCTTACCGTGGCCGGAACTTGGAAATCTGCAACTTGAACGACACCTTGCATGGTCTCGGTGGACTGTTGATTGAGCCGGCGCCGCCCGAAACTTAGCCGGCCATGGCCAGTTGATGCTGAGATGTGGCCCTAATTTTAGAACCATCGACATCACCTGAAAGGCACCTGTAGGTCCTCAAAGGTTGGAAGTATGACTGTAATCAAAGGATTGGATGCAGGTTCTCGTTCCTTCTCAACGGTATGGGCCTGTCCAGGGCCCTTCCTTTGAGCTCCACCCCCCTCCATGCAGTGGTTGATACCGGGACCTGAACAAAACCAAAGGTCTTACCGCATTCGAGCGTGGTTTGCGCAGTTTCCAGCAGGCAGGAGTTTGAAATATGACCCAGTCGCGCTGGGTTGAGCCTGACATATCCAAAATTGGATACAAGTAGTATTGGTTTTCTGGTTGGTGGTTTGGAACCATGGAATTTTATGACTTTCGATTCAGTTGGGAATGTCATCATCCCAACTGACGAACTCCATGATTTTTCAGACGGGTAGGGCTCAACCACCAACCAGTTTTGGTTGCTCAATCTAATTTGGGTCGGAAAAGTAGCCGAGTAGCCCCAAACAATGGGTCACAATCATCCTGTGTGACCTGGATAGGCAGTCTTCGCTATTTGGCTGGAGTGCCTGTGCAGGCAGCTTTGGCATGTTATCAATCTGTGCATCATTTGGTTGCGACATGTTGCGACCCAGAAGTAGTTGTTGAATTATGTTAATTCTACATCCAATATTAAATATTATATTGTATAGTAGGTGTCTTAAATGTCTTGAGTCAAATGTTAACATATGTTGATATCAGATACCTTGAATGTATTTAAATGTGACAACACGGGGTTGTTTGTGTCACATATGAACTGTTTGTTTGTGATCAAACAAAAATTTCCTTTCCATTTTTTGCATGGCGGGATGACCAAAAACAACATGACGTCCTTTCACTTCAAGTCTGCAGGGACAAGCAGGTCCCAAGCAAAAAAACTGTCCGAAATCCGCTTTGGAACATGAATTTCCTACCGAAACCTGTTCTTTGTCCAAGACTTCTAAAACTTCATGATCTTCCCAGAACCTCTAACACCCAGAATCGCGGAACAAGTAGAAAACAATTTTCCCCATAGATTTTGGGTTGGTAAAACGGTCAAGCACCAAGTCAAACCATGTCAAAGCCTATCTTTTTTTCCGAATTCCTTCTCATATGTTCGCATATTTCAATATTATAGTTCATCACATTTCATCACATTTCCATATAGAAAATATGAAAAAACTATAAGTTTTTCCTTTTTTCAAAACATTCCCCTTGTTTTTCCACGTCGAAAATGACCATTTTGGCCACGAGACTCCAGGTCTTTGCCGCGGTCCTCTCCTCGCTGGGACTCGAATCCAAGTGGGCCGAGCGAGTGGCGAGACCACTGGCCATCACCTCAGGGTGACAAATGTCACAAGTGGCGATGGGTCAATACCTATAGATACCATTTTTGGTGGGTTATTCACATCCATAAATCCCAGCTATTTTGATGTGAACTACAGGGGTACTATTGGTTTTGACACACTGCCAAGTGGCGATGGAAAATCACCCTTTTTTTTGCGGTAGATTCCTGTAGATCATCAATTTTCTGTGTTTCTTGATGGTGAAATTTTGATTTCCAGAGAGGCTACTCTATTTTTGTTCGTCCAAGTTGCCCAAGATATGTTCGTCCAAGTTGCTCAACGTGCTGGAAACGTTTGACATCACCCAGATGGCACTTACACTTTAGGACCCAGCTCTGGCGGTGGCAGCTTTGGAGTGTGAATTCGAGGAGGTGCTGGGTGATCAGCAGCATTTTCTTGTCAACTGAATCTTGATATGCATAATATGCACTATACATCACTATACTACAAACACCCATTCTATTCTAATTATCCCATTCAAAAAAGTTGTGAAGCATCATGAAGCACACAGCCATGAAAAAAACACGTTTCTCCCTTGTTTTCTCCCAATCTTTCCATCTCTTCCCATGTTTGCCCAATGCCACTGTGCCGCCACGGTCATAGGTGTCGTTGGCCAAAGCCCGACGCGAAGACGGCGTGCCGCTGGAGAATGCCCGGGCCTTGGCTGCCTGCAGCTCTGGCGGACGGCGACAGATTCTGAGGGTCGGACGGATCATGTCAGGCGCGCCTTGGTTCGGGTGGGGGGATGGATGGATAAAAGAGGAATTTTAAAGGGTTTTAAAGGGATTGACCCACCATTTTTTTTTGTTGGATTATGTGATATGTCATTATCATTCATTATCTGGTTTGTGGTTTGGAACCATGGAATTTTATGACTTTCCATTCAGTTGGGATCAGTTGGGAATGTCATCATCCCAACTGACGAAGTCCATCATTTTTCAGAGGGGTGGCGAAAAACCACCAACCACTTATAGTTGATAGTTGATATAGCTGACTAAAATTGGATGGGGATTGGATATGAGGAGATTCTGAGAGCAGGAAACAACGACATGGACGTTTTTTAAGAAGTAATGGTGGGCGGACTACACTAGGATCTTACCAAACCGCGAGTTTCTTCCAATCCAGAAACTCAGGCGTATGACCCCTTCAAACCATTATTTTTCATGCAATTGAAACTTGAAACCTTCAGGCATTTTCTTTTGGAGGACCAGGGTTTGTTCTATCGAAAATTGATGGGTTTCCTTAGGATTCTTCTTCAAAGCCAGACAAAAAGACATCGGATTATCGGATTTAGTGAGTCTAGAGATGTCTAGAGTCTAGAGTCAATTTTCAGCTCCTGAGTATCGTGACAAAGACCCCAATTATCTGAGTCAATAATTGGTCCCCTGAATTGAGACGATCAGATACTATAAAAGCTGATAAACCATGGTGGATCCAAGGCTCTGAGATGTTAAAAACATGCCTGCTTCAGTAAAACCATTGTAAAACCCATTTTTTGTGGGTAAAACATGGTTTGTCACAATGTAAAACAATGCCATATACCATTTTATTTTTAAGGGCTGCCGCCCCTGCCGCCGACCCCGGAAGCAAGTATGGTGGATTAGCTACATTTGGTTACTTGTTGAAGCAGGGAAATCTTGGTACCAACCTAAGAAATATATCAATTGC
>Ga0126342_10016842_pt1 | contig 12694 bp, 5 predicted proteins | sample Cyp1metagenome_FD_92528 | JGI IMG/M metagenome (GOLD analysis project Ga0126342, IMG submission 92528) | Coral microbial communities from Lord Howe Island, Old Settlement Bay, Australia - Cyphastrea 1 metagenome | ecosystem: Host-associated > Invertebrates > Cnidaria > Coral ...
AAACAGAAAGAAGACTTTTAGAATTTAACGGCAATCCATGAAAAGAAAGATCTTTCCGGTTAGCGGAGCTGTTTTGGCAGCCTCCAGCACAGCAAAACTGTGGCATCGCTTCTTATTTTTGTGTGGGATTTCCCCACACTTTGTCAGGAGCGGCGATATTCCTCTCTTTATTTATTTGTATGCGCCTAGTGTTTGTCACGTGGTCTCTATTAGGAAGAGAGAGGACCCTGGGAATGAGTGTTTGTGTATAGCGGCCATTTCTCTTTTCGGGCCGGGCGTTGTCATTTGGCGAATTATTTCGACTTGTTTTCTCGGTGCGATTAATTTACAAGGTAAGGAGAAGTTTTCTTGCTTTTTATTTTATTTTATTAAGCGAGTTGTGCCGGCTATACTGCAAGGAGTCATTGTACTCTCGTATATCTGCGTATAAGCTTATTGTCTTCTTGAAATTCGATTGGTGTGGGTTGCACGACAGAGTCTCAAATATTGTCTCAGACTGTCTCTCAAGCATCTCACAAGTGTCTCAAACTTAAAAGAACTGTTACTTTGTTCAGTACTTGAAGTTTAAACGTAGTTTCCAGTGCTTTTTGACTCGATCAGAAGAAAATATGGGGATCTCGATTCAACAATTTCGTTCAAGGATCGGGTCGCATGACAATTTCGTGAAAACAAAAGATGCCTTAGCACGTTTTAAAGATCGTTTTTGGAACATAATGCTTATGATGTTTTATTTAAGTGTGTTTTATTTGCCGACATTGAAGCTAGCTGTTGGACAACACAAGATGTGGAATCAAGTAGTGTTTTGGTTTACACAAATGATGTGCTACAATGTTTATATTCCATTGCTTCTAAGACAGGCAAATGATGTGGAGGAAAATCCGGGTCCTACGATGTTTGATATCATTGACCCAATGAGAACAGTGTCTGCTGACTATAGTCAAGGAAATGAAGCACTATTTGGTGAAAATGCTGGTAAGCAATGTGTAGCAATGTCACTTACTGCTATTATTTACCATCAAATAGAACATATCAGTGAATGGACTTCTTCTACTTTGAACAATATTTTGACCATTGGAAATAATCTCTACATTTCTATAAGATATTCTGTGCAGACAAATGATTATTTGCTGTTGACTGATGTCCCATGCATTGTTTCTCTTTACAACAAAGTTTACACTTTACAATACAGTGAGTCCTTAACTGGAAGTTTGTTTATGATGTCAAATAATGGCCCATACATGACTCTTCAAAATTCACTGATAGAAATATTTTCAAGTTCTAGACTTAACTACAATTGTTGTTTGTTAACTGCTGGCATCAGTGCAGTTGCAGTGTTTAAATGTTCTGAACAAAGCTTTAAAATTTTCGACTCTCATGCAAAGGATTTTTATGGTATGCCCAACTCATATGGGAAATGTACTTTGCTCAGTATTGAAGGCCTTGAAAACCTTATATCATATTTTCAAATGTCTTGCTTAGAAACAGAGGTTGTTCCTTTTGAAATTAAAGGTGTCTTTATCTCTGATTGTCAACCTGAACTGGAAAATGTTCACAGTAGTCAAAAGAATGAACTGGTTTCTTTGAGTGTTAAAAATAATCCAAAACAAGTCATTAACAGAAAACAAAATTGTTCAGGTGAAACAGCAGAAATGTGTCAACAAGTAAAGGAAAAACAGCTGGTTGTGCGAGGTGAATACAAGAAAAACAGGAGGGCAAATGAAAGTGAAGAATCTAGGCAAAAGAGGCTGGCACAAATGCGTGAAAACAGCAGAAAGAAACGTGCAAGTGAATCTGTTGAATCAAGACAAAAAAGGCTTGCAAGTCAATCTAAGTATCAAAAAGAAAAAAATGGTAAATGAATCTTTAGAATGCAGACAAGAGAGACTGACAAAGCAACGTCAGTATCGGAAAGAAAAAACTGCAAATGAATCTGTTGGAGGTAGACAAAAGAGACAGGCAAAGCAACATCGGTATCAGAAAGATAAAACTGCAAATGAATCCATTGGATGTAGAGAAAAGAGAATGGGGAACAAACGTCAGTATCAGAAAGAAAAAATTGCAAATGAATCTGTTGAATGTAGGGAAAAGAGACTGCTAACACAACGAGAGTATCGCAAAAGTATTTCCACTAATTCAACCATTACTGATGAAATCCAAAAATTCCATGCTGTTGTTTCTAGAGGTCCAGTGTACATTTGCTCTTGTTGTGACCAGTTGTGGTATAGACACAGTGTTGTTGCTGCTGAAAAACTAAGACTTTCCAATGCAAATGCGGGAAAATATTTACTAAGTAAAACCAGTGTTGATGACATTGAATGGATCTGTCAGTCTTGTAACAAAAATCTTAAGAAAAACAAAATACCACCCTGTGCAGCTAAGAATGGTATGTCTTTTCCAGTGAAACCAAACTTTTTTGATTTAAATGAGTTGGAGTGCAGACTTCTAGCACCTAGATTAGCTTTTCAAAAGCTTATGCAAGCTCCAAGGGGAAATCAGTTGAAAATAAAAGGAAATGTTGTCAATGTACCAGCAGATGTTAATAATACTGTTAACATTTTACCACGGTTACCCCAAGAGAGTGGAACAATAAAAGTTCAACTAAAAAGGCGATTGCAATATAAAAGTTCAGCACTGTCTTTAAATGTAAGACCACATAAAATATTAGAAGCAGCAAGCTGGCTGGCTCAAAACAGTAACCTTTATAGAGAACAAGGAATATCCTTTAGTGAAGACAGGGTGGCAAGCTGTAATATAAACTTGCAAAATGAAACTGAGAGTGAAGATAATTCTCAAGCTAGCTGTAATGAACACATACATGTAAGTCATGTAAGTGATACATGTAATGCTGAGAAGACTGCAGACAAAGAAACCAGTGAAGTTTGTGATGATTGGACTGAAGAGGATGCAGAAATACCTGCAGGAGTAACTGACACTATGTTAACTGCAGCTGACTTTCTTGATGACAATGAACGGCAACAAATTTACAACATTGCCCCAGGGGAAGGAAGTGTACCTTTGAGTATATTTAGGGACAAATGTTCTGAAGAGTTAGCCTATCCAGGAATATTTCTAGGTCAAAGGAGGCCCGAAAATAAAGAGAGAGTGGTTGATGTTCATTACAGTGATATTTGCAAATCAGAATTAAGAAGATCAGATCGACGTGCTGCAATGGCTGTGGAGAATATCTTTTTTAAAACTAAAAAATTACAAATGAAGATTCTGCTAGGAAAGTCTCAAGTTGCACTACGAAAATGTAAAGGTAACAATAGATGTCTTACAGCTGGTCAGTTAAAGCAAAAGGGTACCCTGGAAAGATTAGTTCATCTTGATGAAGGCTACAAATTCTTAAGAGCACTTCGTGGTTCACCTCCCTATTTTGAGAAGGCCAAAAAAGACATCTTTGCAATGATCAGACAACTAGGACCTGCTACTTTATTTTGTAGTTTTTCATCAGCTGAAACACAGTGGATGCATCTTCTTAGAATACTTGGCAAGCTTGTTGATGATAAAGAATATTCAGATGACGAACTAGAAAACATGAACTGGGAAGAAAAGTGCAGGTTAATTCAGAGTGATCCAGTAACCTGTGCACGGCATTTTGACTATCAGTTCAATCAGTTTTTGAAGCATTTTTTAATGAGCAGTGCTGCTCCCTTAGGGAAAATAGCAGACTGGTTTTACAGAGTTGAATATCAACAGAGGGGCTCTCCTCATATCCACATGTTAATTTGGCTTGAAGATGCACCAGTGTTTGGATATGATGATGACCATGATGTGACATCATTTATTGATAAAATAATAACTTGTAAAAAAACAAAAAATGATCCAATATTAGAGCTTCTTGTCAATAGACAGATTCATAGGCACTGCCAAACTTGTCATAAGAAGTCAAAGGCAGAATGCAGGTTTAATTTTCCACAACCACCTATGAAGTCAACAACCATTTTGTATCCTCTTGGTGATGATGTGTCTGAAACTGAGGTTAGAAAGCATAAAGATTCTTGGAAAAACATCAGTAAACATTTAAATGGCATGAAAGAAGGTGAAGACATAACATTTAACCAATTGCTGATCAATCTGAATGTCACAGAACAAAACTACTATCTTGCTATTCAATCAAGTCTCAGTGCGCCTACAATATTTTTAAAAAGAAAACCAAATGAACTAAGAGTAAACAACTATAATACTGGCTGTCTAAGTGCCTGGAGGGCAAATATGGATATTCAATTTGTGCTAGATGTTTATGCTTGTGCTATGTACATTGTGTCATATATTTCAAAAGCACAAAAAGGAATGAGTCAGCTTTTACAAAGAGCATGTGAGGAAGCCAGAGCAGGAAATTCCAGTATAAAGCAACAAGTAAGAGACATAGGCAACAAATTTTTAAATGCTGTGGAAATAAGTGCCCAGGAAGCAGTTTACATAGTCCTTCAGCTACCAATGAGAAAAAGTTCCAGAGAAGTGATTTTCATTAACACCACACCTCCTGAGGAAAGAGTGCAACTCTTGAAACCAATGAATGAAATAGAAGAAATGGATGATGACTCAGAAGAAGTTCACTCTAGTGGTCTCTTGAACAGATATATGCAAAGACCTGCCAGTCTTGAGGACATTTCACTAGCTGATTGGGCTGCATTGTATGATTCATGTCGAAAGCCTTTTATGAAAAAATCAAAAAGCACTGATATAGATAATCTCCCACTGGAGACACTAGATGATGATGAAAACAATGACGATGAACTCTTCGACTGTGCCAAAAACACCTCGCAGGTTGGAAAACATGGAAAACCAAAGCAACGTTTAAGACCCAGGATAATTAGAAGTGTGTGGTTCAATGTAAAATCTCACCCAGAAAAACACTATCGTGAACTTATTATGCTTTTTACTTTGTGGCGAAATGAAGAAACTGATTTAATATGCAGCAGCTCTTCATACCAGGAGCGTTACCTTCTTTTGAAAGAAAAAATTGATAAACAAATGGTGCAATATGCTGTCTGTAGTGAAGATTTACATGTGATTGAACACCACTTACACAACACAGACTACAATGATGAGCACTTTGATTCTATAGCACCAAACACACAAAATATTGAACTGCGAGATGAAGCTGAGGGTACTGAAGATTTACATCCTGATTTCAGTGAAAGTTATGACCTATCTGATGATCTTGGCATTCCATCAGTATCACTAAATAATGAGCCACTGATATTAAATGAGCTGCCTGATTGTGATTATCGTCAAATGGTCCAAACACTCAATAAAGAGCAGAAAGAGTTTTTTTATCACATCTTAAATCAGATTAAAACTTCAGAAACTGCTTTTTACTGCTTCCTCAGTGGAGGTGCTGGTGTTGGTAAATCACATTTAACAAAAGCTTTGTATCAGGCAGCACTTAAGTATTATAACACTAGAGCTGGTGATGATTTCCATCAGATCAAAGTTATACTATTAGCTCCAACTGGTAAAGCTGCATACACCATTAAGGGTAACACTGTTCACAGTACTCTGACTATTCCTGCCAATCAATCACTGAGAAACTACAAACCGCTTGACTCAAGTAGACTTAACACTCTGAGAAATCAATTTGGTGGTGTTAAATTGATTTTTGTTGATGAAATCTCAATGGTAGGAAATAGTATGTTTACAATACAGCTAAATAATAGACTGAAAGATGTAAAAGGCTGTAGAGAGGATTTTGGTGGTGTTAGCATCATTGCCATTGGTGATTTATTCCAGTTAGAACCTGTTATGGATGGATATATTTTCAAAGACCTGAAAAATTTTGATTATACAATTCTTATCCCAAGTTTATGGCATAAACACTTTAAAATGTTTGAACTTGATGAAATAATGCGTCAACGAGACAGCAAGTTATTTGCTGAACTGCTTAATAGGTTGCGCGAAGGTAACCACACAGCCACTGACATTGCAAAACTCAAAGAGAGAGTTATCCAGGAAGACATCAACCACCCAGTTGATGCACCTCACCTGTTTGTACAAAATGCAAAAGTTGATGAATTTAATCAAAGAGTCCATAATGCAGCTTCAGGAAACAAATTCAGAATAAATGCTCAGGATAGTGTTATTGGAGCTACCTCTGCAGAGCTAAGAAACAAAATACTACGGCAAATACCTAGTGATCCAAGAAAAACAAAACAGTTAGCCTCAACCCTTTGTCTTGCTGAAGGTGAAAGAACAGACCTTGTAATGAACATACGAACTGAAGATGGCATGACAAATGGTGCTGGAAATGTTGTTAAACTTGTTCAGTTACATCAACAAACTAAACCATCTGGTATTATATGGGTGCAATTTGACCACTCAGATGCTGGTCAGAAAACTAGGAATGAAAATAGACAACTGTATGTCCAAGGAATTCAACAGACATGGACCCCAATAAAACCTGTAACTACACAGTTTGCAGTAGGGAGAAACAAAACAGCACAAGTTGTAAGAAAACAGTTCCCATTGCGTCCTGCAGCAGCAAAAACAATCCACAGGTCACAAGGTGATACTGAAACTGAAATTGTTGTGGATTTTAGTACCAGAAAAACTATTCCACACATACATTATGTAGGGCTCAGTAGAGTCACCACTATTGAAGGACTACATATAACTGACTTGTGTGAAAGTAAGATTGCTGTTAATGCAGATGTTAAGAGGGAAATGCAGAGATTAAGAACAATTGCAAAACTCAAGCTTTGCATATCCCCTCTATATAACATAACACCATCCCTTCTTAAACTGTGTTTTCTTAATGCAAGGTCTCTTCACAGACACATAGAAGACATACGTAAAGACTTAAATTATTCAAGTGCTCATGTTAACATTTTTGCAGAAACAAGATGTAGTTCTCAAGATAATAGTGAGTTTTATAGCATGGCTGGTTATTCCCTGTTCCGAAATGATAATCCTATTTCCAACAATGCATCAAGACCTTATGGTGGTACAGCTGTGTATAGTAGAATCCCGTACCTATCTGGGTATCCCTACTGTCAGAACATACATGGCATTGAGGTTACTGTAATTAAGATTACCAGCCATGAGGATTGGACAATACTAGGCATATATCGCTCACCAAAGGTGCCTGTAAGACAGCTCTGTCAAGCAATCTCTGAAGTATTAAACAGCATTTCACAAGATAATATTATCATTGTTGGAGACTTCAATATCAACTGGCTCACTGAAACAGAGAGAAGACCTTTACATAATCTACTAGTAAGGGGCAAGCATTACAAACAGTGGATAACAAGTTATACAACTGACTACAAAACAGTACTTGATCACATATATACAAACATGTCTCACTTACATGTAGATATACAGACAGGTGTTCTAGAAACATATTTCACAGATCATAAAGCAGTTTGGGCCTCATTTCATGATGTTAAGTAACAAAAGACCATATGGTCAACAATTACATCTACAGTTCTTACAATCTTAATTTATAGAGACCAAAAGAAACAACACATCAAAGTGCATGTAATATAATACCAAGAGTTGTCCCTCTTTTTCAAACAATGCTTTTGTTGTGTTATAAGAATAATAGTAATAATAATGATAATGATAATGATAATAATTATTATAATAATAAACAAATGCGGTTGATCAATTTCCTATCAGCACAGAGTTTGATTAAGTTTTTAAGATACATATAATTTATTTAGTTAGCAACTGCATTCAAACACATAAACAACATTGCATTTTTAAGGCAGCCAATTTTGTATGTTTGTGGAAATTCACAAACTACTGCCTTCTACAAGCACCATCCACAGGTAAGTCTTCAACCCTCACCCCCAACACCCTCCCCCCATAAAAGTCTTCTTTAAACACCCACTGTTATCTTCTAACCACAACTTACTGAAACCGAACATTTGCAATTTGAAAATTACAAAACTAAACCTTTCTTTAATCAACAGTATGGCGACACTTAACATAATTACATTGTTTCTTAATTTATTGCTAGTAACTATCACTGTGAGTAATTTTATTACCTTTGTCTTGTTTTAAACAGATCCAATCAAAGCAGTATGGAGGTCTACATTAATGGTGGTGGCATTTCACTAGACATGAAAAGACACACGATGTACATATGAACCGATAGCTGTTACATACAGCATAAGAATGTACAAATGGAACTAAGCAATGGTCTTCCAAGAGTTTCTCTGGAAGCTACATGTAAGCCCGGAAGCTAAGTCTTAAACAAGAACTTAGAAACCAGAGCAGTGAAGCTCGATGACAAATGGAAAGAGGAACATTCCACTTCTATATTTAACTCTGTAATCTTCATTTGACTTCATATGTAGAGACAAAGATACATGTGCATGTACACTGTAGATGTACAGCTGTACTCTTCAGCATTCCCCTTACAACCATCATATCAGAAGAGGCAATGTGACAATATGCTTTCTTCTTCACTGAATTTACCAAGCAATTTTTGCCACATCGGATACAATCTCAATGTTAACAAGCCAAGAATTTACAGAGAAACTACATTGTACATATATCAATCTCTATACAGTAATCACAAGAGTTTTTTACGACTTCAATGGATTTTATTACTGCTGGCAAATTACTTCTGAATTGAACACTAGTGAGTAAATATCACAACCAGAGACTTGGTGACTTCATTATGCAACAAACTGAGATACATGTACATATAATTAAACCAAACCCATGTTTCGAGGTGCGATGGTCTTACATGTATGATTAAAGCGCTGGACTTCAGGTAGAGCGGTCCTCATAGCTCTTGTCAAGGTCAATGTGACATGTTCCTGGAAAATACTACTAGCAGCTTGATGCTAAGGAAACCAGACATAAGGACCCATCTGATAGGCCATGGCTCAAATGCAGACTTTCTCTTCCTTACCTATATTAAGACTTCATTAACAAGTCAATGTCACATCAGTAATATTAATATTTTGTCTATAATGTCAATTGTATGTACAATTAAAAGTATTTGACCATTGTACATATGTCTTAACAACCATATGAAAACCTATGTTTATTAATAATAGAGTCAGTCATCATAGGCCTACGCACGCATTGCAGGCCTATGATGTTTAGAATCAGTTATCATAGGCCTGCAATGCGTGCAGAAAGCTTTAGTATCTAGCACTCTGCACGCATTGCAGGCCTATGGTGACTGATTCTATTAGCAAAGTTGATCTCAATTTTTGTATTAATTAGCTTTGATTCCTTACTTTCATGTAGCACTTCAACACACACAGAGATACTGTGCATGTATTATAACCATTGCAGCAACAGTATACTGATCATTTATTTGAGAATTAGTAACTACATTGCAGACCTGTTTTATGTAAGAAATAGAAAACATGTAGAGCGCTTCTATTGAGATTTAGTATAAATCTACTACAGTTCAGGAATGCCATTTGATGATTGGCCATGCTATTCGCTATCTATTCTTTGATAGATAGTGAGTAGCATAGCAGTGTAACCTTGTAAACAAAATGAGGGCCACTTGGCATTTTCAAAAGACTGTGAAGAGGATTTAGATAAAGTTTTTGAACGACTAGTAGATTTACACTTAAACAATTAGATTATTCGCTCTTGATTTCTGTGCACCCTTGTCAACTAGAAATCTTAAGCAATAGAAATTTCAAGCTCATAATCTAATTGTTTGATAAAAACAAGCCATGGTTTTGAACCAATCAATCTGCATATTTGCTTTGGGTTATTTTATGTGCATTGTATAGAAGGCAACAACATTGCGTGCCAAAAATTTAAGATAAATTGTCGAGGTGCGACTAGAAAACATTACCCCATGCTTAGCTACACTTCACTCTGATTATAGCTCTTTCTAACTCAGTGTCTCAGTGTCTGGGCCTGGGATACCCAGGTATTTTACTCAAGAGCAGGTGCTAATGAGGCTGAGTTCGATCCCCAGGAAAATTAAACATTCTAAAACATAATCCCACAAATCCTCATTCCTCATTTTGTCAACACCAACAAAACTTCCTAAAATTCTTCAAAAGAATCGGTACAAAATGTTATGATGCAAAAAGGTCCTCAGATCCCCCCCCCCCAAAAAAAAGGGCTTTGCCACCTACTGTATAACACTTGCATAACCGCACCCCTCAATGCATTCTACTTCTTTTATACCCCAGCCTCACCAGGATTCCAGCCCAGCCTATTTAGGTGATAATATGAAACACCACTGTAAACAACCTTTAGCATTTGTATTCAAACGAATAACAATATACTCTGCTCCACAAAAGACAAACACCCGGAAATGCTACCCAAATTTTTTCTTTTTTATCCTAATCCTTTAGAATGCTTGTGTTACCCGTCCCCCACTGGCGTGGTAATGTTATGCTAAGTGACGTGTTAATGACGTACTAGGTCACATGACTAAGGCGTTGCTTCACAATTTTATCGTCTCGTGCAACGTAGCTGCTGCATTTACAGTCTTGCTGAAATGTCACAACAATCGCGAAGAAGAACTGCTAATGGTATGTATCTTTATCGTTTCATATATATTAACTAGTAAATTAGTATTTTCTCACACAGTTTTTAAATTCAACATTATTCAGATTCCAAGAAAACGCCTTCCACCCAAACTTGGAAGACCAGTACAAATGTGCCCACAACCGCTCTTCCAGCCGCTAGTTCAACCACTCGTTCAGCCGCTACCCCAGCTGAACGGACAGCCACTAGTTCAGCCGCTTATGCCGCTCCTTCAGCCGCAACCTTACCGACACCATCAACAGCTTCAGCTCCATGTCTCATTGGATATCTACAAAACGTAAGTTCCAACATGATTTCGTCAAAAGGATCGGAATATTTCTCATTCACGGTGCAGAAACATGATTCTTCGGTGAAAGCTGTATGCTTTTCGCCAAAAAAACACAAACAACAAGTTGAAAGCAAGGCTGAAAGCTGCTCGCCGTGCAAACTGAGAAAATTTGTCCCCCACCCAAGCGAGAGAGATGTTATCTGGGTGAATAAAAACACGGAGATTGACGACGCACGAGACACGGAGGTCAATTTTTCATTCCGAAAAATTGAAAATGAGACAGCTGCCATAACTACGACTAAAGATGTTACAGAAATCAAAGTAAACCAAATCGTTACCATCCGTGGCCTTTTACTGTTTGGAGAGAAGAAACCAGAACAAGTACCAAGTAGACCAAACCTTACGAAACTAGAAACCTCTTTAGTTGACGACCACGGCTCAGTACCTGTGACGCTTTGGAACGAACAAATAAATACTGCTCGAGATGGCCAGCACTACGAAATACAAAACATTCGCGTACGACAATATAACGGCCAAAAGTACTTGTCCTCCACTAGCGAAACCAAATTATTACCTTCCAAAGATCGACTTGGTCAACTGCAGCCACAAGTCATTCAACAAGCGAAAGAGACTCTCAAACGTCAATTACAAGAAGCTGAAGTTCTCTGCGACCGAGTGCTTACCGTTGAAATCTTGAAGTATTTCACCTGCGTCAATTGCAAGAAAAAGGTTCAATCACGCCAAGAGTCGCCAGTGCTAAAGTGTACCAATTGCAACTGCCATTTTCTGAAAGACAGAAGCACAAAGAACACAGCTGCAAGAATTTCTATTGCAGTAGATGGTCAAACGTCATGGTACACATTGTTCACACCCAGTATCCAGGCAATCGTAGGCAAGATCAGTACTAATACTAATGAGAACAACGTGGACCAAATGGATGAAGAAGAACTGAGTCAAGTAATTCTTTTGTGTAAAGGTTTGAAATTTACGGTTACTCCTACCAATATAATCACCAGTGTTACCTTCACCTAGATGACTTCCTGTATATATCGTCAGCAGCACGAAGCCAACAGTTTTTACAAAATATCTAACTGTTACCGTAAATTTTTGTGTTATAACTTAAATAGAGTTGCGAGATACCATGATGTTATTTTTCACTTCACTGATTTATTTCGGTTGTCATGATCACCTACTCTTGCATTTTACAGTTTAAATAAACGAAGAAGAACTATGTCAATTAATTCTTGAAATTTACGGTTACTCCTACCAATACAATCACCAATGTTACCCGCTTTAATACCTAGATGACTTCTTATTATCGTCAGCAGTAGCTAGCCAACAGTTTTCACACGATATCTGTCACCGCAAATTTTTGTGTTACACATAGAGTTGCGAGATACCGTTATGTTAGTTTTCACTTCACTGATTTATTGTAGTTATCATGATCACCTACTGTTGCATTTTAAAGTTTAAAACAAACGAAGAAGAACTAAGTCAATTAATTCTTTGATATTAACGGTTACTCCTACCAAGATAATCACCAATGTTACCTTTACCTAGATGACTTCCTATTATCGTCAGTAGCTAGCCAGCAGTAGCTAGTCGACAGTTTTGCGTGATAAATAGAGTTGCGAGATACCGTGATGTTAGGTTTGACTTCACGGATATATACTCGTTGTCAACCATGTTGCATTCTACAGTTTAAATAAACGAACTGAGAACAACTTGGTCAATTAATTCTTTGATCTTAAGGGTTAAAATTGAAGGTTACTACTACTAATGTTACCTTTACCAAGATGACCTCCCGTCATCATAAAAAAAAAATTCAACAGTAGCTTAAGCTAACACTTTCACTCGACAAAGGTTACCGTAAATTTTGCGTTAGTATTTTGCCCATATAATTTTGTTTTGCCACAACAATACCATGATCAGGTTTCC
>Ga0126342_10016843_pt1 | contig 12692 bp, 10 predicted proteins | sample Cyp1metagenome_FD_92528 | JGI IMG/M metagenome (GOLD analysis project Ga0126342, IMG submission 92528) | Coral microbial communities from Lord Howe Island, Old Settlement Bay, Australia - Cyphastrea 1 metagenome | ecosystem: Host-associated > Invertebrates > Cnidaria > Coral ...
AGTTCGTAGTTCGTAGTTCGTAGTTCGTAGTTCGTAGTTCGTAGTTCGTAGTTCGTAGTTCGTAGTTCGTAGTTCGTAGTTCGTAGTTCGTAGTTCGTAGTTCGTAGTTCGTAGTTCGTAGTTGGTAGTTGGTAGTTGGTAGTTGGTAGTTGGTAGTTGGTAGTTGGTAGTTGGTAGTTGGTAGTTGGTAGTTCGTAGTTCGTAGTTCGTAGTTCGTAGTTCGTAGTTCGTAGTTCGTAGTTCGTAGTTCGTAGTTCGTAGTTAGTAGTTAGTAGTTAGTAGTAGTAGTAGTAGTAGCAGGAGTAGTAGTAGTAGTAGTAGTAGTAGTATATCTATATATTTATAGATATATTGTATCCTAAAAAATCAATTTATACATGAGGCAAACTGACCCTAACTACATGTCAAGATTGGATTTTACTAAAGTCATCTGTTGAAAAAAAAAGACGAGATCTTCTGGAAGCCAAGACACCTGAAGTTCTGATCCTCCAGGACATCAGTTTGTCTGAAAATTTGGGAAATTCTGATAAAGGGCAATGGTTGAGACAAGATTTGGGAAATCAATCATTTATCTGAGTTTATAAACAATGATCTGGGAAACTCTGGGAAATTTGATAAAATCACTTCTCCATCAAGATTGCCGGTTTGAGATATCCTCCATGTTTTGAACTAACTCATGTGTCCCAGAAATGGCTTGTGGGAATGCAAATATGTTTAATCACGCAGCTCGTCTGAAAATAATGCACCCCAAAATTGCATGGTTGAGCATCATATTCCACATACAAATGGCAATTTTGAGATATGTTGAGGTTATCCCATGTGACCCTGATTTTTGCACCCCAAATTTTCTCGGAAGTTCTACTCCACTGACCCTACCCATTTTTTGCCCCGAGATGGTTACCCACCGGCACTTCTTGGCCGGGCGGCCGAAATCGCCGCTCAGATAACCCAGGATATGCGGAAGTCATGGGATCGAGGCTCTATAAATTTCGAAGGTAAGAGGAAACAGGAAGACATATAAATTTGAAGGTTTCCTAAAATAGGGGTACCCCCAGTTCTCATCCATTTTAGTTGGATTTTCCATTATAATCCAACCATTTTGGGGATTCCCCTTTTATGGAAACCCCATATGATTGCTACACATCTACCCGGATCCCAGCTAACTTTGATGTGCTACCTCCGCCATCGCCAGATGGATGTCTGGAGGTGGCCAATGACCGAATGTTAGCCCTGGAGCTGCTGATCGTTGGAAAAAGATGAATTTAAGGACCCAAGAATAAATAATTAGCACTGTTTGGGGGACCGTGTTTTGAATCAACCAGGTTTACAAATCCGAGATTAACATTGACGGAGACAGGATGAGGCTGTATACCAGCAAGACTGGCAATGTCCTGAGCAACTTCAGTCAATTGGCAAAGAAGTAAAGATGCAGGCGAACTAGTAGCTCAATTTAGTAAAGGATGTATCATCAAAGCAATTGGACGCAGAAATCAACAGGAAAAACGATATTTTGAAAACCATGTTTGCGCGTGGAATATCACCAAAGGACATGAGTGAATATGATAGAAGGGGATAGAATAAGGATGCAAAGTTTCCCCATCCAACTAGTTCAGTACATCATATCCACCATAAATGCTATATGTCGGAAACCAATAGAAACCAATCGTTTCGGCGCCCCTTCCTGTATAAACCAACACAAGTGGTTCCTGGCAAAGGGGATGATAGGGCTAGAAGGGTGGAATATCAAAACTATCATTGGGATATATTTGCGTATATAGCATGTACATCCATTGAATCCATAGTATCTGGTTCGTGTGTGTGTGTGTTGGGGTCTGCGCCAACCTTGAGAAAAAAGATGGACGAGATCGCTTCAACTAATATTTTGTTTTCTTATAGGTTCGCCAAACATCAAAAGACGAAGAGTTGTCCTACCACAAGAAGTCCTACAAGGACGCTGAACCAATTGTTTTTCAAATCGCAAGGAGACGAGGATCAAGTCAGTGAAGTCAGTGAAGAGAAGTTGCGGAAAGTTCGAAGTTGTGTAAAATAGACTATGGTAGATTTGAAAGAGGTTTCTTCCAGGTGTTTCCAGATGTTCATGCATTTCTCAGATCCGAGGAGACCATTTTGCAAACGAGCTCGGCCAAAGTGACCGGGTCGCGTGCTGAGGACAGAGCTAAATTGTTTGATAGAGATGATGGGTCATGTTTTCAGAGCCCATGTTTGTCAGATTTCACTGAGTGAAAGGCAGCGAGAAATTTAAAAGAGGTACGTCTGGCAGAGGGAAGTTTGTTCGAAATACGTTTGATACAGATGAGTTTGAGAAAGGTAAAGAGGAAAAGAGAGAGAGAGAGCGAGATTAGTTTCAAAGCAAAGTTTGATAGAGGATGGAACACTGGTGAGATGGAACAACAGTTCCTACATCACTGCGCAGAGAGTGCTGAGGGACGGAAGGAGGAAGGATGCAGGGACAACAATTTAAAAAAGTGGTACCATGCGGGTTGAGAACAAAATTCCTATGACTCAGCAGAATGATTTCAATAAAACTGTTTTAAAACCCTCATACCCTAGTAAGTACCAAAATAGCTGGCAAAGGGGTTTTTATCCCGCCCGTAGGTTTCGAATGGTTTCGATCCATCCCCACATAATTTCGAACCTCAATCGGCACGGGGTTTGCCCACTGCTCACATCATTTCACAAGTTTGAAGTTACAGACCCTAGGCCCTAGGACTCTTGCTTCACAGATGAGTCCATGAACGTCTCAACGGCCACACTCCGTCTCTCATCCAGGCTTCAGGTCAAGGATAGCTTTACGGTGAATTTCTGGTATGCAACCTCCACTGGTATCCCGGCCGCTGAGCCACTTGCCACATAGGGACAGTGGCGGCGCAATGAGGGCCCCAACATCATCAGGAATGGTCTGATACCGCCGTCCTTTTTGGCTTTGATTTCAAGCAATCCAACTCCTCTAATATATCATAACATATCATCTAGTATTTGAAGGTATCCCCCATTTTCAAGCAGGCCATATTCGTCAATCCAAGATATAAAGATAAGCAAAATCGAGAACAAGCGAGGGCACCAACCAGCGAACCTGGCACGAAATCAACCAAGAATGTCCAAGAATCGTGCCATCCAATTTCTTTTGGACTGCTCACTAGACTGTGGACCACGCAATCAGTTAATGTTTGTCAGCAGCTTGTGAAGCATCCACGGCAGGTGGCTGGCGGCGAACTCCCACAGCACCCCGTGATATGTCTACAAAGCAGACTGTTTGGCTGCAGGTCGGCCCGCACCCACCAGCTCACACCTGGAACAATTCGGCACCATCGGCACTGCTGCAGCAGTGCCGTGCTGCCACACAACCGTCCGCGCTATACGCTATAGTAGTACAAGTACAAGTCAACATGTGCATATTCTTAGGGGAAGGTGATTTCCGCATACTTCGACCATGTTCATGCAGTCCAATGAGCACTGTTCTCTTGTGGTCAACGGTCACGATGGGTCACAATGGGTATCGTGATGAACATGCCAAAAAAGGGCCGAGGTTGAACCATGCTGTCCAATAGGACAGGAATATGATTACAAAAGAATTGTCGCCTACTAACAGACCTGGGCACAGTAACCTCTTGCAAGTGTTTGTTAATTTGGGAAGGTGGAAAAAAAACACGTTGTTGTTTTCATTCCGGCCGCTTCTGTCTATCTGAAAGCAATGATTCGATTTTGCGGAGTATCTGGGAAGCGGCTGAAATGATGCTTGAAACAAAACACTTCACAGACATCCAGTCTCTTGTACCGCAACAATGATCCTCACTAGCTTGCAAATAATTTTGAGCCTCTATCCTGCCGTTTTCAGATAAAACCAGACTGTAATTATTTGAACCAACCTGCAAATTATGGATCAAACATGATAAAACTAGCTCATGTATAGATATGTGATATTACATGATGATATATGTATATATATGCAATGATATGTATATAAATATATTAGCTCCTCGTCCAGCGATTTTTGCCCGCTCCTAACCACTACTAGCCATGGCACGCCATGGCCCATCTAGTGGCATTAATTTCCTGGATCCTGAAAATGATCGTCATTGGGACATCATCATCTCATAACTAGTGCCAAGTGTTTTATCAACGATTGCCGCCACAACTCAGCTTACCAGACCCATTCCCCTCTTGCGCTCGACAACGGGGAGACCGTGGGCAAAAATTCAGGCCCAACAAAACTGTCGGGAAAACTTGACGGCGCTTGCGGCCGCGCACCATGCAGGTGGCATCGTCCGATGCACAAAAAATACATCAGGACTTACAACTCGATGCCAGGGTTTCCTGGTTGCTGGTTTAGAAAGTGGACAATAGATACACACATTATATATATACAAAATTCTCTCTCTTTTATTAAATATATATATATACATCTCAAGTCCAATGTGGATTCATCAACCACTCTCAACCCAAAGGAGCACGTAAAGTGAAGACTTCAAACCATCAGCCAGGTTATCCAGATTTAGACGCAGTTTTGGGTCAAAAATATCCAAACCTTTAAGGATCCGAAAATTGGTTCGTGGTCAAGCGCGCTATGACCTGAAGCTTCAGCATCCCCTATCGGATTGCCAGAAATTTGACTCATGACTACATCACTACAATTTGCTACAAATTGGGGCTCAAGGCTTTGGCAAATCCCACACCGATTCTCCGCGACGGAGGCTCGGCCCGGCCATTTCGGGATGCAAATCCGCCAAAGTTAAAAATGCTCAGCCCGAAACAACAGCCCTAGTGTTTCAATGAAATAGCGGTGTTGATCACTGTTTATCAAGATATGTTCCAGAATTTTCCTTCAAAACAATGGGTGCACTTCCACTTCCTCAAGGTGGCTTCAAGATCTCCAATCTCTGGCGCTACACCATGAAGAGGATCAGGGAAATCGCCATCACCAACATGCCTGAAGCTACGCCTTGGGATCCGCCGACGCATTTTGTTTCACAATTTTGGTGGGAGACATCGAACGAAAAATTGATGCTAACCGCTAACCATATCATTACCCAACTACATTAATGGAATATCGCTAGATACGGATATATATATATATACATATTATAATAAAATATAATATATATATACATGTATCAAGTCAACTCAACTCAAAAGGATAATGAACAAATGCCCTGATGGCCAAACACCTATGTGTGTGGTTTTTCTTACCTACCTTGATGTTCAAAAGTGTCGATTTGTCCCACCATGACGTCATACAGCCAGTGCCAATAGGATATGCCATACGCGAATATACAATTGGGGAGGGTCAAGGATAAAATGCCATCGTGCTTGGCGGATCGTCCCGCAGCTCGAAAATGTTTGCGTAACCCGGGGGTGTGATTCTAAGTTCCCATTTCGTGGCTCATCCCATATATAATACGGGCTGTATATTTATCGAAGGAAGTTTTGAAGTCAAACTTCCGACAATATGGACAGATGATCGATGAAAACACAGAGCCGGGAAAAGTCCGAGAAGAGAAGAGAAGAGAAGAGAAGAAAGAAGATCACAGAAGAGAAAGAGTCAGAAGAAAGAAGATGCAGACGAAAAGGTAGAAAAGTCGCTTGGGGCCCAGGAGAGTCGAAAAGTAGGCTCGCAAAAGCGGCGGGTGCAGAGCCAGCTGGGCAGATGAGAGATGACAATTGCACGCCGTTGTGGCGCGAAGCACATTTGGAAGTCAAAATGCCAAAAGCACCTCAACATCGGAGCACTTTGGAAGTTGAGATGTTGAAAAAGTGCACGCCGTTGTGGCGCGAAGCACATTTCGAAGTAAAAATGTGCAAAGCACATCAACGCCGGAGCACGTTTGGAAGTTAAGATGATGAAAAAGTGCACGCCGTTGTGGCGGGAAGCACATGTCGAAGTCAAAATGTAGAAAACACTATGTCGGAGCACTTTTGGAAGTTGAGATGTTGGAAAAGTGCACGCCGTTGTGGCGCGAAGCACATTTCCATTTCGAAGTCACAATGTTAAAAAAAAACACCACACACTCGGACCACTTTTGGACGTTCAGATGTCGTTTCGCGTGGCAGGCGCAAGGGATCCTGCACCTTGTCAAAAGTGAGCAAATAGTGAGGGTTTTGTAGCATTTCCAAAAACGATGGCAGGCGTGGGACATTTGAAGAGGATCTGCAAAGATGCATTTCGCGTGGGCGCAGTATAAGAGACATGTAGGAGGTCAGGGTGCTGATTTCCTGAAAGGGGTTGCATTTGGAGCATCAGATCTTCAGGTTTGCTGAGATGATTTTGCGTGACAGGTGCAGCACTTCGTATGACCCGGTACCACTTTTTCGTGGCAGGCGCAGTAGTTTAGACAGGTGGAGTGGAAAAATCGCAAAACGCGTTGGCACGAGGCCGTCAGCTCTGCGTTCATCTTTCCATTTTTGAAGGAAATCTCGCAGAATTGCTTCGTTTTTGATGTTGTCAACTTCGAAAATTGAGGAAGTCTCGCGGAATTGCTTTGCTCTGGATGTTGTCAACTTCAAAAATTGAGGAAGTCTCGCAGAATGGCTGCGTTTTTGATGTTGCCAAGTTCAAAAATGGAGGAAGTCTCGCAGAATAAATACACAGATAGTTAAATAGACAACTGCAACTACAACTACACTACACTACTACTACAGCTAAAACTACAATTACAAATACATGTGCGTATATACGACGCTACATTACACTACACTAAGTACATTACACTATATACACTAATTACACTACACTACACTAATTACAGTACACTACACTAGTTACACTACAACTACAACTACAACTACAACTACAACTACAACTACAACAACAACTACTACTACTACTACTGCTACTACTACTACTACTGCTACTACTACTACTACTACTACTACTGCTACTACTACTACTACTACTACTACTACAACTACACCTACAACTTCAACTGCAACTACACTTCATTACACTACACTACTCTAATTACACTACAACTACAACTACTACAACAACAACTACTACTACTACCACTGCTACTACTACTACTACAACTACTACTACTACTACTACTACTACTACGACGACTACTACGACTACGACGACAGCTACAACTCCAACTGCACTACTTTACACTACGCTACACTAGACTACACTACACTATACAACACTACAGTTCACAACAAGACAGTACACTACACTACACTACACTACATTACACTACACTAATTACACCACACCACATCTACAACTGCAACTGCAACTACAACTACACTACACTACTTACACTACACTACAACTACAACTCCGCAACACTACACTGCACTACAACTACAACTAGAACTACAACTGCACTACACCACACTACATGCAGCAGTTGTGGGTGAGGTGACCACTGCAGCCATTGCAGCCACTGCAAAAAACACAACTCGAACCACCTTTCCGTCCATCAGTGGATTCGCTCTGCCATCCATGCATCACAACAACTCAGCTCTCCTATAGTATAGTTGTCTTTCTTTGAAACTTCCGCCACCGCCTTGTGCGGTACTACTAGTAAATTATGGGATGATCCACTATATAAATCATGTTATCCCATATGTAATTTAATCATATAGAAGTGGCTTATCCGATATATAAGCCCAAACAGAAATCACTTGCAATCCATGGGATGATCCACGGCAAAATATGGTCAGTTGCTCCATTAAGGCCTTTCTCCTGGCCGAAACCACCCAAGGCCCTGGCGGCGAAAATAGGGGGGTTTATCCGATTCTTTTGGACATTGAATAAGAGTTGTGTATATATGCATTAAACGTGTGTTTTTGGGGGAGTTTTAGCGCCCCCCCACTTTTTTCCAAAACATCCCTCATGTAAACATCTCTGGAAGATGATCGGTACATTGAGGGCTTCCAGCGTCTGCTACCCTCCAATATTCAAAAACATTCAGCTAGTACTAACAAGACAATCTTTAAAAAAAGAAAACATTCAAAACATATATAATAGGAGTTCAACAACCTAAAATGTTGGGTCATTTTAGGAATGGCCCTCATCCCAACCATAATCTATCGTGTCATCGGCTGGTGACCTCGGCTGGTGACGTCGTCTGGTGACGTCGGCCAGTGATTTATGCTAGTCTAGCTGTACTTACCAATACATCCCCATTGCATCCCTATAAAATGGTGGTTTTACACCCCCATGTTCACATATCGTTCCTCAACCATATCCCGTTTGCTGTTAAAACCCATTGATGGTCTCAAAATCACCCATAGCTTCGTTGAGCCACCTGAGTGCTTAGATAGGATAAACAAAAAAAACACAATCCCATTTATCAAGCATCCCACTTGATCCCCACTGACCATTGTGCTAAAGGACCCTGGCCTTCAGATAATTTTGCCTTCTGATTCTCTCTCTTTGCCCTGGCTGCAAAGGGCTGGGGTTAGCCTGGGTTGCGGCTGCGAAAAAACAATTCTTCAGGCTCTATTTTTTGTTTTCGGCACATGCTCTTGTGAAATTCAGACAAGCCCGGCTTTGCAAAAAAACATTTTTTCAGGCTCAGACAAGTCCGGCTTTGCAAAAAAAACAAACTCTAAAAAATTGATTTTTCGGCACGGCTCTTGTGAAACTCAGACAAGCCCGGCTTTGCAAACAAAAACAATTTTTCAGGCTCTAAAAAATTGTTTTTCCGGCACTGCTCTTGTGAAACTCAGACAAGTCCGGCTTTGCAAAAAAAAAATGTCAGGCTTTAAAAAATTGTTTTTTCATATGTTTCTTGTCAAATCTGCCAACTCCACCTCGTTACCTCGCTTTAGCTCGCTCCAAATTGCGCAGATGCATACAATACATAACTAAGAATGCTCTAAGAATTTGAGGGACCCTCGGCCTATTGTGGTGGAAATTTGCCTGCATTTAAAAATAAGAATTTGAGGACCCTGGGCCTCAAGCTTTCGGATTCTTAACCAACTCTCGGGCTGTATCCCTATGAAATCGCTTTGTTTACCATGGCCTTACTCCCCATTTTTCATCCAAATTTCGTCACAAAGTCCCAGGGGCTGGACGTCACCACTAAGTCGTCGGGATCATAGCGATGTGCCGTGGGGATCAGCTCCATGAGAACGAGGATGGTCATAATTCCTGCGCAGAAAAATGAAGATATTACACTGTGGCATAGTTTGTATGATACTTACCCTCTGGTAATTTATTACATAGCACCCATTAAAAATGGTGATTTTCCATAGTTATGTTGGTTTACCCGAGGGTATATACATTACATAACAAACAACTTATGCCATAATTCTGTGTAATGGATCCCATGATAATCCAATCCCATGCTCATTTTGGTGGGGATTTAGTGGCATAACGGGATGACGATTGGATTATATCATGGGAGTCATGGAGATGTATCATGGGACTTTTTCATGGGATTCTATTGAGATTATAGTGGAAATGAATGGGAGCGCAATGGGATTCTAACGGGATTCCAATGGTCTGTATAATGGGTTTACAATAGAATTGGAGCATGGGATTCTAATCGGATTATTATTGGCTGTAAAATGGGACTTTTCCATTGGATTCTGTTGAGATTATAATGAGGTTATAATGGAAATGAATGGGATTTTAACGGGGTCATAATGGGAGTATCATGGGATTATGAAGGGGTTACAATGGGATGTAGGATGTATGATGGGATTACAATAGGACTATGATGGGATTGCAATGGTATTCTAACAGGATTATAATGAGATACTAATGTTCGAAATAGATTGTATGGGAGTGTAATGGAATTATAATTTTATAATGGGACTCTAATGGGATTCTATAATGGATCAATGGCTACCAACACTGTCCTTGCAGGAAAAATGACATCGGGGCCGGTTACTGGATATATCTGGATATTATCTGTCAAATCATATACCTATAAAGGTGGTTGCATGGTGAGAACCCTCTATTGATCAACCAATGGGAAAGGACATCTATGGAATAGCCATGTTTCACCGACAAAAATGCTGCTTTTAGTTACTCAGAAAAGTGGTGGTTTTACCAATAAGAATTTGGAGCTAACCAATACATTGGAGATTTATAACCAATGAAGAATGGGGATCTATCTTGATGAATCTCACCATTTGGTTGTATTTGGCATTATGGGTAATACGTACAACATTTGTATATATATATATATAATATATATAGGTAGCACCAATCATTTTGTGGGGATAGAAATGTATGATTCCTTCGGGCCCCACACCAGGACTCCTGCCACCACACCAAAGAGTACGCCATAAATCGTTCCATACCTGTCAGCAACGGGAAAGAGCGTCGCTGGAACCAATCACTCCATCCCCATCACTGGTTAGACATTCAACTTTGTTGGTCATGAAATCTAGACTATTGCCCTTTAAAAGGTCCCAAAAAAATCTACTTCTATGTAAGCTGATGCTCGTATCATTCCTCTGCTCCATTTCTTGCTTGCTGTATAGCATGCACCTCCTACAAACATTTCTGGGGCTTCAGCCACCACTTCCGCCACTCAAAGCTATTTCCAAGCACTTTTTCAACCCTGTATCAACATGGCTACTCTGAGATACCTTGAATAAAAATACAGAAACGTATCCTTGGATGAGTACTACATATCATATCATTACACATGTACATAAACAATCATAAATATCCACAAATAATAAAATCATCTCCTACAAAAAATACTACAATACATATATATATATATATATGTAATATACAACATCTAATATATATATATATATATAATACTATGTATCTATATTGATATTATTTAATATAATTTAATATTAATATATGAATAACGGATAAACATATATGTTAAATTTAATGCCGTGCGCAAATTAGGATCGCCCCCTATCGGTTATGAAGTTTTTTGTGCAACTTCAAGGCCAAGGCGAAGCAAAACTAAATTAGTATTACAATACTTTTGTCGGTTACTCATACTGTGGATTCTGTGGATGCAAGAAATCCTGCACCACCTGGGATGGTTGAAGCCCAAACAAAATAATGGGATGTTTACCACCTATCAACTGGTGCAGGATTTCTTCCATCCACCGTATGATGCAGTCCCCATCGATAGCACCTTTCGCCCAGCGGCATGTCCTCAGCGGTCGCCGCCACCATAGCCCAGGCGATCAGGGCACCCAGCGGCTCAGCCAGGCCCGAGAGCGTCGCCAGGAGGAAACCGTAGAGTCCTTGAGACGCTCGGAGCTTCGAGCGACCAAAGATAGCTGGTTGGTGGTTGACCTACCCCTCTCTTGGTCAGTTGGGATGATGACATTCCCAATATATGGAAGAATAAAACATGATCCAAACCACCAACCAGATGGTGTTTTTTTGAGATGTTCATGGGGATTTCAGCGAAATCTTGATGGGAAAATCTTCGATCAATGGAGGTGTTCAATGGGAAAATCCTCGATGGAGGTTTTCCAATGGGATCTCATGGGATTTGAGCAACAAATGGTGAGGATGTTCAGTTCATGGGATGACGGAAAGCGCTGGAACAGCGCAGGGAGTTGTTGAAGCGAAGCTATAGGACGGGAGGGTGAGGGGGGGATTAAAGAGTGTGTGAAAATGGAAATCAGATTTGCAGGAGGAAGGGGGCCATTTTTGTGGGGCCCGAAAATGTGTTCGTTAGGCCCCCTTGCCGCAGGGTTTCGTACGCAAATAGCGTAAGAATTGAGATCATTTTTGTTGCAAATGGCCCTACAGCAGAGGAGCGTTAGTGGGTAAATGAAGCAGGGCGCGTTTTCGGGCCCCACAAAAAAAAAGGTCAGCGAGCTTAGGCCCCACAAAAAACACAGGAATGTCATAGAAAACGCTTGATCTATCTAATTTGTGTAATTCTGCATCTAGTCTACGTTAAGAATTTTGTGATCTAAATATCTAATAGTGATAATCCAATACTCTAACAGTCCAATAATCTCTAGTCTAGCCAGACTGCCTACTTAATCTAATCTAATCTCCCCGAAGGGCATATTATTTGGTTTAGTCTAGTCTAGCCGGACTGGCCTACGCTAATCTAATCTAACTCCAAGGGCAAAGAATCTAATCTAACAAGAACAACAACTTGAAAGGAAAACAAAAGTCTAGCCTAATCTAATCTATCTTAACGCAACCTTCTCGAAAGGCAAATGGGAAAACCTGAAAGAACCAGTCACTTTCGTTTCCAAAACGTTGGCTTGAGTGCAGTTGTCTCAGTAGAGACGAGCCTAATCTTATCTAAGAAGGGCAGATGGGGACCTATTCTAATCCAATCTACTCCAAGGGCAAGTAATCCATATAATCTAATAAGGGCAAACACTTGAAACACAATCGAATTTGGTCTAATCTAGTCTAGCCTAGCGCAATCTGCTCGAAGGGCAAGTGGGAAAACCTGAAAGTGGGTTGCATGCAGCTGTCTTAGTAGAGATGAGCCAAATCTTATCTGAAAAGGCAAATGGGGAAGAGCAAAACTTAGTCTAATCTAGTCTAGTCTAATCTAACCTAACCTAAATCATTCTAAATCTAAATCTAATCGAGTCTACTCGAAGGGCATATGTTAAATTCAGTTTAACAAGGGCAAATGGGGCCAATCTAGTCTAGCCTAATGTATCCGCCGACCCCGGCCTTCGCCAAGGCCGGGGCGGCGCCTGGGACCACCGCAGGTGTGGAACTTTTCCGCGCGGGCTTTAAGTGTGCGCGGCAG
>Ga0126342_10016844_pt1 | contig 12692 bp, 12 predicted proteins | sample Cyp1metagenome_FD_92528 | JGI IMG/M metagenome (GOLD analysis project Ga0126342, IMG submission 92528) | Coral microbial communities from Lord Howe Island, Old Settlement Bay, Australia - Cyphastrea 1 metagenome | ecosystem: Host-associated > Invertebrates > Cnidaria > Coral ...
GGGTGTGTGTGTGAGTGAGTGAGTGAGTGAGTGAGTGAGTGTGAGTGAGTGAGTGAGAGTGAGTGGTGGAGGGAGGGAGGGAGGACGGGAAGGAAGGAAGGAGGACGAGGAGGACGAGGAGGAGGAGGAGCGGATACAGAACTAAAAACAAAAACCCCACACGTCAATGTGGGGAATGATGCACTGATCATTTCTTCTGTTGAAGACTCTTGAAAGCCTTGAGAAGACGACTCCTATACTCTCAGAGAAATTAGAATGTCCTCCAGCATGGCACAGGGATCAAAGCCCAGATTTTCACCACCTTTCACTCCTCTCAGAAATGCCTACGTGCCTCTTGGACCAGCATGTCCACTGCTGACTGAGCTCTAACTCCGGCTGCACAATATGCAACGATAAAGGTGTCCTTGACAAAGAAACACTAGACACCTGTCACCTGCTGGAACCAGCATTTGCTTACTTTGCTTCATTTGCTTTGCCCTTACATTGGTTGTCAACTAAAGCTACACCGTAGTCCTTGCTGACTGCCAAGTCGAGAATCTCCTGAAAGTACCAGTCTGAAATAGTCTGAAGGTGTTACCCTCTGGTAAACTAACATAGCTATGGAAAATCACTGGTTTTAATGGGTAATTCACTATAAATGTGGTATTTTTAATAGCTATGTTAAATTACCAGAGGGTAGTCCATTTTCACTTGTCCATACATCTTCTGTGCATTTCCGTCCTGTCTCCAATTCGGCGGGTTCCTGAGACAATGGGATCAAAGGGCTCACCACTGATCGCTTCACGACCGGTTCGGTGGTTCTCTTATTCAATTATTACAGTACTAGCAAAGCAATTATGTGGTGACCCAGACTAACTTACATGTTATATAAATTATATATATATTATATATTAATAATTGTTAATATAAGTATACAACGTTCGTATAGCAACCCGAACATTGATGAAAGCTGGAAGCCTGGAATTATGACGCGGGGTAAATATGGGTAAAATTCATCTGTAAAAATCCAAGAAAGACTTGTCTATCTTTTTGGGCATCCGTACAGCCCATAGTACGTACAGTATGTGTGTAAGATAGATAAATGGATGGATGGATGCATGGATGGACGGAGGGAGGGTGGGATGGACAAAGATTGATATGCAACTTCAAAGACTCTGCCATCCTGCAACAGCAAAATATGCGACATTTCTCCCAGTGCGTGTCCATGCATTTCCATCCCCTGAGTGCGGTTTCATGCATGTCATGGTTTTGAAAACACTGGAAAGGCAAGCGAACAAAAAAAATCGGCTCAACTCCAACATCATGTAGATCGCAGTGTGAACTTTGTGCCAGGGCCAGGGTTAGACGGTTAGATTTGATACAGTACTGATACAGTCGATCCAAGCCTCTGGATCTGAAGGCGTGTGGCGCAGCTCACATGTCCGGCATCCCATTCGTATTTCTCCCGGACGTCAATCACGACTCCACAGCGATCTAAGGACCCCATGGTTCAAGACTTCTGAGCCGAATCGATAGAGGTCAAAGCGTTCAAGTCTTCCTGAATATTTGAGAATCTGAGGCATTTCAGTTTGCTCACACAGTCCTTAAAGTCCTTCACCAGATTGCTGCCAGTTTCGAAAGTACTTCGGCATTTGACATCCTGAATCACAAAGTGCTTTGAGCATGGCTCTCCATGTTGATAATGGATTACAGGATCAATAGAAAAGCAAGCCTGCAAGGTCCCGCTAGCTTGCACAGAATATCAAAGCGTACAAAACCCAATACAGTATCAACTTTTGTGGGTCAAGGCAGTTACTCAATCTCAGCCCCATAAGTGAGTTTGTGCTTTGGGCTCGCGCTGACTTAGAGACGACTTGAAAACTCCAAGCCTCAGAAACACATTGAGGGAATAGAATCCAACGTCAGCCTTTTGGGCTCCTAGATTCCAGGCCGATGTCTCTTTCCTTCTTTACAGACCTTTGAAGTAGACCTCATGTTTCCTATGCCTGGAAGCTTGTTGCTTATCGGCTTATCAGGCTTACCATGTCAAGCTTGGTGATGGTCAGCCATTTCCGGGGAGGTGATTGAGCCTTCATCAAAAGGGCACATTACTAGCACCCAAGGCCCAGGTAGATCCAGGTAGAATGCGCAAAGGGGCTGTTCCCTTTCAGCGTTCCGTCTCTTGGTACTCTGTGGCACTCTGTGATGCTTCAGTCGCAGACCTCTTTCCAGGGCCCATCTGGACTCCTGACAAAACGCCACGAGGTCGAGCACGAGAGAAAAACAAGAACAAGGTACTTGGATATGGGCTGATGTAACATGATGTAACTAGCACATCCAGTCAAATGATGTCAAATGAGCACGGGACTCATTGGAGTATTGCAATTTGCAGAAGCCTCATGAGTATCGCTTCAAGTTATCTGAAAAAATCCCGAATGGCATCCAAGATTTCAATCCCCTTTACATGATTTTACATGTGTGCTTGAGCGCTCGTCATTGTGTAGCCGCGTGTTTGTGTGCATCTATGGATGTGTTGGCGGATGAGTACTCTGTGTTTCTTTCTGCTTTCTCTCTCTCTCTCTCTCTGTCTCTCTCTCTCTCTCTCTCTCTCTTTCGTTTCTTGTGCGTGTACAGTGTACAGTACTCCTTTTTCATTTGATGTTTGCTTTCAACTTGTGCTTTCAAGTAGCAAAAAACAAGCAATGCAATGTCCTCTGCGGATGTCTGTAGTCTCTACAAACAAATGTCATGCGGAAATCGCGCTGAGCTGCAGGCGCGGTCCAGCATCATTGCCAGGAAGGTTCAATTCCAATGCATGCAACCTCTTTGGCTCCTTCACTACAACGAAGGCAATGTGATTTGCTACAGATCTTTTGCCAAATGACTATGCTGTCAACTTGAGAGGAAACAGCCCTTTACTGTCTCTGTCTATCTCTGTCTGTCTGTCCGTCTGTCCGTCTGTCTCTCTCTCTCCCTCTCTGTGTCTCTCGCTCCTTGTTTGCAAGTTGAATAATCACGAACTGGTTCTCAACCACTCCGTTGGCAGACCTGTATTTGACAAGGCCAACAAACGGGCACATGCCACATTGAAATTTGAAACATCGCAGCACGGCACGGCTGAGCTGAGGCCATAGCTCCCACCAACCACTCTGCCTTGGAGGCGTTCCAAGTCGTGCCCAACACATTTCAACAGTCTGCTGAATATGAAATCATGGAACCTGGAGTAGAACCTGTAGAACCTGGGGTGGGAAACCTCTGGAACACTTGGAATCTCATACATTCAAACTCGGTACCAGAGAAAAGGAATTGCATCTTGCGATCTACACAGTGTGTTGAGGCGCAGGCTTTTCCAGGTCCGCTGCAGGGCCTGAAAAACTGCCAATGCGATCCCGTGCATTCAAAACAGAATGTCATTCTGAACTCTGGGAGGAATAGTAGAGCCTCTTGGAAAATGCCTTTAGCTGGTCACTCTCGACAACTTGAGGAACCCAATGTAGATAAAGGATGATAAAGGCGAGTCACTTGCCAAAAAAGAACTCTCTGCATCGAGATAGTGGTTTTTGCGAATGCCGGCCTTAATTCCTGAAAGGAGCTCACCTATGAAAATCTATGAAACCTATCCTATCAAGTGCTACTTTCCCTATGCAAACTTGGAGCCAACTTCAAGTCCTGGCGTCGTCTCTTGGCTGGTCTGAGCCACAAGCTTTCTTGCCGCTGAGTAGACCACTTTACAACCTCGAGACAGTATCTGCATTACCTCTGTCCGACACTGTCCACCTTTTGTAAACCGCCGGGCATCCAAGGACCTAGCTTGAAAATTGAGTTCCACCTCCTTCGTCTCAACTTCCACCAAGGCCTGATCCATGGCGCGAGATTCAAAACCTTCTCCTGCACTGAAGGATCACGGAGAATTCAGATATTTCACGGTCCGCAATGCGCCGCAAATCCTAGAGTAGGCTTGGTCTTGATATGCTTACACACTTTACATGTTTGATCATGTTTGCATGTTTTATCCCGTTCTGCAGACATGCAAACATCCACTGTGGGCTATCATCCTAAAATGTCATGCCTGCAAATGGTGTCCTCTGCTGGCAAGGGCTTCTGGCTCACTGGGTCTCCCTTATCTCCCTTGATATTATGGGAAAAGGTAGAAACCTTGCCTTGCGAACTATGACATGAAGCTATCACACTAGCGCAGACTGCACCTGAAGCGTGTGCATGCGGTCAGGTTGAGTCCTGCACCCCGTAACGTGGTAGGCTTTACCAAAACCTTCGGTGAAACGGTACTGTGGTTGAGAAAACAATTGGCAGTGTGTCAAAACCTTGTACCCCTGGTGAACATCAAAATAGCTGGTAAATGGATGTTCATCCCCCTAAAAATGGTATTAATAGGTATTGATCCATACCCAATTGACCATCCGATTATGCCTTTTAATGTCGTGCCATCTCGTGTCATTTGTCTGGCTCTTTTGCTATCCCCTGTTTAGCGTCTACTTCTACTCTCCTGTCAACATGCGCTTATTTGGCAAACGGGTTTATCTGACTTAGCAAGAATCCAGTATGACCCCTTCCGTATGTCCGGTTTGTAGGGTGCACTTGCCTGAGCACTATGAGTTCAGAGAGTAGACATCAGAATTCCATTTCCCACGATCTGATTGCCCCACCTACCACACCTCCAGTAAAGATGATTTGATTTCAGTCGCATGGCCAAACCACTAGACACACAAAGAGTCGACAATGAGCCCCTCCTGTCAGGCAGTCTTCCTGTGCCAAGACAGGACAGAATGCAAGATGCCCCTCGGGGATGAAACGAGAGACGCAAAAAGAACAGCTCTACGACTCAACGAAACTCTTACATCCAGCCTGTAGCCACATCCTCAGTTTGGAATCAAATATTTAATTCGGGCACGAACATATGAAAAACTTGGGGTGCATGTCTAGCTCCGAAATACATATACAAACCTATCTATCCATCGATATTCTTATATTACGCATGTATGTACATATTGTGTATTGGTGTATACCATTATCTACAATGCGTAAATATAGTGTGCAAAGCTTGCTTGACTCTATCGCATGCATGTCGATAGATGCATATATATATATATGCAGATATAGACGGACGGACGGACGGACAGACAGACAGACAGACAGTCAGGTAGTAGATAGATAGATAGATACAGATAGATATAGATAGATACTGTATAGATAGATATAGATAGATATAGATAGATATAGATAGAAATAGGCAGATATAGGTAGACGTAGGTAGATATAGGCATGTATAGATAGATATAGATAGATATAGATAGATATAGATAGATATAGATAGATATAGATAGATATAGATAGATATATATAGATATAGATAGATATAGATAGATATAGATGGATATAGATAGGTATAGATATATAGTTGTATATATCTAGGTATATACATATATATATTACATAGATATAATATATATATATAAGATATAGATAGATGCATGCATATACTTATACGTATATATACATTATAATTTTATATATTATATGTGTGTACGGTGGGTGGAAGAAATTGTGCACCACTTTGGATGTTTGAAACCCTATTTTAAAAAAAAAAAAAAACGGATAAACCACCTATTATAATAACTGGTGCAGGATTTCTTCCATCCACAGTATGTCACATATACATGTATATACAGAGATGCGACCATGTCTCTGAAGCTGACCTTCCTGTGAATGTCATACAAGTATTTGCTACATGTAGAGCGTTGTAGGCAGACTCGCGACAATTTTCAGGACATGAGACAATTTTCATCATACACCACCCACAACTCCAACTGCCTCTTTACACACAGACACACAAAAAAAAACGCGTTATGACCAAGTTTCATCGCCATCCTCATCAGCATCCTGCACAGGACTGCAATAATTGCAGACAAGAGGAAACCGACGGTTTGTAGTGATAGACATGCCCGATCATACAAGTACATAGCATTTCCTGAGTTTCTCAAGAGATTCCAGTCATTGAAGCTCCTCCACGTCAGAATCAGTCTCACCTCGATTCCAAAGCAAGAGACCAGAAAATCTATACCCAAACATCAAAAAGAGACAGGGGCAAGGGATCGCAAAACTATGAACATGAAGCATGATCAAGCTAATTGTCTGCTACAGCACTGAGCAGCAAACGCATGCTGACATGTCTGCGGTCGTTCGCACTGCCCCTGCCGAGCTGTCGAGTGAACATTGGGAGTCAAACTGGAGCTGGAGAGATCACTTGATGCAACCGGAGCTCGTCAGGCAAACAACTTGGTATCAGAATCAACAGGAGGTACTGCATTGGGACTCACAGCAAAGGACCTAATATATTTAATGTTGAAAAAGATGATAAATCATGATAAATGATGAAAATTGCAAAAATGAATTGTTTGGGAGCTTCTCCGCTCTACAGTGTCGGGGCAGAGAGCACGACTCAAGGCTTCTACTACTGCAGAAACCCTCTTCACTCCGAACCTCCGGCTGGAATGGGCCTTGCATTGCAACTAACTGATGACAACGGCCAAGTAACGAAGTATCCATGTAGACTGACAGTCCTTACACCATGGTAGCCTCCCATGCATGCTTTTGGGTCTTCCGTCTACCCTTTGTGAACTTGGACCTTCCCTTCTGACAATCAAATGTTTTTGGTACGTCAAAAGGAGTGGGGCACATGAGCAACTGCAGCTGTGCCATGTGTGTTGCCAGAATACCAGGCCTGCCCATGCCTGACACAGGGTCATTTGCCGAACAGAAACATAGGCTGTGGCTCACCTCCAGCTAAAAAAAGATCCCTTTTGATGACAATACCATCAGCAGACATGGCCCAAGGCCGAAGGTATCTTTTTGTTATCTGATTCTGGAACGGGACTCAACTTTGCCCAAATGCCCAAATGCCCAGCTGCATCATAAATTTCACCCCGCTGTTCCTTTTTTTTGTGCAATGCTTCAGGCCTCTTCGCTGCAGACTTGCGGATCTGCCAGATTCGACAAGAAATACACAATACGACGCTGTTCGTGACGCTGGCACCGTGGCATGACAAATCACCATATTGAGTAAAGATGAGTAAAGGATGTACCTTGTGTGTACCTGAATTTATCTCAACACCTTGAACAGGCTTTACTGACTGAGGAAAAAATAAACTCTGACCATCAAATGTGGGTCTGTGCCTGCCCATGATGCGATGACCTTGAACAAACAATGCACAACAGCGTATATCAAATCAACCCCAACCCCGATCGCTGCCAAAATAACGTGGAAGACTCTACAGGTACCAGATATACCACCATTGAACAACCCTGAGGCTGCAACTCTTGCTGAACCTGATCACATGCAACGAACAAGCAGCTGCTGCAACAGACTTCTAAGTCTTCTTAGAAAACAGATGAAAACAGATGAAAACAGATGAAAACAGATGAAAACAGATGAAAACAGATGAAAACAGATGAAAACAGAATGTGTTCATTGAGCTTTCATTGAGTTTTCATTGACTTTTCATTGACTTTTCATTGAGTTTTCATGTCAACGGGATTTCTAGGGCATGGGCGGAGTTTCGCCGCGATGAGGCTGCGGATCCTGACCTAAGACTCATTCGGAGGGAAGAAATTGGCCTAGAAAATGACGAAGAAATTGGCCCATTTTTAATGGGAAAATCCACTATTTCTATGGTCATTTTCAATAGCAAACTGTTATAATATCAACACTTTAACAAGCTTTAATGATTTTTAATGATAGAGATGAAGATTTGTTGATTTCCATCTTCTACTGATTCTACTGTCCTACTAAAGCAACTTGGATGGCAACTTGTTGCAATGCTTGGTTTGCTCCACTGTTTGATTTTTCCAGTCTACATCTGGGAGATTTGCAAGCAGGGGGTTAATGCGTCTAGGTCTAGGTCATCCGAATGGAATACAATGAGCAATCAAAGCATTTGCTGCAGATTGTTCTGCTGATTGAATGAATGAAAGTGTGTGAATCATGTTAGACTGTAATCTTGCATTGAACCTTTCATTTGCATGCCCCAGACCTGTTGGAAGCTCCTGAGGCACTCGCTCAAAAGGTGCCCAGAACTCTTCTAGGGACATCCGTCGTAAAGAGATACGTTCCCTCGCACGAGCCTGAAATATCTGAAATGACACAAGATCAAAGTCTCCAATCTGTTTGCCATTGGGCCATTGGAGTTTGAATCGCTGAGACCAATGCTCGCCCATTTCGGGCTTCCTCTTTACTACCTCTGGACCCGCGAACCTCAACTCTGCGTCACGAAGTAGAGGACCCACTCGTAGTACAGCCGAAACATGTCAAAACATCAAGAACAACTTGAGGTATTGAAGTCTCACTGTACAATCCATGCTTGCTTGCAACAGGTCAGAATCCAACAACGTGCAGAGTGAATTGCTCAGCAGGACAAACTGCTCACAAGTCAAATCGTTCCTTTTGAGTTCGCAGCTCGAGATGATCTCGTCCTTGGTTGGCATAGTTTTTTTTCAAAGCCATCAGCATTAACCAGCAGTCAGCATCAGGTCAATCAAACTACTACTCGATCAAAGCAGCGAACGGTACAGTTGGCGATGCAGCCACAACAGGCTCTGCACCTTGGTAAAGCTCTTCGATCTACAAATTCTGCGCGCGAGAACTTGCTTCGCTCACAGACCTGTTTTCTGAAAGCTTACATATATATATATATATATATATTATATGTATATATTATATATCTATATATGTATTATATATACTTATAATATATATATATATATATAATTGTCCCTTCATCGACACATCGTGAGGCCCCTCAAGCATCCTTCGTGCGCCACAAACTCGTCTTCTCGGGTCGTAAGGCCAGGGCTCTGAACGCTCTGAATCCCTTGCGGCCTCCCAGCAACATGCATCATCTTCTGATACTAATAATGCTAATAGGAATGTATAGAAATACATGAAATATACATTGCTATACATATATATATATATTGAACTATCAAGAATTTCCGGAAGTGGTTCATTTCAGGACACTCAAACAAAACAGCCATGGAATGTTCATATCTTGATGCATCCTACAAAGTGTAGTAAACTCATTGACCCCTTATGACATCTACTGACCCTTTCCATTTCCCTCGACCCTTTCAATCCTTTGAGCATCCTACATCTACCATCCGGGTGATCGCCTTTCTGGAAGGCGCCAAGCCCGACTCCGGAGGCGCTGCCTCCAATGGCCTGCGACTCTACACTACAAATCTCACCGTAGCCAGTGAAAAAACGTGAAAGTCAAAGAGCCTTGCAGAGTGTGAGGGCTCAATTCAGCTGCCTTGGTGCATTATGTTGACAGATGTTGACAGGTCATGGCACATGCAGCATATGCATGAAGTTGCATGAACGTTGAAGAAGCGAAACTGTCTAAGGCACCTCTGGAACAGTTTCTGGCGGTGATTGACTCCTAGCCACAAGACAAATCCTACCCGGGTGCAAGTTGCAAAAATAGCAACACTGGCTCCTGCCATGGTCTTTCAACTGGCCTGCACGAGGAGAGCATGACTTGGACAGAAACCATTACAAACAAATACCAGGTACATTATATAATATGTATAATATGTAATTGCATGTATTTGTGTTGTGATGCCTGGCACCATGAAGGACAATGCTTACACAGAACACGGTCTTCAGAGCCTACGCCTTGCATTTCATCTTGAGGATCTTCCATGATTGGACTGACCACCTCGGTAAGCCATATGAAGCCGATCACATGACCGAAAAGGATACCGAAAAGGAGCCTTCGAACACCCGCTTGGCCCCTGACACATGCTTGGCGTTCTTTTATTGATGGTATTAACTGAGCTGGCGCAGGTTGATCAGGTTGGCAAAGGCTTGCAAAGTCACTGCTTCCAGCCAAGGCGCTGATTCTCGCAAGAAAATACAAGGTCTCCAGATCTCCTGTTGCTTCGGATTGCTGAGGAGCAGGCAGGATGTTGCCTTCGATTCAAGCCACGGCACGCTTTTAGCCCTGAGAGAAGCGGAATTGAGGGAGTCGAAAGGGACACAAGGCCAGCAATGTTTGGGAAGCGAAGAGAGGTTGTCAGGTTGTCCATCGATGGCAAAACCAGGTCAGGTGCGTTGAAGAATCTCCTTGTTCACTAGCTGAAGGGTTTGTTTCCTCAGTGCGGGGGTGGTCTCCAATTTCACTCCCTTGCTTTGTTAAAGCCCAGCAAGAGCATCCAAGAGCCAAGTGCAGGGCATCTCTGGCTTTACCCCCTTGCCTTTGTTGGCCTTGGAAGAAATGCAAAGTGTACAAGTCTTGGTGCGAGGAGAATGCGCGATGCTCACTGCACTCTCAACAAAGATCACCACTTTGAATGCACCGTGCGGCATTTTCACCCAAGGCAGTTGTGGTCGCGTCATGTCTCTTCAGGTGTCCGTCAATCCGACAAACAAAAGCTGACAGATGGGGTGGTGGGGCCTACGATTTAGCCACAAATGGCCTTTGGCCCTGTTGGTGTCACAGCACCAGCTCAGATTACTGAGTGACTAATCTTTCTACAGGACAAAAGAATACAAAAGACTGCAAAACCATGGCTCACTGTCCCAGGCATTTGGCCGACCGCCAAGAATTGCAGTGTTGCTGTCTAAACGCGCAATTTGTTGAAGATCCCAAAAGCTGGAACAACGTGTCACTATCATCCCGATAGCTTGCAGTACAAAATAGATGTGCCTACAACATCCTACAACCAACACATCGGAGAGCCAAAGCAAGCTGACTGATTGTTGATTCAAAGCATACTCGAGACTCGAGGCGCAGAAGCAGAGGGGAAGGGCTCCCAAGAGTCCTGCATCGGAATGACACAAGCAGTCGCAAGACCAAAAATTCTGATGTCACGAAGACATCAGGAGACTAGATGATCTAGATGAGATAGGATAACAAATGAGACAAGATACCGAACAGTTTGTGCTTTACGTAGTTGATGACAATAGAATGATCGGTATTACAATCAATCTGGGCAAATTATAATATTTCACTAACCTGAATTGTTGGGCCATTTGGGGATGATTCCTTAACTATGATTCCAGTGAGGGAGAACAGTGAGGTCGTTATAATTTACCCAGAATGTCAATTTGATCTGCCCTTGAGAGCCTAAAGGCTCTCCGATCGATGTCAACTCAGCTGCTGGACTCGGACCTTGATCTCCTGAGGCAGCTATTATGGGACATGATAGTAAGTCATGAGGATATAGGTCGTCTATAAATGTCAATAAATGTCTATAACATTCTATAACATTCTATAAAATGTTGTATCTATGACGATATAAGCGGGCATAAGACTTCTCATGGTCTCCTGCACGTCCCAACCCTGAAGAGAAAGGGTCAGAACTTAGATGGGAGAGAATAAGTGATTGGTAGTTTGAAAGGTAAAGCTCGTTTGCTGTTTGCGCTGCAGCCGTCTTGGTGATCTGGGTAGCACCACATGGCAGCTGGGTCCAGCTTCTCAGAAACATCGATTGTCTTATCATTCAACATATGAGTCATATGAGAGACAACAAACGCGAGGTCCACGAGCACAACCGAAAATGAGAAGTTCAAGCTCCTTTTTCCGTGAAAGTGAAACCAAATGTAATAAATTGCAAAGAGTGCATACAGCACATATATACATTGCCTCAAAGTGTCTCCCCGAAAAAAAGGGCATTGCCTCGAAGTGAAGCCGCTGAAATTGGCAGCGGACTCAACGCTTTGTGAGACATTTCAACCATGGTCCCAACACATCCAAACGGTAATTTTTCATTTAGGCTTTCAACAAACATCGCTATATGATGCTATATATTGGCCATATCCTGGAAAATGCAAAAACATTTGAAGGGGCAACGTCTCATGTCTAGAAAATACACCATTGATGCAAAGATATGCAAAGCAGCATTGTGTGTGTGTGTGCGCCATCACTTTGAAAATCAGAATCGACGCAGGCTTTCGTTGAGGGCGGCATTTTCAGTCCAGCTCGGGATTCCTTTCAAGGATTGCCAGGATTGCTGTTCAGCAAAAGTTCCAGATACTCCCTTTGACTTTCCCGAACCTTTCGAAGGACAGCCAAGCTTCTGGCCAGTGATGCAATGTCTGACTCAAGCGACTGCACAGCCTGTGGAAGCTCCAAGTCGCCAGTTGCCGAAGCTGATACTGAAAGTTCCAAAGTATCACCGCCGACTGAGTTGGATCTTGCTCGTTGCGGGAGTGGAGGTGCAAGAAATGATGAGTTGGGACTGCCTTCGCTCATGAAATCTTCTGAGAGCTCACTGGCACTAGAACCTGCAACACCAGAAGCCCCTTTGGGTTCAACTTTGGTGACAGGAGCACTCTGGCTTGACCCTTCAAGCACTTCAAGCCCCTCAAGCCCATCTTCCTCCTCGATCTCCTCAAGGCTGGCTTCACATTTCTTCTCCGCTTCAGGCTTTGGGCCTCCCAAGCTGACTCCACCTAAGCCAACTCCAGCTAGGCCAACTCCCGGGGAAGCTCCGACCTTCACCATACCCTCTGGAGGCGGGTTCTTCAATTGAGCGTAGCCATCTGTCAGGTTGGGAGATCGCTTGTCTGCAGATGCGGACTCAGACACCGAAAGAGAAGCGGATGCTGAAAACGACTCCTCTGCAGAAGCGGAAACTGACGAATCTGGCTCTGGCCCTAGGTTTTTGCCGTTGGTATCGGCTTCCTTCTTGGTCGA
>Ga0126342_10016845_pt1 | contig 12691 bp, 10 predicted proteins | sample Cyp1metagenome_FD_92528 | JGI IMG/M metagenome (GOLD analysis project Ga0126342, IMG submission 92528) | Coral microbial communities from Lord Howe Island, Old Settlement Bay, Australia - Cyphastrea 1 metagenome | ecosystem: Host-associated > Invertebrates > Cnidaria > Coral ...
GGTGGTGGTTTGATTTTGCTTTGAAGAAAAGGTTAGATGCTTGGGTTTGGTGTGGTATGCTTTGTTTTTTTTTTTTTTTTTTTTTCTGACATGCGTTTGACTTTTCGACATGTTCTGTTTACCAGGCTACAGCGGCTACAAGTTTCAAACGAGCTACATTGCTACATCCACGTACTGTGAATCAAAACTTTTTCGGGGACCCCATCTGAAATCATGAGTCGTTTGTTTGTGGGAATAATTACGTTACATGTTCATTTTGTTCATTATTCTATCATGATTTATAGTGATAAAGTTTACGTCATGTGATGAATTAGTGGCAAATTGCCATATGTGATAGATTCGTAATACATTACTCATCTATTTTCTTGGGATTGCAGTACTACATGTTACTCATACATGAAATGTATACCCAGATTGTCGATCTTCAGCTCTGAGGATGCTGTGGCTCTGCCAGCCTTGCAAGAACTCTGCTGCGAGGGTGTGACTGTTGGCACTGAACGGTGACATGAAATGTGTGTTGTCGCTTGTTTAATGGGAATTTTAGGGCCCTAAAGTGGAGGTACTGTAGCATATAAGTGTGGGGATATGCCCTTTCATAGCCCTTACATAGGCACTAAATATATGGTAGGTACCTCCAATAAATCGGTTCCTGTTGCATGGCCATTTCTGGGTGGCAGCTCAAATTCATGCGAAATTAAGGGCAATCATCTCCAAAAGCCGCTTGGAGAAAGCCATATCCCGAAACGGCACATGTTCCAAAATCATCCAACATTTCACATGTTTAATAGGTCAATGGCCATTTCAGGAACCGATTTATTGGAGGTTAGCACCTACCATATATAAGACCTATGTAAGGGAATATCCACGTAAAATATAGCCTTATCTGGTACAGTACCTTCATTTTAGGATCCTGGAATTCCCATTGAATAAGGAAGTCAATAGTTTTGGGGTACCCCAGCCACAAGGGAAAAAAAAAACAGAACATATTCATCACTTTGTGTTTTTTTCAGATAGCTATGTGGACCCCCAAGTTACAAGTTTACAAACCCCATGATACTTATAAGATGTTATCACCAAGAAAACAATCCATAAACCAACTAATCATGGATTAATCACCATTTTCCTATGGTTTTCCTATGGTTTAAATGTCTAAATCCCAATCTAAATCACCATGAAAATCATGGATTAATCACCACTAAATCACCATTTTCCTATGGTTTTCCTATGGTTTAAATGTCTAAATCCCCACGGTAAAATCAGCAAAATCCCATCAGTAGAGCTGTGATGGCTCTCTTTTTCTCACCGCTGCGGCAATCTGCGGCTCGAGTCGTTTGAACCGCGAGCTGCGCTTGCGCGGCCGCAGCCATGTCAGCCTTGCATCTTGGCTCCGCCCTTTTGGTGGCCATAGGGAAAAATCATAGGAAAAAACAGGGAAAGATATAGGAAAATCCATGAAGTAAAGGGAGGTTTCTAGACGGGAAAAATCAACTAATTATTAAGGGAACAGAAGTAAAACACAACCCAAACTAGTTACAATTGAAACCTCTAAGCCAAAAAAGGAGGTTTGAAGTGTTTTCTTGTTGCCCAACTATTCTTTTGCAGGGCATCTTAGATTCGCAAGGGCTTTGACGGGCCTTATTCTCTCGCCCTTGGGATGTGGACGAACCATCTCAAGACTTGCTGAAGATCTCACATGAAACCTCTTACATGTTCCCTCATGTTTTCCGAGTTTTCATCATTTTAAAGCTTAAAGATGCCATGACATTTCCATGTTTTTCCAATCAGCATCACCATTCTGCTTTCGTCTTACGTAGTTTTTTTTCCCAGTGGAAATCACCATTTGTTTCAATAAACAATGGATTGGTGCAAGGGAAAACCTACAGGAAACCATAGATTTTCCAATTAGATATATATATATATATATATATGTGGTTTTACTGTAATTTTTCCTGAAATCAACATGCCATTCTGCTTGGGCAAAACCCCAGATTTCATAGATCTTTCCGCTGGTTTCATCAGGTTGAAGCCTGGCGTCAACGAGCCCGGCATGGCCAGTGAAGTGAGGCGAGTGTTGCTTCGTGTATCAAATGTGTATAGAATGTTGGATCAATAGACATATATAATTGGTGACATAATTTCTGGGTAAATTATAGCGACCTCACTGCGACCTCACTGGAATCATGGTTTATAAGGGAAATCATGCCCAAATGGCCTTATTTCAGGTTAGTGAATTATTATAATTTACCCAGATAATTTGACATAATTTGACATAATGTCATAATTGATCAATCGATATCTGATCAGTTCTAATTTGGAATATATGTGGGAGTGATTACTCGTTCCACGAATCGTCAGGGGCTTGAAACCCTAGTTATAAGTGGATTAAGAGCCTACTTATCCCACTTGGAACCAGGGATATATAACCTAATTACTTATCAAGTGGAATGAGCTACCAAGTAGTGCATAAAATGTGGGATTGATACCTGAAAATGGGTCAAAACCTGTTTTATTACCATAGTTCGGTGAATTAACATCCATTAACCAGGATTTTTTAGTATACCTAGGTACCAGGGTTTTGACCCATAACCATTTCATAATTTGATCCATAGATATTTTAACCAATGAATATGTTAACAGTTTTTAACCAATTGATATTCATACCACCTCTTTATGGCAATTTTAATGGGGAAAAACAGGTAACCCAAGGAAAACACATGGAAAACATGGTGGTGAGCTGAATCTAAAATTGGGATATCATTGGGATATAACCAATAAAATTATATATATATATATACATACACACACATACATATAATATATATATAATATAATATATACACACATATATATATATATACACAGTACATATGTATGAGAAGAATTATGATTTGATGGGATATTCATGGTGATCTAGTGGGATAGAACTAATGTTAGTAAACCCAATAATAAACAATTCCCAGTTTTACCATAAATGGTTTGGAATCCAACCATCCATCCACACGGGTGGTTTATGGCATTGCTTTATCAACATCCAACAACATCGCCCCCGTTGGCCATTGAAATAGGACATATTCTTGTAACCAGACAAGAACATTGAAGCAAGAATCTTCAAGCAAGAATCAGCCAAGTTTTTTTCAAGTTTCTGGGGAGAAGTGTGTCCACAAAAGGGGGTTGTTCAGCCATCAAGAAGCCAAGGATAGCACTAGGATTTATGGGTATAGCATAAGTTGATATCATACATCAACCTATCAAAGGGGGGACCCATGTTCTAACATTTTGGCAACTGGGGATTTCCATATCTTTGGATTTGTTCAAGGGAAAAAATAGCATGAAACCACCATTTTTAAAGGGAAAACCACCATTTTTCATGGGAAAACCACCATTTTTCATGGGAAAAGGCATGGTTTTCTGCAGGATTGAGAAGCCCTTGGGGCGGCTCTATCACTCCGATGCCTTGCGCCTTGGGACAACGGACGAAGCTGTGGTAAATGTTAAGGGTCATTTTCTAGCAGATTTGTAACTTATCGAACAATTAATGACACAATTAATTAGAAAATATGAAAATCTAATATATAGATGGTTAGACTAATTACTTATATTATATACTAATTAGTCTAATTAATCGCTAATTTTCTAACAATTAGATGTATATAAGTGATTAATTAGAAAATTAGCGAATTGACAAATTGTTTATTAGCATTTTTTCAAGTATGAAAGTGATTAATGTGGTTAAAACAATGTCATAAACTACCCATGACTGGGAATGGTAAAAGTACCGCATAAAAATAGTGATTTGGGGGATGGTTTATTTAAAATTGAAGATGGTGCTTTGGATGACCCAACAATATGGGATTAGCCTCTGGTAAACTACTAGGTTGCTATATGTTGCTATATGTAAATGGCCCATTTATATATATATAATTATATATATACACTATATACATATATCATATATATATATAATTATATATAATATATGGTCAGCGCCCTAATCCTCAATATGGGGATTCTGGGGGGGGCGGCGACCATATGTATATACAATGTAGTTGATTTAACTATTAAGTAGCAAGATAGTGATTTTCCAGGGCTATGTTACTTTGCCAGAGGGGAAAATGGATTAACTGGGAATACAACAAACTGGGGTTGAGCAGAAAACATATTAAAAAAAAAACACGTTTCACTGGTGCTCAACCTGCTGGTGAAAGATCAAAAAATGAGGTTTTACTATGAGTCCGAAAGATGTTAGCCGACCTCACGGTGATTGTGATGGCTTATATATGGGGAAGCCAGCCCGAAATTAACAATTTTGAAGCCTTCGCTTTAGTCATTCCCATTTGACGGTTTAACTTCACATTTTTTTCTGACTTGAAATTATTCTAACCTGCCTTGATCCAGCAATCTAAGCTGCTTAAGCCTAAGCTGGCATGGACACTTCTCATTCATGTCTATTTTGATGATTCTCTCATCAACACATTGTTTATGGGTGGGATTTCGCGTTGTCAGCTTAGAGTACAGAAGAGTACTGGGTGATCTATAAGCCCTGTAAGCCTTGGGTCCCAAGGATGTAGAAGGTAGGCGAAGGCTGATGGGCAATCATGTTGCCTTAACTGCGAGCACATATCCTACAGAGGCTTTCCAGTGGTTTGTGTGTTCCATATTGCTGAAATACCCTCTGGTAAACTAACAGTTTGCTATGGAAAATCACCATTTTCAATGGGATAATCCACCATTTCTATGGCCATGTTCAATAGCTATGTTAAATTACCAGAGGGTATATTAGGTTTACCATATTAAAATAGTTTAATGATGTTTAATGGGATATAAAGTGGTACCCCAAATCTAGTGGATCAGAAACATTTCGGAAAATCCCAAATCCTATCTTAATTTCAGGGTACTGCAAGCCTGGGATAGGTAAATCCTGGCTGGTTGAGGGCTAACGCGGCTAACGGTGAAATGGGTTGCTTCATTTTTGGCTTCCAATTAAAGCAACCAAGTGTTCGCATTGCACATCAAATTCTGGTTGGTGGTTTGGAACATGTTTTATTTTCCATTTCATATATGGGAATTTCATCATCCCAACTGACGAGCATATGTTTCAGAGGGGTAAGTATACCACCAACCAGAATTATTGCAAGGTATCGAAAAGCAACAATGATTCACTGCTAAATCGATTCTTCGTGGGTTCCCTCAAGATGATGTTTTTATATATATATATTAATAGCTGGTTGGTGGTTTCAAACATGAATTTTATTTTCCATTTCATATATGGGATGTCATCCTTCCCATTGACGAACTCCATCATTTTTCAATATCGTTAAAACCATCAACCAGATAGTGTCTTTATGTATCTTTGATTCCCCCCAAAAGTTGAAACTAGAGGCGTCTATCCGTATGATGTTGGTATAAAATTAAAAAAAAAAAACATCCCAAGTTTCACCATCTTTATAGGTGGTATGGAAATCCCATTCCCAGTCATGGGTAGTCTATGACATTGTTTAAAACATGTACATGTTTAGATATCGATCTTAGAGGCGCGCTGAAGAGCACCTCTTACTAGGGCCGCTTACTAGGCCGCCATAGGGAGAGGGTCCATGACCGAGGCAATGGTTTAGTACCTGGGGCTACTTGGTGTTTTATCGCGCGGCAGCGCTTGGGAAAACTTGGCTGGGTTGGGAAATCACCATAAATCACCATAAAACCATAGGAAAACCATGGGAAAACCATTGGAAAATGGGAATGTCATGGGGATTAACCCTGACTGGTTGGTGGTTTGGAACATGTTTTTATGTTTCCATATGTTGGGAATAATCATTCCAACCAACTAATATTTTTCAGAGGGGTTGAAACCACCAACCAGATATGGTGAATTGACCATCAGGATAAACAAGACTGGCAAGTCTCGAGCTGAATAGTTCAACACGTTCTTTTTGTTAACCATCGATGAGGCTACGTGCATTTAACATGGCCTATTCTTTTGCAGTTGCTGCCTAAGATTGGCCGTGTTGGATGTGTTTTCTTGGTTTGTACACCATGTTACACCCTACATCCGACAACTGTTTTAGAAAACTCTTCGCGCGGGATCAACAAGGCAATTGGCCGTGATGGATCGCGGGTGCGAAGCCATTTTCCACCCATGACTGGGAATGGTTTATACCACCTATATATCTATATATGGTTATTTGGGGGATGGTTTAGTATTATTTTACCCACATTATTGGCATATATATACCCCCTTGTAAACTAACATAACTATGGAAAATCACAATTTTTAATGGGAAAACTCACTATAATAGCTGGCTGGTGGTTTCAAACATGAATTTTATTTTCCATTTCATATATGGGATGTCATCCTTCCCATTGACGTTCATATTTTTTCAAGATGGTTATTGCACCACCAACCAGTCTATCTTACAAACACACTTTCTGTTAGGCTTTGGTGTTCAAGAATGGGTCATACCCGAAAGTTGCATGTATAAATTTACGTGCATTTTTATATCTGCGCAGCAAAACAAAAAATGCGGTGTATATAATGTTATAGACCGAAATATGTCATGTATTTTACATGTATTACAGTCAGACAGTTTAATGTTATCCAATTTACCGCTAATAATTCGGTCGATAATCCCATTAAGGAGTTCGATATATTGGTCTATCTACCAGAAACCCTAGTGACAATAGTTATGGTCACAAACTTAGCCAAACAAGACCCATAAAAATCCTATATTAAATGCCATTACATCTGAATAAATTAACACGACCTCACTGCGACCTCACTGCAACCTCACTGCAATAGTGGTTAGTAGAGGTAACAATCCCAAAATAGCTTCAATTCAGCTTTGTGAATTGTTATAATTTACCCAGATTAATAGCTTATGTGGATGGCTTATGTTCACCAAATTAGCCAACTAAATCCCATTAAAATCTTATTAAAGCCAATCAAATCACCAGTACTTCCTATAAAATCAGCAATAAAGTCCGATTCAGTCCCACTAAATCACGATGAAATCCTATAAAATCACCAATCATTTCCTATTAAATCCTATTATATCACCAATTTTTATCGACATTTTCTCATAGTGGCACCACGGTACCGAAGCGAGGACGGGAGGTGGTCCCTCGCGTGGGCGTGGCAGGTGGCGTCATCGGCTTGATCCTAGTGATGCTCGCAGAATGGATGATTTCGATGGTCTCCAGTATATCATCTATACCATCTATATATTATATCTGGGTAAATTATAACGACCTCACTACGACCTCACTGGAAATCATGGTTAGTAAGGGGAATCATCCCAAAATGGCCAAGTTTCAGGTTAGTGAATTATTATAATTTACCCATATATATATATATGAAATTATACTAGGATATATATCTGGTTGGTGGTTTCAAACATGAATTTTATTTTCCATTTCATATATGGGATGTCACCCTTCCCATTGACTATTTTTTTCAGAGGGGTTAAAATTATCTGGGTAAATTATAAAGATATTCAAGTATTATAAAGATGGAAGTTTCCTGACATGGCTTTGTCTGAAATGCGTGAGTAATCTCCAGTAAATCCATATGGCTCTGGATCAAAACCGCACCCTGAGACCCTAAAATAATCTAAATAGATGCTTCTTGGTCATGCAAGGTGGTGCCCCCAAGATAGCGTTCAGTTGGTTTATAACTCCAATAACTGTGGTTTATAGGGGATATATCTATACTTAATTAGGTGTATAAACCATTTATAACTAGGGGCACCGCCTTGTGTTATTCCCCCCCAATATGGCAATATTGGTTTTTGACCCGGATGTTTCCTGTACCATGGGGTAGCCCCAAATCATCAATGTCAACACTATTTTCCGTTATAAACACTATAAACCATCCAGCTATTGTGGTACCCCCATTTTTGGAACCCCCCATATAGATGGATGCAATGGAATATCTGGAAAATTGCGCAACTCGTGATTTGTGAATGATTTATAATTAATATGATTTACCATTTACAGTATACATTTATAGATCATTTTGTATATGAAATGCCGCTGTTCCATGGAAAACACTTTTGGTCATGACCCGGCGGCAATCATGTTCTATTATTCACAGATGGGACCATGTTTCTATGCGATATTTAAATGGCATAATTGGAGATCATTTGATTTAAAGGTGGTTTTAAAAAAGGTGGTCATATAAACATTACTTAGCCATGGAAAATTCGGCTTTCACGAGGGGGAACAAATTGTGATTTAACCATGTGTCTATTTAACATGTATAAATCTCCAATTGATGGTACCGTAGCTACAGGTGAAATCCCCATTGATTTTTTTCATTGCCATGGAATAGAAGGATAAACAATCGGAGTGGGCGTACTAATGAGGAAGTATGCAATCAGTATATATGGAGATTGAGCGGGGTATGATCATGATGCTTTAGTGAGATAGAACTAACCACCAATATGACAAGGTTGTCTGTCCAATATGACTTGGGAACCCACAAAAAAATGCCATTACCAGTATCGACAAAGATTTCTAGATTTACATCAGACATGATGGTGACAAATGGCTTAGACTGTTTGCGAATGCAATTTCGCTGGCTAGGGTGTGTCCCACTTAGTAAATGGGCTAATATATATATATATATATATTGAGTATTCCCATTCATACATGCTAGAATTAATAGCTTATATTAATGAAATTGGATAATTAAAGGCTTATAACCCACATATGCCATTAATATATGGATTATAAATATGGGTTTAATTAATGGCTAATCAGCCACAGATCCGATTCGTGGGGCCCGCACATCCAAGTAGTTTTTTTTCTTTTTTACCCTCTGGTAAGCTAACGTAACTATGGAAAATCACCATTTTTAATGGGTAAATCCACTATAAATGGCAATTTTCAATAGCTATGTCAAATTACCAGAGGGTAATGCTTGCGTATAACTCCAGTTCATGGGGCATAATCCCATGAGAATCCCATGAGAATCCCACGCTCAAATGGCGTATTTTCCCATCACCCTAATATTAAACACCCCATTTCTATGGTCCCAATTATGTGGAAATTTCCCACTAACCATGGTTTCTAAGGGGTTATATAATAAACAATATTAGTTTAATGTGTTTAGATTTATGGATGTCATGTTTAATGTATGTCATTGTTTAATTTTTAATGTTTCATTGATTTACTGATGTTCTATAGATTTCTCGATGTGATATATAGACAGATAGATAGATAGATAGATAGATAAGATAAGATAAGATAAGATAAGATGGATGGATGGATGGATAGATAGATAGATAGGTAGGTAGGTAGATAGATATATAGATAGATAGATACATACATGACCCCCACAGAACCCACCACGGACTTGAACTTTCATCTTGCCAAACCACCAAGTACTGAGAGGTTAAAGAAGAGCTCAGCGGTATTAAAAAAAGATGCCACACACAGAGTGCTGTGGCAGGAAATGTATCTTCAAATGACATCTCTGCATCATCTGCTGAGCAGGTTCTTCTTCAACTCCAGCAAAATCCCTCGATCTGGACCTGCTCTCAGAGTCGACCAATGTTTTGAACAAAAAAGTCGAGAGAGGTGGACCAGGAGATCCAAAGATTGCAACGAGAGGAGGAGCATCGGCACGAACCACATTTCAGCATCGGCACGAACGAACGTCCCAGGGCGACTAAGAAGGTGCCTGAGATGAACGTCAGGAAAACTTTTTGAGAAAACCAACAGAAATTGCAATAGTTCACGAGTTCCATAGCAAAGTTGGTATAGTTCACTACACTAACTCGTGTTTATGATGTTGATGGGGATATATATATATATATACATAATTAAATAAATTAAATGGGGTTACAAAGCAACCCGAGGAGGGTGAAGGTGGAATAGTCGGAAGCCCCATCAAAGGTTCGTTACCCTCCAAAGGTGGTCCTCCTCAAAGGATAGTTCCTTCACTATGGTTTATGGTAGGTTTTTGTCTAAAGTTTTCATGGTCTTTATAAACAAACAACATACATCAACATACCATCGAAAAAAAAAAACACATAGCTTTGGAATATCCACCATGAAACCAGAAGAATTTTCGGGAAACCCCATGAAATCATCATTTTTGTGGGGTAAATCACCATTTTTCATAGGTAAGTCCCATTGAATTTCCGGGAACCCCCTGGATTTCCATAGGTTTTTGGTCTGTTTCCTCTTCAGGGTCTAGCTGCTAGGCCTCACCGTCTCGCCGCGGCGACCGAGGAAGACCACCATGCCACAAGTCGTGAGAACATCGGATGGTTTGCCGCGCGGATGTCGTGGTTGGAACGGTTTCGGAATGGAATGCTTTCACTAAACTCATAGTGGATGGCTTGTAGCCATACAGATTGTTGATGATATTTGATGATATTTGATGATATTTGATGATATTTTATTGTTCTTAGTTCGGATTAGATGGATTGAAGAACATGCTTGAAGATACATGCCAGTAAAAGTGAAGCTTTGAGCAGGGAGACACCACGAAACACTTCGATGGCGATCAGCATCCCACAGGACGAGGCCCATTGGAGATAGGTCAGTTGGTCTATCGCTGGGCGTACCAGGGTTTACGGTGGATATATCATGAGATATCCATAACATAATATAACATAACATAACATAACATAGTTGTATGGGTTGCTAAACAAAAGTACTGGGGGCGTCCTTCTAGCACTTTAACTTTGGACTATGTTTTTTGGGAGGTATCCTTGAGGTTTTGTCGCCAAGGATGCCACAGCTGACGCGACAGATGTGGTTCAGTCGCTTGGAGTGGAATCGGGGAAGGTGCTGGGGTTCTGGGGGTACCCTCCGGTAAACTAACAGTTTGCTATCGAAAATCCTCGTTCATAATTGGTAAATCAACTATAAATGGGCAATTTTCAATAGCTATGTTAGATTGCCAGAGGGTGAAATATGTTGAAATATGTTGAAGTCAGTTAGGTGAAAAAACACTGCTATGATAGTAAATTGATGGAAGGCCCCCCAAGTATGTGTGTTTGTTGACACCCCCAAATCTAGCTATAGATTTGCTCACCACTAGTTACCCTCTGGTAAACGTTTACATAACTATGGAAAATCACCATGCTATTAATGGGTAAATCAACTATTTCGACTGGGCCATGTCACCATCATTAATCACCATTAATCACCATTAATCACCATTAATCACCATGAAGTTGCAATGTTCAATAGCTTTTTTGTATGTTTACCAGGCCGGGTACCCTGGTTATAAACCAACAGAAACCGCATGGGTCGTGCTCAGAATCAATGGGACCCTGGGACCCTTTTTGGTTGCCACCACCGAACTAAAGTTGGTTGAGTTCACTCCAATAACTGTGGTTTATTGATGTTTAGTGTACTTATAATTAACTATAAGTACTTATTATGTTTGTTGTATTTATATGTATTTATTGTGTTAATGACTATGGTTTATTGTACTTATGACTACTGTATAGTAAATGGGATTAATAAACGAACTCACAACTGGGGGAGGCACATTGCAGGGTAAGATTTGTTTAGGGTTCACTTGGATGTGCATCCCACTTAGGATCCATCGTTTATAGCCCCATCGTTTATAGCCCATATAACAACTGGGAATATCATATATATATACAAATGGGGTATAATAAAGAATATGGTAAAATAATGTAGACCTAACTATAGATAACTATAGCTGTTGGTGAACATAACTCCAATAACTATGGTTTATAGATGTTTATAGGTGATATATCTATAGTATCTATAGTTTTAATGGGGTTTATAAACCAACTAATCATAGAATTGGATGATGGGAAAATTTACAGGAAAGCCCTATATGTGATGGTAAAAACCATGGTTTCCTGTAGATTTTCCCTTAAACCAATCCATTGAACTAACATAGATATCAACTTAGACATGGAACTGCGCCCTTTAGATCTCGGCAACTCGTTCACCCATGGTGCTCCCGATTATATAGGAATGGTGCTCCGCATTACACCTGTGGCGGGTGGCCTGAAAGCTGCACAGTATGCAGCAATGAGAGAAATGACGCCCAGCTGAAACGAGGTGGTCCTAGAGGGGGGATTCAGTAATAGTATGATTTAGGATTTTATGGGTGATTTAATGCGATTGAATTGCGGTTGGTGATTGAATGGTGGTTTAATGAGATTGATTTAGGATTTAAATGGGATTCAATGAGCAAAGTTGGTGAACAAAACTCCAATGTCACTAGGGGTTATGGTAGACATATCTACACTTAATGATTTAGGATTTAAATGGGATTCAATGAGCAAAGTTGGGGAACAAAACTCCAATTTCACTAGGGGTTATGGTAGACATATCTACACTTAAGGGTAGATATAAACCAACAAACACAAGTGGGGGTGGGCACCACCCTGCGATCGTTTTTTTTTTTTTCATAAGGTTGTAGAATGACTAGGGATGAAGATGTGCAAACCTCAGGGCTTATGACGCTGTTGGTAAAATGCGAACGTGAATGATGGTTTCAAAAGCTAAGTAAGAAATCATAAACCAACAACACTTGACTGTGAATTGTACCACAACCATCACGCATTTAGTAATGAATTAAAGGACCGGATAACCCCACAAGACAACTTCTTCCAATAATGAGCGCATAGTGCTGTAGCGGGGCCAGGGAAGGAAGGAAAGACAAAGGAGGCGGTGGAGGATCGAGAAGTAAAACAAA
>Ga0126342_10016846_pt1 | contig 12691 bp, 11 predicted proteins | sample Cyp1metagenome_FD_92528 | JGI IMG/M metagenome (GOLD analysis project Ga0126342, IMG submission 92528) | Coral microbial communities from Lord Howe Island, Old Settlement Bay, Australia - Cyphastrea 1 metagenome | ecosystem: Host-associated > Invertebrates > Cnidaria > Coral ...
CCGGATTAATAAACCATGGTTTATTAATTAGGGGGGTACTCCTCCAATAGTCATAATCCAATACTTAAATGGTACCCCCCCAATTAACCAGCCTAGGGGTTTATTAATCCAGGGTTGACATTAATGGATTATTGGGTGATCTTGGTTTAATGGATCCCTTGGTGATCTTGAACAATGTGTCTTAACCAATCTTCAAATGGGTAATGGATTTAATCTTGGTAAGTGTAGCTACATGTAGCTACCGTAGTATACTGAAATGAAAAAGAGCTTTTGAATGATGTGTGCTATGTGGAGAGAAACATGACAAAATTCGCGAGGAAGCCGCATTGTCATTTGGGTGACATTACTCTCATAGAATCAGCCAGTGTCATCCATAGTCCAACCTCCAATCAGCAATATTGTTATCAGGTCGCTGTTAAGGGAATATGGCAGTGTGTCAAAACCTTGTACCCCTGGTGAACATCAAAATAGCTGGTAAATGGATGGTCATTCCCCTAAAAATGGTATTAATAGGTATTGATCCATACCCATATCTAGGGGAAACACATTAACCAACCATTAAGCAACCATTAAGCAACATTAACCAAGCAGCCTTCCGGATCTCCTCCCTGCCTGCCCTCGTCGTTTCAACGACTTCATGGCAATGATGTCTATGATGCCACCGAAAGCTGCAAAAACCTGCACAATGCACACACCCTGGTACCCTGTACTTGTCATGTTGGAAATTCTTCGACTATGTTGGTCTATGTTGATCTATGCTGGTCTATATCAACCCCAATTTGGGGGCAGTTGGTCTTGAACCCATACCCAGGACGCTCCAAGAGCAGCGTTCGGACATGCACCTCCCGCAGGGATTTCTTAAGAGTCTCAACATTGATCTTGTCGTTGAGGTTGTTCACATACCTGCCGGATTTTTTATGGGAATAGGACAAGCCAGATTAGAGCCTTAAATTACCAGCAATGCCAGCCATTTTGATTACCTATCTCTTCCCGCAGCGGGTAACGGGCTTCCAAAACCCACTTTCCAAGTTCCAATCAGCAGATCCTACCGGATCCTACCGGATCCTACCAACCCTGAGCTTCCAACAAAGTCTGGTTCGCTGCCTTGGACCGTTGATCACTTGTGTGGCACGATAATCACTGAAGTTTCCAGCAGAAATTCGTAGAAATTGACGACAAAACACCAACTCTAAGTTTCAGACCATGGTGCACTGCCGCAACAGGCACCAACCAGCAACCCACCCTCGTCTTCCTTGAAGAAAAATTACAGCAGGTGGATCTGACAAATCGCTCTGACTGCCCTGATCCGTTCAGGGGACTGACAACAGGACTTTCCAAAACCACGCACTTCACAATATTTCACAATAATATATAACTTGTTCTGCATCATTATGAATATGTTCGTCCAAAGAAACTTCCAGCCATTGATCAATTTGATCATCCGTCTGAGAAAAGCAGAACGTGGAGGCCTTATATCATCATGTCAATCATTTCTGAAACGGCATTGGAATTCTTTATAGGGTAGCCAATATCATCTGACATGTCCTGGCCAAAACCGAAACCTGGAGTCATGAAACCTGCCCCAGCTCTGTGGCTTTTTCAGAAGGGCCCACTTAAACGCGCCTCAATGTGAAACTCATCGGCGCCCAAGATCCAAGCGATCAGATGCGAAAAAATCAGAGGTTGGTCTGAGGTTAGTGTGACTCGTCTGACTCGTCTTTTCAGTTTCAGAAAATAGTGTAACGTAGTGTAACTTCCTTTTCCGGTCTCTCTTTTCGTTCGCATCTAAGCGATCTTTTGGGCGGCCAAATGGTGAGACAAAGTCGATCATTTCTCAAGCGACCAGCTACCAGCCATGCTCGTGCATACCTCCTGCTGGCCAGCCAGGGATGCGCTTGTGGGAAATGGCAGTTCCAAACCTGGCAGGCGTTGTCCAGGTGGGGGCCCTGGTTTGATGGCCACGCCGAAAATATGGGAAAATGATGATCAAGCATGGGATTTTTGATGATTTCTTGACTGTATTGTTGGGGTATCCATGGGTATCCCATGAAAAACAGAGCCAGATATGGGTGGTACCAGTGGCAGATCCAGAGGTCCACCAAGAAACATCCAGTTGTAGGGGATATAGTGGGGATAGGCAACAATAAGTCGCATGGAAATCCGGCAGTCTGAAAAATCACTTCTAATACTGTCGAGATTCAACACATATATTGGAATTCTTAGCGCAGGAGGTGAGGTGCCCAATGTTAGGACATAACTGATGTCCGTTTGTCCATGCATTCCGGCCATCTTGCTGCCACCACCCTCTCAAAAACAGTGGCACCAAACAACACGCCGGCCACTGGAAAAAAAAACATGCCGCGCCTCAAGGATTTCGCGGCTGTGGCACTCTGTCGATCAAAGAGGATGCGCCTTTCCTTTTCTTCTCGGTTGCGTACATGCTGTTCGATATCCTCAAGCCTGAGTGTAACGAAAAAAACAGGCTGAAAATGGAAACACCTGCGGAGTTTTTTTGGGTAAAATTGGATACACCATGATACACCTAAATCTGCTGGTATCCCTCATTCTGGGACAAACCCATCTGCAGGATATTGCGCAAGGTATCAGCTCTGCACTCTGCAGTCCTTTTGGAATAAAAATATCCGGATCAGTCAACAGTCACTGGTTCGATTCATGAGCAAAGCATCCTGAATCCTAAGTTCTGCTTTGCTTCCCTGCTGCATTTATCAAAATACTATATTCATCCATACAAAGTCTGTTTCTTTTTGGTTTCGGAGATGACTTCAGCGGTCTTTACGTTTCAACTTGCAGATTGTCAGGACCATCAGGACAGATCAGGACCATGATCCAATCACGGCAAGGAGCCAGGCTTGTCGTGCTTGAATTCTAGCAGCATAGCCAGCCCGCAACTCATCACTGAAGGTGTCATAGACCACCTGTGCCCCAGAATTTCGATGGTTCATCATCATCGTCCCATGAAAATTGGGTCGTTATGGGATATCCCATGTTGAAAGACGTCTTTTTCCGCGGTGCAAACATGCCCATTTTAAGGCAAGGACTGTCCACTTTATCATATTTAATACATTTTAATACGGCAAGATGGCCCGCAATCCATGAACAGATCCAACACGTTCCACAAAAGAGGTTTGAAGTCTCTGGCTGAAGGGCTGGCACAGCCACGGCCACTTTTTTCCTGAACCAACTATGGTGGAACCTGGAAGAAGCTCCCGTTGTGCTGTGGTAAAGCCATTGAGACTCCAAAGATGGGATGCATTGATGCTGAATTTATTCACCGAAAGGATACCCACATCCACCAATAATGCACCACCTGTACCAATTCTTTGCTGTATACTATCACCATTTTTCTTGGGTTGAAACTGTACTTTTTTTAGTCGGATTACCAGTTTAATCCAAGTTTATCTATTGTTCAACCATCATTCGACCAATTTCATGCACTTTAAGTCCGATGTTCTAGCTTCGTTCATGTCAATCAATAGAGGTATTGGATGGGTTTTTCAACATGTTAAAAACAGATTGGCCAAGCTATTTCAAGATAATGTGGTACCCTCTGGTAATTTAACATAGCTATGGAAAATCACCATTCTTGATGGGAAAATCCACTATAAATGGCCATTTTCAACAGCTATGTTAGTTTACCAGAGGGTAAACCCAATGTCATAAACCATCCCCAAGTTTGCGGCTAATTATTGGTCGTATACCCCTAGCAATGGGATGATTATTTCATGACCCCATTGCTATTGGCGAAAAGGGCTCATGGCTGGATGGGATTTACCACTCTGATTGAGATAGACATCCCATAAGATCCCACAAAAACCTATGTTTTTTTGAATGAAATCCCATGAAATCCCATGACATTTCCATGAAATTTCCACGAAATCATATCAAATTCCATGAATCTCAACATTCTCAACGAATCTCAACATCTTTTTTTGGCCAAAAAAAAAACAACCAGCCGTGGCTGGCGGGCCCTGCCTCCTTGGCCGCCATGGCCTCATAGGCCGCGGCCACGGAAGTCCGACCACCCGCCTCCATGGCTCGCAAGGCGTTCTTTTCCATCCTGGGAGGAAAATGGCGAGGAAAGGTTCTCAAAACCACTGGGAATCTCTGGAAAATGTCATGAAAATGTCCAGATATCATCAGATATCTATTGATATCTCAGATATATCTCAGATATTTCATGTTTGGGACGATTCGTGAGATGAATTCGGAGATCTTGCAATGACGTGATAGTGTTGGATGTGGATTTGGGGGTGATTTTGGGGATGACTGGATATCTGGATATCAGAAAGGTTGGGAGATCTCAACCAACAAAAAGGGGCCCTTTGTGGCATGGGACTTGGTGAAAGTTCAAGGGGAGGATGTCAAGACAAGATTGAGAGCGACTAGCACTGAATCTGGCTGGTGGTTTTCAACCCCATGGGTACCCCCAGAGCATCCATGTTAATAAGATGTTCCATTATAAACCACTAATAAACCATCCAGCTATTTGGGGGTACCCCTTTTTTTCGGAAACCGCCCAGTGTTGAGCATCCATCTCATCCGTTGGGATGAAAAGTATCCAATTCAATGATCAAGCTGTCCACCCATCAATCTAGAATACAATCTCTTGATAAAGAAGTCAGTCAACCAATGATCAGTCAATCAACCAACCAACCAACCAATCAGTCAACCCACCGGGAAACCATCAATCAATCAACCCGCCGGGAAAATCAGACCATGTTGATTTATTGCACAACTACATAAGAGCTTTGCCATGTTTTTTCTTCAAACATTCCCAGGTCAGAAAAATTTATGCCGGGCAGCTGGTATTCTTCATCATCGCTATCTTCAGCTTCCTCTTCCATCAGCTCAGCTTTGATACTTCTGGCCTGTCGAAACCGATGAAAAATGCCATGGAACCGCAACATCTGGACTGATTGCATCCACGTTCCTCTTTTATGACAATGCAATCTGGCAAGAACTTGGATTTGCTTAAGATTGCCCCCCCCCAAAAAAAAACACGTCCATATATTTATTACAGATTCCCCATTTCAAACGCGGATGTCCAATTGAGAAAATTGAAATGTCACCTCCAGCAAACCTCACCCAAAGTCGAAGCTCCCACTCCCACCTCGGCTTTGGTAATCTTGTTTCCACTGCCCTTCGACATTAGACCCCCCATGGCAGGCGAAGCGAGGGAACTGAGAGGCGAAGGTGCAATTTGATGCACCTGACGAGTTGTTGCCGTTGTTGCTGTAAGGTATTTCGGTATTTCCTTCAAGACCTTTCCGTAGCTCAGACTTCATGTTTATCCCAAAGGTGGAGACCTTTCCATCTTCTCCAAGATGATATGATGAGTCTTGGTGGAAAGCCAGAGGGGGTTGTGTCCCGGCGTTCCAAACCCATCCAGCTGGATTGAGTCAATTGGATTAACTTGAGCCGAGCCAGGCCCGAACAATGGGCGAAAGTGAAAATTGGATAAAATTAGGACTCTTGCTATCACACGATTTCTGTGGTTTCTGAGGCCGTGCCATTCAACCGGGAGATTGTGCAACTCAAACCCAAGTGATCCAAGTGTCCTATCCGGAATCTTTCCGGATCCAAAGAGGGCTCTGGCATGTCCAGTACGAACCCAGTCATCACCCAGTTCCTCCTAGCTTTTCGGATCACACCCACACGGAGGTTGAAGATGGGGACCTATTCTGGATGGAACATCTCCACTTGTTATACTGTTATAAGATGTTATAAGTGATAATGTTATACCACGATTGTCCTTTTGGATCTGGTGGACACATGTGGACAAGAAATCACACATGTTATCGGTTTCTCTTCGGACTTTCCTCAACCTCGGGGTAGAACCCTTTGCCAGCTCCACATGTCACATGACAGGTGCAATTGCTGCGGCTCTTTTTGCACCACTTAAGTCGGCCTCAGTGGGAAGTGGGGCCATGCTGCGTTTCAAGGTTTCTGAAGATGGCCTGAGAAGAAACGAATCTTGGTAAGTCACATCACTTCAGAGGTCCAACCATGGTGGCTCCACGTCACAGCCAACAGCAACAGCCAGAAATTATGCCGCGGACGCATCCCACATACTTTCACCCGTCAGAGGGTTCCAGTAGTAGTTCAATTCGTAGTCTTTGTCGAAGTGCTCCTGGCGATCGATTGAATTGTTCCAGCCAAAACCCACGCACATGGAAAAAAAAGAACTGTCTGGGAAGGGTTGTCCCCGAAACAAGAATCAAACATCTAAAACCATGGAGCAACTGCTGCAGATGCCCACCCTAATGGCCAAACCTTCACGGCTTGTAGCTCCGAAACACGATGAAACAGACTTCGTTGTCTGATGTTGTTTACAAAACGTACAAATATTAATCATCATGTCACGTAAGTCTGGATCAGTCCTCTGGAAATGGACTGTTAGTGAATCCAAGCAAAATCCATGCAAAATCCATGCAACACACTTTAGATCCGCATCGATCTGCTGGATGGCACAGGTTTTCCGTGTTATTCTCGTTGACTCGCACCTCCCACGGATGAGGAAGTTTCTTCCTTAGCCGTGGCTGGTAGTTCATCTGGCGGCGTTTTTTGTTGATGTTGTTGTGGCTCACATGACCATGCCCAGGCAGACATAAACTATGTATATATATATATATGTATATATACACTATACATTGATAAGGTCAACAAACTATGTAAACATTGTTACATTCTTAGCCTCAAAAAACGGGGCCATCGCCATATCGCCATGGCCATCCCCTGTTTCGTCCCGTCCCAGGGATCCCCACCTTGGTGGCGCTGTACGAGGAGGGATCGGAGTTCTCGACCTCGACAAAGGTTTTCACCCAGGACATTGATAAAAGATGTGATTTTCGTGGTTGTATGTGGTTGTTAAGATTAATATAGATTAATTAATGCAACATATAAAACTCATTTTTTTAGATGTGAATTTCTGAAAGATGTGAATCTATCTAACTTTTTATCATAGTGTCCCAAAGATGTGATAGGGAATAGGATTCCTAATGTTAATGTTTAAATATCCTAATATCATGTTTGCTTAGGGATGTTTTTTATAGTTGGTGTTGCCAGTTTTTTTTAACCCAACAGCAGCGCCCTTACCGGGTGCCCGAACCGGGTGCCATCAACTGGGAGTCCGGGCCGATCCCCATTAGCTTCTGACCTTTGACATTCCGTCCCAATGAGGGTCCCAATGAGGGTAGCCGTTTGGGACGTCCCCAGTTCCTAAAAAATACTGACAGTAAGATATCAATATTTTGGCACAATCTCGTGGCATTGTGTTCGGGAAGTGGATTCTCAGCGCAGGAAATGAACCACTTGCCACATCTTTACTTCAATCATGAAAAAACATAATGTTCCACCCACCCACCTCCGAAACTCTCTAAAATGAAAATAGCCCACTGGAAAATTCATGGAACTTTGCATCATTCTAGTGCCTGGGCTGTATACCCAAATTCCCTTGTGGGAAAATTCAGGATATGATCTGCTCTTGGTGTTTCCAACATCGCCATATCTTGCAACTGCAGCTGACCCCGATTTGGCTGTCAAACTCTTATTTTGAGTCAACTGATGTGTATGTATATTTACACAATTTATACAATTATATGTATATGTAATATATATACATATACATATGTACATATACAAAGAGTTGTCATGCCAAATTCGGTGGAAGTCTTAGACACGAAAACCAGCGATTTTCAAAACTGTGTCCGGTTCTCCGGTGATGTCCGGTAAAAACCACGCAGCGTGGCCTTTGTGGCAGCATAGCGCCCACACTTCCACGTGGCCTGAAAAACGCTGCGGTCACCATCGGCTGCTGGGGATTCATCCGATGACTTGGAAATGTGAGAAAAACACAGTCAGCCGGTGGAAGGTGTGATGGCAACCAACACCCAGTCATACAGACCATAATCATAATGTGTGGTTTATATGTGATGCAGAATGGACCATATATTATGTGGAACATATCACCATATATGTACAGAATGGACCATATATTATGGATATACAAACCAAACCATAATGACCATAATGACCATAATGGATACCATATAAACATATATAAACCATGGTATATACCGGTTTGACACCCAATGACCAAGATCATCAGTGACCGGTTTCATGCCACCGTCGATAACTGAGACTGGCACTTGCGAATGACGCCTTTGGACCTTGGAGCTGGGCTCAGTGATAGTGGGGCAGTGGGGATCACGGTGCAGCAGTGATGCGGAGCAAAAGCTGACAGGAAACATCTTTTCAAAATGGATGGATGGATAGCCTTTTGAAATTCAAAACAAGAATAAAAGGTTGCCATTGGTTCCCGATGAAATGGTCAAAGAGTCAAACCAACTCAGAACTTTCAGGCCGCGGCGGCACAGTGCCCGCAGTGCCCGCCGCAGTGCCCGCCGCAGTGCCCGCCGCAGTGCCCGCTGCAGTGCCCGCAGTGCCAGCAGTGCCCGCAGTGCCAGCAGTGCCCGCAGTGCCAGCAGTGCCCGCAGTGCCCACGCTCCCGGGGGGCAACTTGCGAGACGACGGCCTTGTGACGCCAGCGTCGAAGTATCAAGGGACGTCAAGGGACGTGGGGAGTTGGAGGAATTAGAATTCCCGGATAAATGGAGCTTTTAATCGGAGAAAATCATCTATAAATCATGGGAGATTGTCCATTGCTTATGTTCGATTGCCGGAGGGTATTCAACAAAGGCAAAGGTTCGGCGAGTCTTCAGAGTAGTGGCGTTTGAAACCAAGCAATTATGACCATCCCAGGAATGCTTGACTACAAACAATATGGTGAGGTTACGTATTTATAGTCATGTGGAGAACTCAAGGTTTAATGTATCTACAATTAGTAGATGGTGGAAGAGATTGACACATTTGACACTACAGTCTACAGCCAAAGATGAAATGTGAAACTTGGTGAAACTGCAGTCAAAAACAGCCAGCTCTGAGAATGCCACTGCAGAGTTGCGGACCTGAGTCATCCCGCACATCTGTGCACATCTCATGTGAAACTGCAGGCTAATAAGGGCTGTAGCCTCCAGCCCTGTTTTGGGCTTGAAATGGTGACATGAAAAAACCACAGTTGGAGGTATGGTTGAGCGAGAACCCTCAACTATTTTGCTGGTATGCTCAGCTGTAGCTGGTTAGAATTCAAGAAAAAAACATGATTCCAATAGTTCCGGTTCAACTATGAGGTAAATAGTTTCGGAACTAGTTACAAGTGGTTTCCAGATAGTTGCAGGGTTTAGATACAACTAATTCAGGGACAAATTGGCAGTTAGTTCAACCCCAATCCCAGAACTAGTTCCAGGGTTAGGGCTTCAACAGAAACCTGGAACTCTGGTTCCTAAGTTTTGGTTCATCGGGAACCCTGGAACCATTGCCCACTGTTGCCCTAGTTTTCATTCGTTCAATTCCACTTCTATGGTGTTGGTGGAACCAGAAGCTTGACTATAGTTTGGGGGTTGGGGTTCAACCAGCACACAGGAACTATAGTTCCTAGGTTGGGGCTTGACCAGAACCCTGGAAAAAACATGTTGCGTTGGAGTTTTCACCACAACAACTGAACTATATCTCTTGGGGTTCAACCAAAACCCCAGAACTATAGGTCTTGGGTTGGGTGACGAGAAGCCTAAACCCAACGTTTTTTTGGTTTTGGCTGAACCGCAACCCAGGAAGTAAAGAAGAACTGCGGAACTAGTTCCTGGGTTGATTAGAAAGCAGCAGACTAAGAAATATTGTTGCTCACCTTTCTGAATTCTGCCCCCTTCTCCCTTCCAAATTGAATGTAGAAAGCAGGGAAATAAGTGTTTCGCTTGTACCCTTAAAAGATCTTAAAAGTGAATGTAAACCGCAAGATGAAACACTGTAAATTTTAGGTGTACATATTGTACACAATATTAATCAACATATGGATGATGTGCATCATATGTGACACACAATATCTTGGCACATTTGCTCCGGAATCCAAGGATGTGGCTTTGCACCAGGGCTGCGGGAAGGCCTGAGCGCAACGTGTTTAATGGATCAAAATAGGTGGGTAAATGGATCTTCATCCTTTCTGCTTGGGGGTAGAGCATCATCATCTAGGACGGGAAATAGACCATGTTTGAGACCACCAACCAGCTTTAAATAGCCGATAAAATCATGTTCATCCCCCCCCCAAAAAAAGAGGTCTCATAGCTACAAACACATCCCAACGCGGCTAATACAAGATTGCAGGTGCAGCGGCTCAAACCGACAGTGTGGCTGTGTCTTAAATTTGCATACCCTGGAAACGGGATGATGAACATCCTACCAGGCAAGCATCACTCAAAATTGGATACCCTGAAAATGTCTGAAAATGGGAAAACAGTCGGATAACAAATCTGGATGTCTGAATCCATGGGTCACAAAAATGGATGCCCGGACATGGTGAAAATGTGGCCTGGCCACCTGGAATCCCCCACAGATTCATCTGGGCTTGCCGACTGCACAGCGGCGGGGTTTTCCCGTGGCGTCCTTAGCGTCCGACGATGAAGCAGTGCTGTGACCACGCTGTCGGAAGGCACAGTGCCCGAACAAACTCCCACCGCGGGGAAAGCAGGTCGGAAATCCGGCAAAACCTCGACGCCAGCCGCCAGCGATCGCCCTGAAGTTTCTATTGCTTTCTGCCGAGTCAGTACAGAGATCAAATCTCGCAGAGCCATCCAATCGTCCCTGTTCCAGCACCAAACAACACCACCAAAGGCCGCTTTTGACTCACATATCACCCACCATGACTGTCCGCCCCCAGAATGCGGCGAGCAAATCATCTCACGACATGAGGGGGTTCTGCACATCTCACCATGGGCACGAAAACAGCAAGCTGTTTCAAGGAGTTTCCTCCAAAATGTCAGGTCCCAATCTGAATTCAAACGGGGACCCCACAACAACACCCCTGCGTTTTAGATCCTGAGGGCGCTGCGCAGGCTTGGAATCCTTTGGCGGCACCTCAGCTCCACCACGACTCATCGGTCACAGGATGAGTGGTTGAAATTGGTGAACATGTCCCATGGAACTGTCAAACCAACGTTGTTCCTGCCCCTGACTTTGGCTACCCGAGAAAAAGTTAGCTCGTTAGCTCGGCATATGCCTGGAAAATATCTGACAAGCAGTATATCAGTATATCCAATACTGCAAAACCTGCGAAACGCAAATCCTGAAATCAGTAGATTGCTCCCGATATCCTCATCCCCCTTGGCAGAGCCAGAGGGCTTTGTGCTGCCTCGATCATCGTGATACAAAAGGTCAACAACCAAGAACTCATATGGAAAGTCCTTTAAATCTTCCGGAGCACTTTCCAAGTAATTATTGTTACGAAAATAGTCCAAAAAAAAGTATTCCATATCAAGAAAGCCATAAATAGGAGTGCATCCATGTATATCATTGTATATCCCTCTTTTTTTTGAACACAGCTTTCCATACCATCGGTGTTGCCCCACAGTTATAAGTTGGTTTTTGTCGACCCATCATCATGTCTGCTGTAAACCATAGAGTTCTCCGAGTTGGTTCATCGCAGATATCTCCATAAAATTTCCACAACGACACATCCCATGTTCAGGCCCACGAATGGTTTCGTAAATAGAATGGAATTCTTGGATATCCCATCTATTAGAACGAACATGTATGTATATGTACGTATGTGTATGTAATGTTATCTTAATGTTTCCAATCATCCAAAAAAGAAACAAAAGGTTGGTCAATATCATCCCCTCTACCAATCACCAACAGGGATAGATCTCCACCGGGTCCCCGGACCACCTTCGCTTTGCTCCTGGGCACCATGCCGCCTTTGGGCACCACCGGCGCCGGCACCGGCGGCGCCGTGGATGGCTCCGGCACCGGCGGCGCAGTGGATGGCTTCTCCAATGGCACGGGCCGTGGCATGGGACGCGAGGGTGGCCTGAAACACGAGAAACGTTGGGAAATGGAGAAAATGTTGGGAAAACCTTAGGACAACTGGGAAAATGATGAGATGATTTTTTGTTCCAACTTCAAGTCGAATCAAACTGAAAGAAGTGATGAAAGATTCAGATCGCGCGGAAGGTTGAAACCTTTTGCTTCCCGGCTAAAGACCCAAATTTAAAAAATGGCCCAGTGGTGGCCCAGTGGGCTGGTCCAGTTCGGAATCCCTTCAATTACAACTGAATCTACTGGTCTTCCATCGATCACAGGCCCATCCGCCTGAAGTGACCAGGAGGCACGTGACCCGCGTGACCAGGGTCCTGAGTACAGATGAAAGACCCAAGTGTGCTGCCCAATTGAACATAGTGACATAGTGCCTTTCTGCCTTTCAGGTCAGGGCAAAAGGCTCATCCTGTGAGTTCAGTTGTAAAAAACTTCGAACTGATTCAAATTCTGAGATCCTTCACTTGAGCGGGTTTTCCACTGCAACTCCCAGATCCTTCACACAGAAGTACGCTAAGTTCAAGGCAAAGGCACGGCCTCAGCTGTCCGTAAACATTTCATCACTACGAAAATCGCTGGCACAACTGGAGTTGCAGCCTTCCCCTGTCTCTGACCAATATCCTACAGTTAGAATGGCCCTTGCCCATCTTCCCATCCTCCACAACCGCAAACATACAGACAACATTTCAAAGCAACCAACCCCCATAACATCACACAAACAAATCATAACAACCAAAGCATACCCATA
>Ga0126342_10016847_pt1 | contig 12690 bp, 4 predicted proteins | sample Cyp1metagenome_FD_92528 | JGI IMG/M metagenome (GOLD analysis project Ga0126342, IMG submission 92528) | Coral microbial communities from Lord Howe Island, Old Settlement Bay, Australia - Cyphastrea 1 metagenome | ecosystem: Host-associated > Invertebrates > Cnidaria > Coral ...
GGCGGGGATGGTCGTGGTTGAGGTCCGGCAGGGAACACTGGGCGTGGATGGTCGTGGTTGAGGTCCGACAGAGAACACTGTGCGTTGAGGGTCGCAGTTGGACGAGGAGGACGAGGAGGACGAGAAGGACGACGACGAGGACGACAAGGACGACAAGGATGACAAGGAGGACGAGGAGGACGAGGAGGAGAGGAGGAGGAGGAGGAGGACGAGGCAGGAGGCAGGAGGAGGCAGGAGGAGGCAACTGACATAAAATCTAACAACCCTCACCTGGCAGGTGGGGAACAACTCCAAAAAGCGCCATGGTTTTTCTACAACATCCATACTACTTATACATACTTATACTACTAACTACTATTCAATATTCCACATTTATATATATTTATATCATCATGTCAACCGAATCAACCAGTAAACCCCTTGTTTTTTGCACTGGATTTGGATGGTTTGCTCGGCAATCCAGCGAAAAAGCTGGTGAAGCTCACTACCCACGAGACTCGGTTCTGTGGCTAAGAAAACCCCAGTGGATTAAGTGGATTAAGTCTACAAAAATCCCAAGAAACCCTCTGGTTATTTAACTTGGCCTGGAAAATGATAAAATGGCCCTAATCGAAATAGATGGTTTACCTAGCTATAAAATGGTGGATCTTTCCATGGCAATGTTAAATAACCAGATGGTATAACTGGGTTTATAAGCCACTTACTAAGTGAGATGAGCCAGAAACGCCTAGGATTTAGAATAATTATAAAAGTCCTAGGAGTTTCCGGGCCTTCAAGGTATTCACTGAGGAGTTTACCATTTCCCAAATCAAGCAGTAAAAATAACCCTTTTCCCATCGCATGAAATACTGGTTGGGTTGGTTTTGAAAGCGGTTTCCCAATCCTATGGGATATCACGGGATATCATAATTCCATTAAACCAGGTAGTAGAATCCCCTATCATAGCCAATAGTAGTTAATGTAGGACAATAGTGGGGATATAGTAATAACCACATGTTTTTTAAACAATAATCCCCTACAATAACCTTATTTCCCTATTAATAATCCCCCTGTTGAGCATTTTTTCCGAATCGTAGATCCTCTTGGTCAAGTCCCAACCCCCACGCCACACCCTGCAGTTAGGGAGCCGGTGTTGAACGCAGCCTTGGCATGGGGAAAGCCTATGGGGAAACCGGTAGGAAAATCTCCACATCTTAAATCATTGGAGGGTAAGTTTTAAAATAACTACAGGAAACCGACTGGTTTTGACTGTGTTGGCCATTCTTTTTTCCAGGAAACCGTGGTATTGACCCTTCAATTTTCAGATGCTTGGAATCTTGGAAATGGGAAAACACTGATCCCTTCACATTCCGTTAGCTATGACAATAGGATACCCTCAAATTCATCGAAGAAAAGCCATCAAAACAAAGCCAGGGAGATCCCGACTCCAGTGTTTGCTGTGAAATTCAAGGAGCCATCTCTGCAAAAAACGATTTCTCACCTACACAGAGTATGCCCTACCCATTCATATGCCCTACTACAATAATCTACAGTATATAGAAATAGTTAATGAAGGGCAATAATGGGGATATAGTAATAACCTCCTGAGAATACCCATTGTTGATGAAACATCTCCAAGTCGGGCTCGTTCGTCCTACCACCTGGTCTTGGCAAAACCCTCCGTTTCTTTAGCAAAAGCACATGCAATGGAGTTCCAGTAGTACTCTTGGTTCATAAGTTCCCAAAAACATCAAGCCCATCACTGCTATGTGTATAGTAAACCCCCGAAAAAAGGATAGCAATACAATGAAATATATATACATATTATAGTAACCCGTGGGATTAATCACAATTAACCAAAACTTTGTAATATTGATCACAATTATGGTTTACTCTTATATATATGTACTTCACAATTTAACCAAAATCCCATGTGGGACATATCATCCGTTCTGACTTAACTTTGAGGTTACTCTATTGTATTGCCAGCCAAATAATCCCAAGTTAGCCACAAACGTGATTTTATTAGATTCTAAGTTGCTTCAGTTAACCATAATCATCCAGAATCCTCAGTCCTCAGTTCACCATAATCCTAAGATTCCTAAGTCAACCAGCTAAGCCTCTTCTTATCCCTACAAGAAAAAACGCACAGATTTCTCCCACAGTTCCAAGTTGCGGAGCTGTTCCTTCATCCTGCTGAGGTTGGCTAAGGCAGTCGCCATCACTGCCATGTCCTAAGACATGGAGATTTCAGCTAGGTGTAACCATGGTTACTTAAAGTCCATAAGCTAGGATGTAACCTCTATCCTATTTAAAAAAAAATGCATACATCCAACATCATGTAACTGGAACCGCACTTCCAAGAATGACTAAATAAATGAAACATGGTGAATCTTCATGTTAACTACCCATTAACACAGGGGGTCCCAATGAAGCTTTTGACTAAAACATCGGGACTTAACCACAAAAGAAAGTGGAGTTTAAGCACAGGCAGTCGAACAGTCGTTTACATTGTTAAAACCAATGATAGCACGTTGGGAATGAAGATCCATAACTACTTGGTGGCTCATCCCACTTAGTAAGTGGGTTATAACCCCGATTATAAGTGGATTAACCCTACTTATCCCATTTATAACTGGGGTTATAACCCACTTACTAAGTGGGATGAGCCACCAAGTAGCAACTTGCGCGTAGTTTTCGTTTGTTCATTATCTCCCCATCTCCCCATGCCCATCTTGGCATCTTGGCATCTTGGAGGGTCGTCCCCATCCTGTCCCAAGCATCGTCGTCCCTGACCGAGTTGGTCTCCCGGTCATTCTCCTCACCGAAGATCTTTCCCAAGTCCTCCAGGGCCACTGGGCTTGGACAATGCGACGGGATGGTGACAGAAACTGACCTTTTTGCCTAGTGAGTATATGATCAGTATATGTCACATAGTCCATGACTGACCTCAAAGATCCTAAGATGTTTTGGAAGCAACTGTTGGATCAAACCGTTGAGTAAAGTTTTGGAATGGCGTTCTTGGAACCCCATATATTTAAAAAGAAAAAACACTATAGATTCCGTTGGACAATAAACAATTATCTTCAGCACATATCGAAAAATGCTCCAGTAAATATGGGATAACTACTTAGAACTCAGCCATACGAGTATGGCTGACCCGAAAACGTAACCTTGGAGGACTGGAGAACTGCCATAGAACCCATGGCTCCTTAGAGACAAACTCTTGTTCGGCCAGGGCGTCCTCCTCCTCATAGGTTTTGTAGACGTCCTTGTCACCTGAGGCGTCCCACGCGGCTTTGCAGCCATCCAATAGTCTGGGGCCGTGGTTTTTTTGAAGGGAATACCCCAAGTCTACGATTCCATCCTAAGTCAACATAGCAAGAAAAAGATAGGAAAACATGGGTAAATTGATGGGATGAGCTCCCAAGTCACCTATGGCAAGTCATGAATTTGGGTGACACAACAAGAAAAATCGCCCCAGAAAGTGACCAAAATCTCGACAAAAAATGGTTCTATTCTCAGTATAACCCACTATAATCCCATTATGGTCCTACTATTCTTATTCCCATTATGGTCTCAAGAAACTCTTCAAACGTTGATCCACCTTGAAAGCCATCCCCTCCTTAGCCTTCCGCGGTCACTTTCCAGGGAACCCCCCCGTTCAACAGCCGTTCAACAGCACTGCTCCAAGCGTCTCAGAGCCGGATATCTTTGTGCAGTCCTTGGAGTCAAAGCAAGGAACCATGCTTCCATGGGAACTTACTACTATTTATATATATATTCATTAATAATGGTTTCAGTTGTTATTTATTAATAATGACAGTTCCATGGTTTCAGTAATGATACTCATTAACCTGTCGTTCCTTTCTGTTTCTTGTTCTTTCTCCTCTCTTCCCTATTTTTATCTTGTTTTTCTGAAGCCTTTCTCATTGTCTTCTCTTTTCTTTCTGTGAAGTCCTATTGATTTTTTGCCCCCATGTTTTGCCATATTTCGTCTTGGTTTAAGTCGGTGAATGACGTGCTTGTCCACCACGACACGTTCTGTTCGTTCTCTTCTTTGATTCGGTCTTGCTTTCCGTTCTTTCTGTCATTTGTGTTTTCAATTTTGTTGGTCAATCTTGATTTTTTTCTTTTTCGGTTTTGCTTTGGTTTCGACGTGTGAGTCGGTGTTTAAGATTGTTAATCGGCCACCGCGACGCTTTGTTTCTTTTTTTGTTCCGCCTCTTTCTCCTGCGTCCTTTTATTTTTTTTATGTTATTTTTCTTTCTTTTCGGTTGTGTCTTTGTTTTCTTTATTTTTTTCCGTTTGTGTTCTTCCTTGTTTTCCTCCTTTCCTTTTTCCGCCTGTTTATTTCTTATTCGTTCTTTGTGTTTCATCTGTCTTTCAATTTGGTTTTATTTCTTATTTTTTCTCGTGTTTTTCCTATAAACTTCAAAAGAACAAAGAAAAGAAAACAACAGAGATGTTCTTTTATTCTGTTCACTTCATTTTCATCCATCTCACTTCTTGACTCTTGCATTCTTTCCAGTCGTTTTTCACTGCGTCCAAACCGCGTGATCGGCGTGATGTCTTAGTGGCTCAGCTTGGGTCCGTCTAATTTTTAACTGTCCTTGCGGATCATTTTGTCACCTTATCTGCTTTTTGTATATGTTTTATCTTTTTTCTTCGCTTGTGTTTCTGCTTTGTTTGACCGCTTTTTGGGTGCCCGTTTATACCATAGTTAGGAAAAACTGATATTGGAAAATGAATAGATATGGCATGTGTTTTTCTGGATGCCAGCAAACAACAGTATATTGGATCGCATATTCTTACCCACCTTTCAAAAGTATCTCCCCTCCGAATTCATCCCGACTTGTCCCAATTGGGCTCTTAGGGTGTCCTGGAAACTGCCTACAAAGGGGTCGGCCGTGATTTTTCATTTTGGATTACATCTGTATTGATAAGCTGTAGAACCAGAAGCTGAAATATTTGTTTTACCAGCCGCCAAGTTGATATGCATTCCACGATATATATATATATATATATATATATATATGTATGTATGTATGTATGTAGGTACGTACGTACGTACGTATGTATGTATGTTTGTATGCATGTATGTATGTATGTATGTATGTATGTATGTATGCATGCATGCATGCATGCATGCATGTATGTATGTAGGTACGTACGTACGTACGTATGTATGTATGTTTGTATGCATGTATGTATGTATGTACGTACGTATGTATGTATGTATGTATGTTTGTATGCATGCATGCATGTATGTATGTATGTATGTGTGTATATATGTATATCCATTTTGGGACTTTGGATATGCATTTGACTCTAGGGCTGTGGCCCAAAGGCATTTCATAAATCTAGGGACTACATTCCCTATAAAATGCGTGGTAACCCCATCAATGCATCACGCCAAGCGACGCGTGCTTGAAGATGCCGATTAGCTTGGTTCCCACATCCATCTTCCTGCGATGAGGCGCTGAACACGAACCATTTCCTACACCCGCTCATGAAATGACCATGGTATATACATTTATATATATATGATAATAAACATAATAATGATAATAAAGATATAAAAAAAATAAGAAGAAAAAGAATGTGGGCAACCCAATAATAAACCACCTACCATTTGGGGATGGTTTTTACCACCCAAAAAAAGAAAGTGATTTGGGAGATGGTTTAGTATTGGGTTTGACAAATTACTACATCTATTTATCTATATATATATATATGCACATATGGAGGGTTTTGAAAATTGGGAATCCATAACGACTTGATGATCTGATTTGGGCTACCATGACTTAGGAAACCCCCATAGGTCCTAATATCATTGGTATTGTTGAACATTGTTAATTTCCTGTTAATAATTGATGTTGTTAGTGTCCTAATCAATATGTCCTATCATTATAGTTATATATATATATACACACATATATAGATAATGTTCGGCATCCCAATATTGACAATTGCTAGTTATGTGCCACTATTTCATACTATTTCCTTTGATTTCTACAGATCTGTTTATCATATTCAAATCAGCATTAATCATCTATTTCTATGGGCCATGGCTTCCATAGCTATGTTACTTTAACCAGATGGTATATTATCTATACACATCTACAGCAACAACAAGATTAATCATCTGAGCCATAAAAAATACTCCTATCCTGTCTCATGAAATACTAGTTGATTAAAAACGCTTGCCCAACCCAGGGATAATACCCAGATCCAGGTAGATCCTAACTCCCATTTACCCAATCATAATCATGGATAATCCGATAATCCCCAATAAGCCAGGTAGATCAGGTAGTATACCCTCACGGTAAACTAACATAGCTATTGAAAATGGCCATTTATAGTTGATTTACCCATTAAAAAAAGTGATTCTCCATAGTTATGTTAGTTTACCAGAGGGTAACTCCCTTAATAATACCCATTCAACAAGGCTATGTTTCACGGAACGCATCGTTGGAACCTGAATCTTCCAGGACCACAGGGCCGCTCCACACCATCCCCCCCGGTCTTCAGCACGGTGTTTTGCGCCGAGTGCCTTGGACCGTGGGGCAACGGCCACTGGTAAAGTGAGCCAAAAAACATCAACAAACTGGTTAGTAATCATGGATTTTTCCGAAAAATGTTATGCTGTGGGGCATTGGGACTTTATGATCACCGTGGGATGATCCCCCAAGCACAATCTCTTGAGGAAGTCAATGGAAAAAACATGAAAAAACACGCAAATAAAAGATACAGTAGACCATTTTCCATGCGACTATCCTTCCACTGTATCTTTGAAATTATAGTCATCAATATCATATGCGACCAACTCAGGTGGCCCGAGTTCAGGTGGCCCAACCTAGCAGCTGGTGCAGAAATTCAGGGTCCCATGGGGTACCATGAACCAGAATGTTGCCCGAAATTCTCGAAATCCGAGGGGCCTGAAAAGATGGCTCTGTTGCCTCAGTGCCCCCATGGGACGGCGACCTAAAATCTGGTCATGTTTTGGGACGTCCTAGTTGCTTCATGTTAAGGTAAGCAAACACTACATGATATAGCTCTGTATGAGAATGGAAAAAATGGAAAAATGATCTAATCACAAAAGCAATGTACATTGCTAGCTGGGATTCAAACATAGTTTATAATCCATTGCAATTTTGGAATCAGGAATTTCGGTCATCATTTCCGTATCTGCAAGAGTGTCCTGAGTTATTGCCAGGTCTCGAACCACACAAAGACACAACAACAAAAAGATTTGGTTTGGGGTTGCACAGACCCATGCTACCCATGAAAGCTGTTTGTATACTCACTTGAGTCTGCGTCCAAAAAAGATCCGACCAGACACTACAAGTTGGGACCATCTTTGATAGTAGACCGTGTCATTTGCGGGCACCCCTTTTTGAGAGATTCATCATCCTCGTGATCATCGGTCAAATTTTGGTTGCCCAAAAAAAGACATGGTTTTATGTGTGTATATATATACATAACATACGCAGACTTGCATACGTAAATATATATATATGTGTGTAATGCTTGCCTATTATGTATATATATATATACGATAATTGTACATATATAATATATATATACACACAAAACATAAAATTACCTTCCAGATCCCTCCAGTAATCCAACATGGCAAGTTGAAAAATCCCATTTAGTGGATTTTCCATTCATGGTACAGCTGCATTCAAGCTGACCCATAGCCACATCCCATTCCATCCCATTCCAAAATTTGGGTATGTCTGAAAATGGGGTATACCCCCAATTATAGCCATTTAGTAGGGATAATGATCATTAACCATTGGATGTAGGGGTACACTATTTTCAGACAAACCCATTTACCAAGGTGCATCAGCTTCCAAAGAGACTCCTGGCGCAAAACCGCGCTGCAAAAAACGCCGGCCATGAAGCCGTGGGGATAGCAACAGGGATTGCACCAGTGAAATAGGGATTTAACTGGCAAAATAAGATTTAAGAGGTGTAACAACAGTGAAAACAGGAGTCTGCCCTTGGCACTAGAAGATAAACAGTGTACGAAAATGACAGGGTGATGGAAAGAGAGTAATGGAGAAGATGTAGGATGCGAAGATCGAACACAGACACCTTTACACATAGACGCTCTTACGCAGAACACGTTTAGACACGGACGCTTTTACACACAGCCGCCTTTAAACACAGTTTTTTTTACATATAGACGCTTTTATACACACCGTCACACACCCTTTTACCCACACACACTTGATTAGAACTGTCGTTGCGGATTTTGCTGTGGAATGCATCGGACGTGCAAAAACACCAACTATTAAATGATAGGATGCGTATATATAATCACAGGAGACAATGACAGTATAAACCAACAGCGATAAAATATAGGTCCCCCCCAGCTGCGACTTAAATGCGCCCGGGGGCGGGACTATACATATAAATATAGCTGCAGGATGCTGCAGGTACAGGAAACCGGCCACGTTTCCCTTCCCACTCGTGCCCACAAGCTTCATTGCGTGTGGCAGGACATGAGTGCCACACGCCCCTGCAATAATGAGAAGTTTTACATCTATTCAGATGGTACACACACACACACCCTGCCGCAGCAGGGTGGATGAAATGAAGATGGAAATGACCATGAAATGACAAACTACCTAATCGGAACACGAGACGGGGAACGCAAAAGAAGACGGAAAAAAGGGAGAACACCAACACCAACACACCTAGCCCAGAACGGGCAAACCCTGAAAGGGCAAGGGAAAAGAAAAAGCGACGGACGAAGCGCCTGACACAACCGCCAAACCTACCTCGGCACGCGAAGGACCGAAACCTGACCTAACACGGGAGCACGCATGAGATAGGGGACCAATGGGGAACTAGCTTTTGCGCACAGACGCCTTTACACTCAGACGCTTTTACACACGTACGTTTTTAGACACAGACACGTTTACACAAAGACCTTTCTACACACAGATGCTTTTACACACAGACGCTTTTACACACAGATGCTTTAACACACAGAAGCTTTTACACACAAAGGCGTTTACACACAAACGCTTTTTCGCACAGAAGCTTTTAGACACACACAGGCGTTTACACACAAACGCTTTACACACAGACACTTTTACACACCAACCCTTTTTACACACAGACGCTTTCACACATTCTACTAGCAAAATGTCATATTATGCTTGGGAACCCCACTTCGGGACCTGACCCGCCGCAGCATAATAATACAATATAATACATGTTCATCAGATTTCTACTATCGAAATGACATATTATGCTTGGGAAGCCCACTTCGGGACCTGACCTGCCGCAGCATGATCACGCATTTTCCTCAGTTGTCTACTATCAAAATGTCATATTATGCTCGGGAACCCACTTTGGGGCCAAGAAAAATCACAATTTTCCTGAGTTTTTGACGATCGAACCTCATTTTGTGCGTAAGGGTCACAATAGGTAACTCAAAATCAGAAATGTTCCAACAGTTTTTGCCGATCAAACCTCATGTCGTGCGTAAGGGTCGCAATAGACAACTCAAAATCACAATTTGTTCCTCGGTTTTTGACGGTCCAACCTTATTTCGTGCGTAACTGTCGCATTTTCGTGATCGCTCGTCGCCACTGTCCCGCCTCAAGAAGAGAAAAGAGAGAGAAGAGAGAGCAAGATCTGCAGATGGAAGATCTGCAGACGTGAGATCTGCAGATGTAAGATCTGCAGACGTAAGATCTGAAGATTTCAACTGTGAAAATAATTAAGATGTGAAGACGTAAGATCTGCAGACGAAAGATCTGAAGATGTAAGATCTGCAGACGTACGATGTGAAGATGCATTATCTCCGCTCCTTTTTTTAGAAGAACCCTACAAAGCCTAGGCGCTCTCGGGAAAAAGTAGGCGATCATCTAAAGTCTTACCCTCTGGTAAACGTTTACGAAACACTATGGAAAGATCCACCATGTTTAATGGGAAAACTCACTATGTCTATGGCCATGTTCAATAGCTATGTTAGTCATAACCAGAGGGTAAACCTCCATTTTCCTATGGTTTTCCTATGGTTTTCCCAGCTATAAACCTCCATTATCAGAGGGTACTGGTAATTGGTCACATGGCTAGCATGTTGCAATGGGACCCCCAGAAAGAGTTCGATGATGTTCCCGTTTCTGGATGTTCAGCTCCAAGGTTCTCCCATCAACCATGATATAACCCCACTATTATATCCAGCCCTCCCAGTTGTGAACTAGTTGGATAATGTTGGATATACCTAGCGTTACATCTAGGTTTGACAGTTGCTGATACGTTCAAATGGGTTTGTCCTTTGCAACGATTGACTAGTTCCAGATATCTGCAATAAACCCAGTATCAACCACTTGAGCAGTGTTCAAAACACGACATGTCGTTCCTTTCTGTTGGTAATAAAACGGGGTTCCCAATTTGTGGATTGTGATCATCCCAATATATTGCCATATCATGGCATATGTTTGGATAGTATAACTCCATATAATCCTCGATAAACAGGGGTTTATACTGAATATCTTGGGCCACAATGTATGATGGGAATCCCTGTTAATATCATCCGCCAGTCTTTCGTGGAATGACACGTGTCATTCCACGAGAAACCAGGTCACACTGCAACAACTTCTCCTCACTTCTGATAATGGTTGCAATGCATGCTCATTGAGCCACCAATTCATAGTTGATTCTCCCATGGAATCCTCATTTATACTTGGTTTTCCCAGCTGGAAACCTCTATTTTTGGTTGATGTTCCCATTATAGCAACCCCAAGTGATCGAATCGCCACGTTGTCCTTTTTTGGACCACTCACTTCGCCACCAACCACCACCGCATGCTCCATGGTCGACAGGGTTGCCACCATGTGTGCCTCGGCCGGAGATGTTGCTACGTTACGTGAGATGTGGTGCTTTTGTGAGGGAGAACCAGGGAAAAAGATGGGAAAATGATTTCACCAACAAACATGTCAATTCAACTATCAAAACGTCAACAAGATTAAGAAAAAAATGTTCGACATTTCGATCTGGGGATAAGCTTTGAGAAGCACATGTGCATAACATTCTTCGTTTCTTTAACCCGTAAAAATGGTGGTTTACCCCATTAGCATGATTGTGTTCACCAAGAAACATGGGGATATGAACAAACAATTTCTGCTTTTCACAATGGATCAAATCTCCACAAACAGAAACGGGTGATTTACCAACAAAAATTGGGGCCTTTAGATGTTTTTAACCAACAATTCTACGACGGATATAACGGTGGATAGAACGGGATAGAATGGTATATATATAACATTATATATAACTAAGTGATACTAAGTGTATACCCGAGTTTCAATGCAAGGATCCATCTGCGACATATTTGCCTACAAAAACTGGTACTCTAATTGAACCTAATTGATGGGGTTAATAGAGGTACAACAGACATGGGTCATCGCAAGGAGACAAACCACAAACTTTGGGATGTAAGAAAACATAGAATACACTTAGCAATATATAATGGACAATATAATAGTAATACACTTAGCAATACACTTAGCAATATATAGCTATAATAGCTATAACTAAGAGATACAATGGGATATGAGCTGCCAAATAGCAATATACGGATATGTGGGGTTGACTGAAGACTAGACCCATGAAATGGCCATGAAAGGATGGGGTCCATGTCACTGTCTTAACCATGGGTACTCGAGCAAACGAGCAAACCCATGTGGGCACGACCACAGTTTAAACGGATGTATTTCAGCCCCTTCTTCTGAAAATAAAATGCCCAGACATTTACATCTGTATTGTTTTCTCAATTGTAATCTCAGCTACATGGGCAATAGATGGCAATAGATTATTGTCATCAACGCCAAAACATGTAGGAATGAAGCTTTAACCCCAAATCTTGGTATCTTCCTGCAGTTGAGAAAGTGATGAGTAAGCAACATGAGGATGTTACGCGCAAATTGTTCCCCGAAACAAATGCATATCAGCGAGCAGCACTTGATTGTTTTCGCCCTGACGCGCACCTAGATGTACATAAACTGACCGTGGACTTTGGAGCTGTCACCACCATAGTCTGGATGGCCCCAGGTCACAACGCTTCCATCTGCCAAAATGGCAGCAAAAGCAGGCTGCGTGCTACAGACCTGCTGAACATTGCTGAGTTGATCTTGGACTTTGGAGCTGTCACCACCATAGTCTGGATCGCCCCAGGTCACAACGCTTCCATCTGCCAAAATGGCAGCAAAGGCTCTCTCTGCGCCACAGATCTGCTGAACATTCCTTAGCTGATCTTGGACTTTGGAACTGTCACCGCCATAGTCTGGATGGCCCCAGGTCACAACGCTTCCATCTGCCAAAATGGCAGCAAAGGCATGCTGCGTGCTACAGATCTTCTGCACATTTCTGAGTTGATCTTGGACACTGGAGCTATCACCCCCGTGGCTTTCATACCCCCACGTCACCACAGTTCCCTCTGACAAGGTTGCAGCAAATGCAGTCTGTGTGGCACAAATCTGCTGAACTTTCCTGAGTTGATCCTGGACTCTCGAACTGTCACCACCATGAGGATTGCCCCATGTCACAACACTTCCATCTGCCAGGATGGCAGCAAAAGCACCGCCATATGAGCCACAAACCTGCTCTACATGTCTGAGCTGATCTTGGACACTGGAGCTATCACCGCCATCGTCTGGATTGCCCCAGGTCACGACGCTTCCA
>Ga0126342_10016848_pt1 | contig 12690 bp, 9 predicted proteins | sample Cyp1metagenome_FD_92528 | JGI IMG/M metagenome (GOLD analysis project Ga0126342, IMG submission 92528) | Coral microbial communities from Lord Howe Island, Old Settlement Bay, Australia - Cyphastrea 1 metagenome | ecosystem: Host-associated > Invertebrates > Cnidaria > Coral ...
ACCCCACCCCAAATGACAGAGATGTATATTGTAGCCCTATGCACACCATACAAGCTATGTGTGTTCAAGTTGACATGAACATTATTACCCCCAACCCACCCCACCCCAACCCCACCCCAAATGAAAAATGTGCATATCATATTGCAGGTTTTTACGTGCGTGCATTACGTGCGTGCATGGTTTTAGTATCATCCCATTCAACCACCAAAACCTAAATTATCCTCACAAAAACCGAACAAAATCCCACAAAAACCTAAAAGAACTCCCAAAAATGAGCCAAGCACATCCGAGGGATTCCCAACTGATTCCCAAACAATTCCCAACAAATTCCAAAAAATAGGTTGCACCAAAATCAAAAACCTAAGAAAAGCAAAACAAAACCCAATAAATTCCCGAAAATGGGCCGCGCCCCGATCAAAAACCAACTTAAACTTACACCTAAGAAAAGCTAGAAAAAAAACAGCAAATTCCCAAAAATGGGGAAACGAACCCCATGCAAAACCCACAAGATTCCCATGGTTTCTTTTTATCCTCTTGTATACCTAATTGGGATTTGTTAAGGTTGAGTTGGGATTCTTCTGGGGGTGGCATGTTGGCCAAAAATACCTCTAACAAGACAGCCCCCAATGCCATTAAGAGTTTAAAACTGGCTAGTATATTCCCAGATATGGCAAAATAATAAGCTGTCTTAAAAGATTCCCCATGATGTCTTAATAATCAGTTATAATAATAAGGTTTCCCCCGAATATTACCTAACGGATCCTAAAGGTACTTCAAACCAAAAAACATGCTCCCACGTCAGGAATCCCATGATGTCATACAAGTAGCTTAAGAACTCCGGATATTAATCGACCAACCGTCATTTGTAATTATATCACCGTATTTTGTTGTTTAATAATAATGATAATCGAAAAACATAGTAAGTAACTAGTCAACCAAGTGTTCAATAAAAACACATTCTAATTCTAATTATACCCATATCTCAATAGCATTGAAACAATCCTCAAATCCCAGATTGTTGATGGTTAAAAAAACCCTACCAACGATGTTTAAGTCACCAACAGATGCTAGTAATCACCAAGCAACTATCATAGCTGATTAGAAATTCATTACATCCCCAAAGTCATTTTTTGGTGCAGAAAACTTAACACCGATCTTTTTTTTGATAAAACTACAGGATTTCGGTGCAACCTCGCGAGCTGCCACCATCCACAGCGGCGTTGGAGCCCACCTGCCAGGTGGGGCGATAAAAGAAACATATATTCATGATGATTTATGTAAGTCTACAGAGTGGTGTAAATATATCATGTCTACATCACGGGGAGAGAGAGAGAGAGAGAGGACAGAGACTTCCAAAGACCTGGAAAGTAGCACATCTCAGATTTTGCATATAAATATTAACATAATTATATGGACATATATACATATATATATATGGGTAAAGTATAATTAAGATTAATTAAGGCCATTTGGGGATGATTTCCCTTATTAACCATGACTTCCAGTGAGGTCGCAGTGAGGTCGTTATAATTTACCCATATATATATATGTATATATGATTTGTAATCCCATTCCCGAAATATGAGATGCCCCTGGAAAGCAACGTTTTTTCTCCTGGATCTCTTCATTCCGGATCCCGGGGATCCCACTCGAACAAAAATCTCTAGAAAACGTGTTGCTCCTGAAGGGACTGAAGTATGTCATGGTTATGAACAGTTAATTAATGGGTATGTAATGGTTTGAAGTATGCACTGGTTGTATAACTGTTGAAAGTTATAAAGTGATTTAATGGGTATGAAATGGTTATGTGGTTATGCACCATCCTATGACTTGAAACGGATGCATAGGGCCAGCATTGGGACACTTTCCAAGAATAGGCGTTCATCTTCAGATCGGGGGTACACTATCATGAAAACAAGCGTGGCAGCCTGGCAGCCCCACAGATAGGGGGAAAATGCTCTTATGGTTGAAAAGGTCCGTGCTTCTACACCGAACCAAGGAACGAGAGGCTGTGGAATACCTGATGGAAAAATTGTGTGCACCATCCAACTACAGATGTGTCATGATATATCTATGATAACCCTCATCTATACTACACCAGGTGTTTGTTTATACAACAATATATATGTGCACCTCCCAAATATGATAGTTATGTGTGTTTGTTGAAAAAAAAAACATGACTAGTTCGACATCTCGACCTTAAATCCATTTAAATCCTACTTTTCAATCAACTTGTCAACTTATCCAACTATGGGGCCCATAACGTATCCAGTTGGATGGGACAACCAGCCAATTCTTTGTATTTTTCTTCACCCATTTCTGGTCACATTGCTAGTTAATCCATGTTAATCCCTTCCCCCATTTTTGATTTAAGCACCCTACAGAAAGAAACCATGATGCCATGGTGGATGTTGATGGATGTTGCACATATGTTGCACATGTTTGTTGGGAGTTGGGGGCCTCCAAGGCACCCTCTCAGAATGTTAAGCACCGTTTAGCATACCATGGAGTGCCTGATCCATCCGCACCTCATCCAGGGGTGCAGTGGGTGGCCTTCAAGGCATGGAGGGAGGCAGCATGGAACCATGGGGTAAAGTTGATAAAAATCACTTGTAAACAAGCATATTAACATATATTAACATTATTTGACTACCATATTAACCTAATATAATGATATATATCTAGGAAGATAATGGAAAATAGAAATCAAATGGAATGCTTTTTTTTTCTATAATATGAAATTATAGACTATATTAATTAAAATAGCCACCTAGGTGGGTTTATGGGGGATATACCTGGTTTAACGGAATACAGTCCACCAAATTACAACTGCCGAGCCCCACCTTGACTTGGAAAATCATGGAACATCCATGGAAATTCTATGGAAAACTAGAGAAAACCCAAGCTTTTAATGGTAAGATCAAATCTAGTTGGTGGTTAAGCCACCTACCCCTCTGCAAAAATGATGGAGTGAGTTCGTCAGTTGGGATTATGAAGTTCCCAATAGACTTGAGGAATCAGCGGCGAGTCCTGGTGATAAGTCCCAAACGCGCCCGTTTCGTTTTTTGGCGTATCAAAACTAAGATTGACCCAGTTTCCATATCCATTATTGGTTCAATCACTATGATTGTTGGCTTATATATCACAAGTAAATCCAAACTGGTTTATAAATTGTGTATATATAAAAATCAATGTATATATAAAGAAAATATATACACTGTATATATTCATGAAATATTCATGAAAAAAGCATTGAAATCCAACTTAAATCCCCATGAAAAGTAAAGTTCCTAAAGCTCGACTCGAACCTTGCCCGCCTCAAAAAGCTGGCGGAGGGTGGCGGCGGCGCAGGTGACGAGCTACCAGCTGCACCTTGTGTTCGGTTCGTTGTGGGCCTAAGGATAGATGGGGATGTAGACTGATGTACCCTCTGGTTATGTCAAAATAGCTATTGAAGCCATGGCCCAGTCGAAATAGTGGAATTTCCCATTAATAATGGTGATTTTCCATAGCTATGTTAAATTACCAGAGGGTAGATGGGACGGTTACCAATGTGGTTGGGGTGAAAATAACTATGCCTCTCTCGCGAGGAATGGTCTGATGAAATATAAGTTGGCAACTGAATCCCATAAAAATATAGCTCAATACATCTACAATGTCGAGCCCCGCAAGTTGTGTAAGTTGGCTTAGTTTCACCCCATGAATACATTGTAATACGGTATTTGCCCCATAAACCTCAGTTGACCAGGTTATAAACCAACTTTATCTACGGGCCACCAGCCGGCCTCATATCCCAATTTTGGTTGGTCAAATCCGGCTGTTTTGATCTGTGGGCTGTCCGGCTAAGGCCTGGTGGCCTGGTGGCTTTTGGGACATATCATCACAATGGATTGGTTTTAAGGGAAAATCTTCACCGGAAACCATGGTTTTTACCATCAGAAAAAATCCCCACGGGTTTCGTGATGTGAATCCCAATGGGAAGACTCCACCAACCCATAGGATCCATGGTGCTGCTATGGTAACATGGATCCCATCAATATACCCCATTTATGTTAGCATTAATATACCAGCACCATGGATTCCATGGATCCTATGGGCAATCTAACAGTACTCACTAGTGACCTGTACCCTGCTGCAAATCCCTTTTTTTCTGTTCGGAAAACACAAAAAAAGCGCGGCCCTTTGTTTCCCTTAACGTTTAGTGCTTCATTGCCTAAAGGCCCATGAAGGGGCAAAGTTTGACTCATATGTATTCATAGTCATATCTGGGACATTGGATGTGAAAACATTTGGCTGGTTTGTGGTTGAGCCACCTACCTCTCTGAAAAATATGAGTTTGTCAGTTGGGATTATGAAATTCCCAGTATATGGAACAATTAAAAATGTTCCAAACCACCAACCAGGAACACATTTGTAGATAGCAGAGATTTTTTGCTATAATTTCGGCCTTGTCGTCTCCCAGAGAGCCAGAGAGCCAACAAAAAAAATAACCTCATCCCACGGTACTGGTTGGTCAATAGGTATCGCCTGTATGGGGGATATATCTCCAACCATCAAAACCCATAAACAGGGGTACAAAATGGCTCCCCAATTACAAGTTGGTGTGTACACCCTATTACCTATAGCATCCTATAGCTATATTCCCCATAAACCCTTAGTGGACCAAGTGAATTGAACCAACTTAGCCAACAAAAAAATAGCTTTCAAGTTTGTTAGTTGGTCATGTCCCGTTGTATCCCAGTATATTCCCTATATTCTATCCCCATATTCTATCCCTGCTGGGGGCCCACCTCGTAACTTTCGATGGCTCATGACGATTGCATTCTACACCCATTCAACTCCATGTGACCAAAGGTTGCTACAGTTATGGCCCGAAATACCAGTTATAAGTACTTATAAACCCATTTATAGAATGTTTCTCATCCCATTGAAATAAGCAGTTGTAACTAATAGCCATGGCCTTAACTGTAGGAATCAATACTCAAATCATTAGCATAAACCCATTCTGCTTGTACTTGACATATCTTCATTTGTTGAATGAGCATCCGGCCTGGGTGAATCCCTGTTTTGTTTGCGGAATGTATTCAATCTTCCTGTTGCTGCTTTAACGGAAGATTGCACATTCCGAAAAAAAAAGGTAGGAAAAAAATACTGGAAACCCTCAAATCATCTCAAATAAAACATGTTAAAACCAGGGTTTCAATCGCAAAAAAAAAACCTTGAACTATGTAACTCAATTTTACATGGGCTGGAGGCATACCAAACAGCCATGACGGTCCTGAGTTCCAAACTGCTGCTGCCTGTTGGCGAGTCGATGCCATCTCCCCCCAAAATGGTCGGCCAAGGAATGCATTCGCGAAGTGATGAGAAGTTGTGAGCTGTAAGTCATAGGTTAAGAAGTTCAGCATCCATAGGTTAAGAAGTCATAGGTAACTTCACAAAATATAAGATAATGATATCTTCACTTCTAACATAAATGTGGTTTCAAATGTCAAAGTCCAGGAAAAAAAACGGTGACTGACCTCCCTTCTTAGTGGAATTGGGCGTCTGGTACCCACAGCTTTCTTGTCTGGGCAAATAAACATATATACAAATAGATAATCCCAATATATCCTAACATGTCCTAATAAGAACTGAATAGGTCCTTATAGTTTACCCAAATATCTCACAACTTGGATTTGTTCGCAGAAATAAACGCGTGCAAACTGGGACCTTTTTTTTGCTGAATACATCGTATCATGAATGATAACTGTTTAGTTTCGTCTGATTGGCGGCTTCCGCCCTGAAAAAAAAACTCACTAAGTGGAACCATCAGCAAAGGCAATTAACATAATTGAAACCAAAAAGCAGATTTTACCTGGATTGGCCCAGGGTTGGTTGCTTGATGACTTACTTGGATCCCAATTCTTACTAGTATACTGACCTACCTTTGGAATCCTTCTAACAATAGGTATAACTACTGTAAACCTGTGTTAAACTAATAAACTGAACCAACTTAGCTCACGAACCTGGCCCTCTCATTGTACAAGGTTTTTATAGGTCAGGTAGTTGGTGCTATTAAAGACACATGAACCAACCCCCTGCCTGCGGTCATTCCAGAGACATCCTGGAGGAAACATATGGGCAGTGGAGGCTTAACTATGTAGGGACCGGTGCCTCCACAAAAAACAGGTGACTTAAGCAACAAACACCCGCTTACTTTTTTCAATGTATGTGTATCATCCGAATTCTGTATACTTATGGATATTTACATTACTGTTAGCTAACCTAAACATTTCAGCGGATTAGCCTGGGATTATGGTAGATATTGGTAATATCGAATTGGTTTTTGTATGGGTTCAGCGGTGCAGCTAGACCAAACATCGCCAAAGCACCACTTTTTTAGTGGAAAAAAAACATTGAATGAAAATATGGATAACAGCTACAGTACATCGAAATAAAAACATTGGCAACAAAAAAACAACAAAAATGTATGCACGGTGTGGCGCAATATATGGAGGTTTCCAATCCATAGGGCTACCCCCAATTCATCCATGTTAGTAGGACTTTCTATAAACCATGACCATGGAACCCCCCATATGGCTATCCATCCGAAATAAATCATCTCTGGTGAAGACTGATCCACATGGATGAGACATGATGAAACATCTGTAAAAAAAAACAGGAACAATAAACGATTTAAACGTGTGAAACAATGGAATTCCAAATCATTCCGATATGTGTTGGCTTATTTGTTGGTTATTTTCTGGTTGGTGGTTGACCTACCCTCTGAAAAATATGAAAGTCAGTTGGGATGATGACATTCCCAACTGAATGAAAAAAATCAAATTCATGTTCCAAACCACCAACCAGATTCTATGGTTTAATTTCAGTAGATACCACATTACTTGTAGAAATTCAAGATTGAAATCGCAGGTATTTCTTATAATATATCTCATTAAATCCCATTAAATCCCATTAAATCACCATTTTTGTTGGCTAATGCTAACACCACACTCCCAGTCGCCTCTGGATATCTCTGGATCTCCATATTTTTGACATCCCACTGGGAATCCGTTCCCGTTTCACCCCGTAGCAACTGGTGTACTTATTATCATGCATGGTTACGAGCAAGCCTGGGTGTGAAAACGAACTTCGATATATCTGGAAAATCCAGGAGCATCTATGAGTTTCGAGTTGAGTTTCATATATATATATATATGTATATAATATACAATATATATATGTATATGAGAAATATTGATATTCAATAGGAAATAAGTAGAAACGATCTACAACTGATGGATGTTCCAAATGATTGCAGCACCCCCGCGCCGCGCCTCACCCATGCCCAAATGCCGTTGCTCCGCCTGGAATTCTGACCCTATAAATGCTGGGAAATTGCCAAAGGAAACGACTGCATCGGCCAGATGATTTCATTTTTTATGTGTTTGAATTATGTGGAAATTCATGGAAACCATTCGACTTCCACTTGCGGACAAGGAACCACTGAGGAAACTAGTGAGAAAATAACCTACTAGATCTGCATCATTCTGCATCCATGTTCCCTGAAGAAACGAAACTCGAACTGGCAATTCATTTTGGGGATTACCCTCCGGTAAACATACAACAAGCTATTGAAGCCATGGCCCATAGAAATAGTTGATTTACCGAACTTCAAAGTGCTGATTTTTTCCAGTTCGCAAAGTGTTGTATTACCAGAGGGTATATCCCAGTATTATCCCAGTATTATCCCATTATCATCCCTATAAAACCATATTAAACCATAATAAACCCATTAAACAGATGGTGAGATGATCTATTAAGCATATGAAACACCATAGAATCATAGTAAACCCATGAAAAACCGTCATTAAACCTCCATTAGTTTACCAGAGGCTATCTGCCACAGCCAATTTTAAAAACAACAATCTGCCACTGATCGCACCACTCACCGTTTTGGGAGATCCAGAATCCCAATGGATCCAGACATCCCCCGATGGAACGAAGTGGAACGGTCAACGAATGGTCAACGAAAACTATGGGATGTGTTTTTTCTTAATATAGATTGATGGTTCAATCTAAGGTTAATGAATTCATAAATGGTTAATGAATGGGATATCCTATGCTTCTTATCATTCATAAATGGTTAGTGAATGGGATACATACTGAATCTCATAATGATACATAAAAACCATAACAAGCTAGTATCTTTAGTTTCTCATTTTGAAGATATCGGTCTGTGTGAAAATAACGTACCCCCAACTCCAGAGTTTGATAAATGTCCCTGTTAAATTTTTAATATTTTTGAGTACACCACATTTACCGACAAACCCATATCGGAATTTGACGGGTCCAGGAACCATTTACCCTCCAGCAAACCAACATAACCTGGTTGGTGGTTTCAACCCCTCCGAAAAATATTAGTCAGTTGGGATGATTATTCCCAATATATGCAAAAAAAATGTTCCAAACCACCAGCCAGTAACATAGCTATTGAGATCCATGTTTTTTTTTCCTTCGAGATGATCTACAGCTGGCTTTTCCACGGCGCTGGTTGTAACCCATACTTAACTGGCTTATAACATATAACCCAACCCAAAACCCAACCCATAACCCAACCCATAACCCAACCCATAACCCAACCCATAACCCAACCCATAATCCAACCCATAACCCAACCCATAACCCAACAACCCAAAACCCAACCCAAAACCCAACCCATAACCCAACCCAAAACCCAACCCATAACCCAACCCATAACCCAACCCATAACCCAACCCATAACCCAACCCATAACCCAACCCATAATAAGCCATAATAACCCATAATAACCCATAATAAGCCATAATAAGCCAAAAAGAAGCCATATGTAAAATGATATTTCCCATCTAAGTGGTGAGTTCCATACTAGCCCAAGCCTGGCCGTTTTTGTGCCTCCATTCTTGAGAGCTCCAGGGCACGCGCCAAGTCACGGTCCTCATCCTGGCTCTCGTGGACTGAATGGCTTATATCTACTGTGGGGCCCCCCACAGTTCCAAGTTGGCTACGGGATATAAATACCCTCTGGTAAACTAACATAGCGAACTGGAAAATCACAATCTTTAATAGGTAAATCAACTATAAATTCCCAAAACAACAAACAGTAGGGATGAATTATTGTTGCTAATAGCGGTGCAATCTGGGATTCTCTAGTTATAAGTTGGTTTATAAGCCCCATTAACTATAGTTATACATACTATAAACCATAGTTGTTGAAGTTATAAACCAACTTAGCTATCGTTTGCAGGCCCCACCTTGTATATAACATGATTATATAAAAACTGGATGGGTTCACTCATGTTCTTTAACACTAAGGTTATCCTATCTTAGTGTTATCCTATCTTAGATAGTTGTTTTCTTTTTAAACCAATCCTAGTGTTATCCAACCACAATTTGTTATGTGTTACTTACCATGGACCATAGTGTTCACCCACCGACCCCATGACCATTGATAGAAACATATATACAGTAATCATATATATATATAAGAGTACAACATAGAGTTTGAACTCTTGATATGGTTTACAAATCTCATAGTGTTATCCTACCGCTTTTTAATAAGTTCTAGCAATCATGTTGTGCTAACCCACAATGAATAACATAAGGATCCAGTTCACAGGAATAAACATGTATATAGAGTGTATATATATATAGTCTTCCTCGAATAGATAGAATATGGAAATTTATGGAAATTTCAATACATCCCCACTAAAATGAACAAACCCCATATTCTATCTACTTCAGGATGATTATATATACATATATATATATATATATCAGGAATAAAAAAAAAATCATACCTAACATCATGAAATATGATGACCAATGTTTCAGATTACCCTCTGGTAATTCGGCCGAGCTATGAACAAATGATGAACATGAGCGATTTGTTCGATAATTTACCTATAAAATAGGCTGACTTTCCCTGGATAGGCTCAGTTTGTTGATAGCGGGGCTACAAATTTTACCTTTCTATTTTTGGGGTAGCCTCCCGATTAATAATATGTTTTTTCTATCCGGGGTTGACATTAGGTCAGCTTATTCATCAGTACTGGAAAAGTCTTATGGATGGTTTAAAACTGGGCCTAAACTGTATTTCCATGTGTGTTTGTTTGAACTACCATCTGGTTATGACTAACATAGTAACATAGCCATAGAAAATCACCATCTGTAATAGGTAAACCCAGGTAAACCATCTATTTCTATGGGCCATCTATTTTCCATGGCAAACTGTTAGTCATAACCAGAGGGTAGGTGCATCAGTTCCATCAAAAGGCCACCATTCACTGGGAATCCTCCATGGTGCTGCTATATTAATGGTAACATGGATCCCATCAATATACCCCATTTATGTTAGCATTAATATACCAGAACCATGGATCCTATGGCTTATGGTTCATCAATGTTCATCATAACTTCCGCTATTTAACGATGGCGATTAAGTACAATCCTCAGACACACTCATATTCCGACATGTGCGGCCTTTGCCATGACAAATGTGCATCGTTCACCCTGGTTTCGTTGTAAATCAGTTTCTGTAACTAAGGCTCTTTGTTCGATCCTACCCTGAAGCAATATCGAAGTGTGCGAGCACGTTGTGCTGAAGTCAATTCCCTTAAAGTTGTCAGGTATGAAGCCATCAATACCTGCACGTGCAAGTTCCTGCATCCGAAACCCACGCCAAAGCCGCTACACATCCGTTCACATTCCCTCCTCGCAAACTCAACAAAGCCGTATCCCAAGTTCTCTCCGGTTGGTTAGCTTCATGCCACAAAAAACCTGATGGGAATTCTTTGGATAGACCCATTGTTGTGCCCACAATGGCAAACCGAGCGGTTTGACCCTGGGCTGTTGATGACGTTTATGTCACCTGGTATTGCGCACGCGCCCAGATTGCACACGCGCAAAAAGATCATTGGAAGTTCCACAAACGTTCCACGTATCCTGTGTATTGCCTGACACAATTTACATCGCATTTGCCGAATCTTTGGCATCCCTGGCTGTAAAACCTAACTACCAAGCCATTTCTGAAGCCGGGCCTTACTGGCGTCTGAACATGACTCCGGCAAAATCATATCCAAATAGAATAACATGAATTTGTACATTGTACAGTATGTGTTGGCTATTTGAATTATGTGTTAAATTGTATTTGCGCGCACTTACCAGACTTTGATGCCCAAAGACCTATCCCATATCTCCCATATGTCGACTTGTATTTCCAAAAGAAACAAGAACACATCATTTGTCCAATTAAGGGCCATTTTTTTTGTGAAATGGAGCATGCTACATATCATTTTTGTTGTCTCAGCTATCTCCCCCTTGTCCATTCTTTTGCCAGACTTGTGGGTGCTCTCCCATCTTTTCTCAACATCAATGGATTAGTGGAAAAAAATTCACCGGAAACCATGGTTTAAACCCTATGGTTTTTCCCTTAAAAAAAATCCCTGACACCCATGGAATCCAATGGACAAAAGCTACCATAAGAGCAGTTTCTGAACAAAAACAAGTGGACAATTCAGCATTTTGCAACGGAATCCTGGACAACTATTCTGTTTGGTGGTGTCAACAAATGCCAAAAAATTGTGTTTTTTTCACCTATTTTTTGCCGATGAAATCTCCATTTACATGGCCAAGCTGAAAAATATTCTGCCCAAAAGATTCCTTTGAAGAATGTTTTAGTTGGTTAGGATCCATCTATATTCATTTATCATCATTTATCCCCATTTATGGCAATCAATGAAAAATTGAAACGACACTTTCTAAGAATGTTTTTTTTTTTTGCGGAGTGCTTTAAGGGGTCTTACCCTCTGGTAATTTAACATAGCAATTGAACATGTACCATTTATAGTTGCTTTACCTGTTCGAAATGGTGATTTTCTATAGCAAACTGTTAGTTTACCAAAGGGCAACATGTTTTAACTACCCAGAGGGATCCGCTGGATACCGGTCCTCCACATTGATCACTCCAGCTGGTGACGGCCCCGCATGAGTCTTGTAACCTTGGAAGCTAATCTTGCCGCGGAAAGGCTGGGGGTTCCGCAAAAAAAAAACAGGTGATGTTGAGGGTTTCGAAGTACAGTGGACTTCAAAACCCAATACAGTAACACGTGCATGTTCTTGATGTTACCTCCGATATTAAGGTATCCTGTTCAGTTCATATACTGAATTGTAGTCATGTTTCATGTGCCCAGTAACATACAATGTGCCCCCCCCAGTTATTAGTTGGTTTACAAACCCCACTTAAAGTATTGCTAAATGAACAAATATAAATATGAATAAATTCAGCAATAAATATGTATTTAAATGTATATATATGTATATATATATGTATGTATATATATATATGTATATATATGTATATATAAATATATGTATGTATGTAAATATATATGTATGTATATATATATATATGTATGTATATGCATGTATATATATATATGTATATATATATATGAACATATGTAAATATATATATATAAATACATATATATGTATGTATATGTATATATATATATGTATATATATATATATATATATGTATATATATATATATATATATATATATATATATATATATATATGTATATATATATATATATATATATGAATATTTAAATATATGTATGTATATATATATGATAAACCATAGTTGTTGAAGTTATAAACCAA
>Ga0126342_10016849_pt1 | contig 12690 bp, 7 predicted proteins | sample Cyp1metagenome_FD_92528 | JGI IMG/M metagenome (GOLD analysis project Ga0126342, IMG submission 92528) | Coral microbial communities from Lord Howe Island, Old Settlement Bay, Australia - Cyphastrea 1 metagenome | ecosystem: Host-associated > Invertebrates > Cnidaria > Coral ...
AATTATAATAAAAAATCATTACTCTCCACATATATATATATATATATATATATATATATATGAAAATATATGTATATATATATATATATATATATATATATATGTATATATACACATGTACATATATATATATGTACATAGTACATATATATATATAAATACATATGAGGGATAAACCATTAACATCTGTTTAAACACATTCCCGATTTCCGCCGCCCCGCCTCTGTCGCAAAGATGAAGGGTGTTGAAATGCCAAAGGTGATCAAGAGCATCGTGCCCAAAATGCCGTAGACCTGCTCTTCGGAGCATCGTGTGTGAAGCTGCGGATCATCATCCCAGGCTACTCAGACAAGGTGAGACCTGGCCCCCTAGCTAAGTTGACTGTTAGCTTGGCTAAGGGCCAGTGGGAAATATCACTTAAATTGTTCAATAATTGCGTTATAAAACTTATAAAACAGCAAATATCACCGGAAAATCCAAACAAAATGGAGGTTTTAAGGGGAAAATCATCTAATATAAATGGGAAAATCTCACCAAACGTACCTTTCACCCTCCCCTTTTTTGTTCGGCTCTTTGGGCCTTGGTGATGAATCTCAGGCGGATTTCGGGCGGCAAATCCGCGTCTCGACCTCGACCATGGGATATCATAGGGATTTAAGGCCCCCCAGATGTTTGTTGGTTTTTAAACCCCATGAATACTATAGTATAAGATGTAAGTATGTATAGACCATATAGTTATTGGGGTTATAAACCAATCCACCGGGTTTACAAAATATGGAGGTTTCCAATCCATGGGGTTACCCCCAGTTATCATCCATTTTAAACAAACCAGCTATTGGGGTACCACCATTTATGAAAACACTGATATGCAATGATCTTTCTTTATCATACTATACAACATGATTCTGGATGGGACAATATCTAAGATACAACTGCTACCTATCCTCATCTCTGGTCCATGTTATGATATATATATATATATATATTAAATTAGAAACTAAAGGCTCCTGTCGGCTCCTGTACACTAACGTAGCTATACAACATCAACGTTTTTAATAGGTACGTCATCAATAAATGAAACTTGTTCAATAGCTATGTTGGTTTCCCAGAGCTTACATATGCCTTCACATTCTCAGTTTCTTCCCTGCAAACAGGCAACACGCATTAAAGCACAGTAATACTCTTCAAGTGAAACCTCGCCCCAAAAAAACGTCAAAAAACTAGCCCCAAACAGCACACAAACATACAAAACTAGTTGGTTCAAGTTGGTTCAAGTTGGTTGATGTTGGTTCTCTTGTTTCTTGAAGAACCCGCCAAATCCGACAAAAATAACCTCAGCAGCTCCAACCCATTCCCCATCTCTTGCAGCTTTGTCGACAGGAAAGCTGTAGGACTTCAAGCGCTGGCCGACCCGGGGGCGGCTGGGTGGATGCAGCAGCACCGGTGTATGGTGGGCAGGCTGCAGGCACTGGATAGGCTGGGTAGGCCTCAAGGCTGTAGAACTGGCTGCCAACAGGGTCCAGTTGAGGTTACACATGGGTAGAGCGTGGTAGAACCATGGTTCGAAGCTCCCAGAAGTATCCATAAGTTGGGATATAACCCTATAACTACGATTGGTTTAGCCCATAAGGCCATGTATGACAAGAACAAGCACCTTTCATCACAGATTCAGATGGATATCAACAGCGCACACCAACATAGCTGGCGGATACATCTCTATCATATTCCCAATGTCCTATGTTTCTGTATGGAGAGATCATGACACGTCCACATTGAAAGTATCCATTCAAACATGAACCATTTGACATCCATAAAACATGCTAAACGATGTTAAATCAATATTATATCCATGTTCAAATCCATTCAAAGGACCTTGAGACAACCATCAATCATCAGCCTATGTGCTAAACTTCAGCCGAGCCACAGGACACTCGGGATCCGCCAGATTGGAAGCATTTCCCACCACCTTTCCCTGCACCACGGGCATGGGCGCCACGGCCATGAGACGCGGGAACTTTGGGGACCAGAAATCGGTGGCGAAACTGAGACAAGAAACGGCTGCAGGACGTTCACGTTTCGGGATGTGGTGGGGAGTTCTTGAGATCTGGAGATTCCAGCTGTCTACATCCTATAGGTCCAGGGTATAATACTGAACTGTCAATGCGAAGACCCCTGTCATATCCGTTTTCTTACAGTTTTCCAAGGTTTGCCTGGATTTTGGTCCACCTTCTCAGCATCTCCTCTGCATCCAAATTCTTGGTCAGCGGCCCTGCCTGGGCTGGCAAGTATCGGCCAGCTTTTCCTGTCAGCGCCGGAGCTGAAGGATTCCCAGGAAATACCCGGATAAACTCATGTAGATGTTGAAAAAACCATGGTTTCCCTTGGAATATGATCTACAAATGCTGGATGTTCCACATCTAGGATAGTTTATAGGAGAGTATATCCCAAATGAAAACAATGTGATCGGGACATTTTACAGGAAATCAGGGTTCATCACCACATATATGGGTTTTCCTGTATTTATTCCCTTGAAGCAAGTCTGTGAGGATAACACTATCATGTGGCATATTCGCCTATGTAACTGGGTTGTTTTGGGAGTAAATATTGGCAAGTATTCCAGCACCATCATTTGAGACGTGAGATGAGATCCAAGTGAAATCGATACAACAAGATCACCAATATGAATTGGCAGTTTGTATTGTGCAAATGATAGAACTAATTGGGCCAGCCGGCAAAAGTGTGTGTGAGATGAAAATATAAAAATAATACATAAATGGTATCAACTTCGAATGATACAGTGGCGGTATATTACAACACATATTGTACAACTGACTGGTATGACCGTTAAATCCGTAGAGATTTGCGCCTGAATATTTGCCAAACTCGGAGGTGCAGCTATGGCCCTTCACCAATTCTCTTTATGGTTATAAATGGGCTGATCATTCCATACGTGGGGTGACTTACTGAATTATAACTGGTATTTCGGGCCATAACTGTGTCTGGCATGAATGACCATGCTGAAACAAATACGGTATGGTATGTATCTTTTCCTTTTGATACAGTGGTAAACTATATATACATCATCTCAATTTGCAGAAAATGTGCTTAGGTCATCAAACAATTCTTCTGTTTATTCTTGACTTGAAAACCAAATCAAATAATATCATCCTGTCTCAGGGATGTGATGCAGGCGTTGTCAACGTTTGCATCAGCCCAAAACATCTTCAACTTGTTTGCTGGTGAAGCGTGGGTTCCTGGCTCCCCCAGAGATGTTTAAAACGTGCTCATCACAGTTTATTTTTCCAAGGGCTTAAATATTCTTACAGAAATCGAAATTGAAATTGGACATGTTCAAATTCAAATAAATTGAAACCTCAATACATTCTGTTCTGTTCTGTTCAATTATGTTTTCAAACCATTTTCGGGTTTACAAATTCGCGTCCACGCCTTTACACATCTTATCATGGTCTCTCATGAACTTCAAACCCAGGCTGCCGCGCCTGCCAACGGCAACACAACGCCAGCCTCCACGTCGCATTGCAGCAGGGGTTAGGGGGCTTTGGGCGTCCATAAAAATGTACCTACAATTACCTACATGGAGGTTTCCTGGAATGGGGGTACCCCAAAATGGACGGTTTATCATGGAAAATCCTACTAAAATGGATGATTTGGGGGTACCCCTATTTTAGGAAACCTCCACATCATAAATCATACATCATCATAAGAACAATACGCATATTTTCGGGTTCCATAGCTGTCAAACATAGTTTCTTTGTTCCTTGAAGCTTGAGGTTTCAAAACCGACACCAGGAATGAGGTCTCAACTATCCAACCCTCAGCACCTTGGCGTCTGAAAATGGAGTATGCCGCAAAATGGTTATCTTAATAGGGAAGATGGTGAACCACTGCTTCTAGAGGTATAACTTGGTAAAACCTGATTTTCAGACGAACCCATGTCGTTCTGGTTTCCTTTATCTAGCCGGAACACACACTTGTTCAAGGGGCATGGGACAAAACACGATGCATCATTCTGTGCCAAGATGGTTTTCAAGATTACTCACACTAAACAAATACCCTAAGACAGTCTCATAATTTCACAAAGCCGCAAGGTGTAATGTGTGGTGCGCTGGTCCAACAGACCCATTGTTGAGCAAACGGGTCAAATGATCAAACGTCCCGAATTTTTTGGCGGAAAAAAAACCTGAAGCAATTGAAATCGCTTGGTTTGATTAGCCCCGATATGATCCCATATGTGTAGCTCAATTTCATCTTAACTAATCTTAGCTTATATCATCTTATGCTTTCAGGCACTGAGAAAACACCCCACTCTCCCATATTTAAAGCTTAAACATACCATTCTTAATTGGTTTCCACCACTTCAGCCAGTTGAACCGCGGCCTGGTAAGCCACTAGCGCAGTGGTCACCTTGGCAGTTCTTGACAGTTTCCACGGTTTTGGCGTTCATTCATGTGTAGTTCATTTGATTTCGCCCAAAATCATCCAAACAAAACAGCCCAGAGTAAACTCGACTATGAACATCTATTAACTGCAAGTTGATGCTGTGATTTCTTGACAATATCATATCTCGAAAAACAAGGAACACATATCATATGCCGCCAAGGGACAGTGTATGCAGAAATGCCCCTGACTGGCTTATCCTTGGCCAGGATCAATGACAGGACTGATGTTTCGGGTGAGGCAGCTACCTGTTGCAGATTGTTGCAGTAAACGCAATTGGCTATCCCTATGAAAGAAGAGAATATGAATGAACACTTTGAGTATAGCACGGAGTTCATTGATCGCCGGCCAAATCACATTCGGTGCGGGTCATCACATTTTGGTGTCGACCATCAGGCAACTGTGTAATTATCCACTGTCTATAATTATCCCGCATCAAATAGAAAAAATAAATAATCATTCGTTTAGTAAGACTGTGCTTTTCTATCTGTCTGGGGCTTACTATAATTGTGCACATTCAACGGAAAACAACCGTTCTGTTTCAAGATTCAGGTGACTTAGGTGGACATGGTCATGCAACTAGGTCCCATGCTGAGCGTCAGGTGAATACCCATTGTTTCTTTTCACCCACCATGAACAGAAGGCAGCCTGGCATGACCTGGCACGACCCCCTTCCCTGCTGCACAAAGAACTGCATGTGGGGCGTTGGTGTCAGATTCATCATACCGCAACCATGGTTTGCCATGCCGCAACCATGGTTCGCCATGCTGTAACCCTGGTTAGTCATGCTGTAACCCTGGTTAGTCATGCTGTGGCCCTGGTTCGTCATACCAGGTTGGACCATAGGCTGCATTTCCGGTCCAGATTTTGGTCGGCAAAGCGCTGTCTGGGGAGGTGCCATTCCCGGAGCGACGGCATCAACGTTGCGAGCAAGTTCACAACATGGTGTTTGCTCAAGAGGCTGAATTTGTTGCAACTCCGGGGCAGCATGTCCACATCTGCATTGCTTGGCTCTCTGTCGATGCAATCAAACCCGCCGGCCATCAACATGGTATGTATGTGGGATGCAACCCCGGGTCTTTTCTTCAACTCTTCGAAGAGGCTTTCAACAACCATTTCTGCATCTGCGCAAAGAAGGTAGCCATCGCTGGGTCATTGCCTTGCACAGTTAATGTGCCCCGCAAGCTATAGCTGAGTTGGTTTATAACCACCATAACTTATACTTATGGTGGAACTATTTGTTGTTACTATATGTTACTATAGTTGGATGATGGGTTAAAAGAAGAACCACTTTCGAACTGGGTGCCATCAACTTGTATAGTATTGACTACTGGGATGACGATCCTTCCAGTGCTAGTAGTGTCAGGCTGTTGGAGACTTCCTCATAGTTAACCGACCAATCAAATGCTCGTTGGGAATTCGCCCAAAGAGATCAGAATCCACAATACACCATTATGAGCGGGTTTATACCCCACATACTGTCAACCGAGGATTAGTAAACCTCTAAGGCTTACTTGGGGGAGTAACATTTTAGTAGCGCAATTAATTATCATGATTTAGGGTAGCTCCTACTTCATAAGGGTTCATTCATCCGCGATTAACATTACCATAGCAAACACCATGGAACTTGAAGGGCCTGAAACAGGCTGCCATTACTTATGGCATAGTCATGGTCATCCTGGTGGTTTGTACCTCTGCCAAAACAGATCTAAGTGCAGGGCTACAGTTCGTATCTGGAGTTTCATTCATGTACTAAGTGCATCACCCTCTTTACCCTGCAAACAAAAAACATGTTGTTGCTGGTTCTAGTATATATATATATATATACGATATACATGTGTACATTTGAATGTACATATAGGATATATGTATATATGCAATCAGTACAGTAGATCGATTTATGGCAAACAAATCAGAGCCACGATAGCCAGGCCTACTCAACCGCTTCACACAGTAACGCCAAGCATCTTTGGCCAGCATCGAGCGGAACGCCACTAAAAATTCCTGGAGGCTGGGACGAAGCCGGTCACCGGGAATCTCCAGTTATCATGGGCTTGTGTTTCCCCATATAATATGGGTTTGTCTGAAAAGATGGTACCTCTAAATCCATTGGTGAGTCATAATTTTCCCCATTAAAAATTGCCACTTAGATGGTATACCCCATTTTCAGACAGACCCATATTGAGTTCTGGTTCCACCTGGGACCATAGTAGTGTGATTTTTGATATGGTATAGGCAATATACTGAACAAATAAGATATATATATATAATATCGCTAGAGCAACTATATATATATATCTATATATATATGTATATATTGCAACCATCCAAGTACAAATGACTGAAGCATATAAACCCATTTAGAGGATCAAACCAATTATGCCATATTTGGGGAGGAATAAGCATCTATAACTAGCAACAAATTTGGTTGTGAAAACAAAGGGTACCGCCTCGTTTTGATTCACGCAATTGAGCCGTACTCAATATTATCCAGAGATTGGATTCCATGTTATTATCCCATTCTATTCCTGAAACATGGTTGGTTTCCCTAAGAACCCTATGACAATCCCACTAAACACCCATATTGAGTTGTGATCCAATCTCCCACCAAAGATCAACGTATATTGTTGCTTAAAACCCTACAATGTGAGGCCCCCTAGATAGCTAAGTTGGTTTATAACTTCAATAACTAGGGTTTATGATACTTATAACTATAGTTAATGGGGTTTATAAACCACCAAGCAGCACTGGGGTGCTCCACATTGTACGAAATCACCATCAAGGCACCACCCACTTCTCCATTTTTCATGGTTAAATCCCAGGAAACAACGAAAAAAAACACACGGGGCGGTCCTGAGCTTCCGGTGTCTCGCAATCGCGCACCGTGGAATCCTGCTGTGGAGCCCGGGGCAAACGGTGGAATCTAGCAGCTACCCTTTGGTAAACAAGCAAAACATGATGGAAAAACATAACTTTTAATAGGCAAATCAACTATTTCTATGGGCCATTATAGCTATGTTGGTTTACCAGCGGGTAGCCTTTGGATATTTGATATGGCTATTGAAGCCATGGCGTTTGATTTAGTTCGAGGATTTATGATGAAGTCGCGTTTTGGACAACGGTGATTTTCCAGCTACGCTAGTCTAAAAACCAAACGATATCATTTATGGCCAGATATTTACCCTCCAGTCATTGAACATGACGACCCTGCTAAAGCAAATAGGGGGTCGGAAGATGAGTTTCCACTCAAAATGGCTATTCTCAATGTCTATGCTAATTTGGGGAGGGCACGCGATGTTTGATGCTCTATGGCGGCCGTGGAGTCATATAACAACACAAACAAAACAATGAAACCACAACGGTGAGGACACTCGGCGATAAGTTGGTTGATGTTCACCCATTCTTAAAACAAACAAAACAATCAAAACAAACATATATATATATATACACATATCACATAATATTATATATATATATATTATGAAATACATTGGAATACACTGTTTGGATCCTAAAGTCAATAGTCATCGAAGCGAATAAGGCAGCCTGCCTATCACTCCAGCCATCCGACCGCCTCTTGTTGGGTGCAGCCAGGTGCTGCAAAGAGAGGATTGGCGATGGCCACATAGAGCTGGGGAGTCCTGCTGCAACAGATCTGGCCTTTCACCAAGCATGAGTTCACCATAGAAAAATATGGGTTTTGTTGAAGGATCAAACCATGAGAGATATCTGTTTTTGGATGATTATAACGACTAGTGTTCATTATTTTTCACCAGATGTTCGATGATATTTATTGGGATTGAAGGATGATTTGATAGGCATTGAGTGGGATCCGGGGTTGTCGGAAATTCAACAGATCTGGAAATTCACAACCAAGAAGAAGGAGTTTCACAAAATGGACAATAGGGTATTGATCGCCCCAAAGCAAGGATGACTCAAAAAGTATGAGAAATTCACCAAGAAACATACGTTCGCCATTAAACATTGGTAATTATTCAACGACCACACATGGTGCTCCAGTTATGATTCAACTCACCAAAGATGGGGATATGCCCAATGTTCCAAGACCCAGGGACCCCACAAGGATTGGAGATTCAAGTCTTGTGGCGTTCGCAAAGTTTGTGATACACCACTCACCGTTTTGGAAATTCGTGAAAAGTACAAGGATGAGTTATATATCTATATTAAAAAATCTGGTGACCCCCAAAATCACCGAATTTAGACACAACCGAAACGAGATCGAGTCAACACGTGGGCGACCTTGGGGACCACATTGTCTGGTGTTCCCTGTAGTGAATCTCAAATATACTTGCAGTGTATACAGTCCCTTTGCAATGGAACACCTTGGAAAACGCTTCAATTTTCCAAACGAACTTAGGAGCTTAATGCATGGCCTTGCTAACCATGATGATCAAATAGTTGGCATCTCTAGCTGGAAGGTGGAGCCTTCAAACGATAGCTGGTAGCTGGATTGCAACTCCAGTTTCACTATAGTTTATGATAGTTTATGGTACTTGGAACTACAACTATGTTTGTTTCTAAGTTTTATGAAGCAATTTAAAACTGAGGAGGGGCATATTGTATGGAACATCACCACTTTTAACTGGCAATTGAGATATATAATTATATATATGGGCCATTTTCATGGCGATGTTAGGCTATCTTACACAACCAGAGGGTAATATGGATGTAATCTAAACAAATAAAACTTCCCCCAGTATCTAATGGACTGTCTTGTCGCCAATGCATCCAAAGCACTCTGGGAAAAGTTCATGCAGAAGCACACAGAGAACCTACCGGCATCGGGTGCCACAGAGGATCGTTGGTAGTGAAACTGGCGGTGGTGTGTTACGGTCATTGGAGTATGATCAATTTGAACAAGGGAGAAGTGAAGGCATCCGTCACTATGAAGCACCTGCTTCATAAACCCGAATAGAACGCAGCAGAGGCGCTCTGACTGAGCTGGTAAGATCCGTCAAGCCGTGTGCTGTAGATGGTCAGGATATGGTAATTCCCGCGAGAATCTTCGTATTGGACGCGATCTCCCAAGGCAAAATGCAATGGCAGGTAAGACGTGGTCGCAGTGTGAGTAAGTGAGGTACGCAAGCAAAGCTATGCAGAATGTGCCATCACGATTGCTTCACCTTCCCTATAACACAAAACATTGTAATTCACTTCAGGAACCTGAAAAGTTTGGCATTAAAGGGTAGCTACTCCAAGCCTAACAATCATTCCAGTGACGTCATGGTGAGGTCGTTATAAAATCAAAATCAATCATACCTAATTCATCCATATATTTCAACTTGAAGTACTGGCTAGCGTGGTAAACCCAATAATAAACCATCCCCAAAATCACCATAAATGGTTGATATAAACCATCCACAAATGGTAAGTTTTATTATTGGGTTGCCCGCATTATGTTGTTGTTCTTTCAACCACCATTGAAAAGGCTTTGTTGGCTAGTGAGGTCACAAGATAATTGGTGATTCCGATCTGCATCCCAAACCATTCCAGTAGATTGCCTCAAAACTCGGACTGAAAGTCTACTGACATGGCCCTCTGCTCATGATTGTTAATGATTAACCTGTGGAACCCCAGGACTTACGTCATTAACATCAAATCACCATTAAATCACTATAAATTCCATTAAACCACCACTAAATCACTATAAATTCCATTAAATCACCATTAAATCACTATAAATTCCATTAAATCACCATTAACTCCCATTAAATCACTATAAATTCCATTAAGTCACCATTACATCCCATTAAATCACCATTAAATCACTATGAATTCCATTAAATCACTAAAAATTCCATTAAATCACCATTGAATCCCATTAATTCACCATTAAATCACTGTAAATTCCATTAAATCACTATAAATTCCATTAAATCACTATAAATTCCATTAAATCACTATAAATTCCATGAAATCACCATTAAATCACTATAAATCACCATTAAATCACTATAAATTCCATTAAATCACCAATAAATTTCATTAAATCGCCATTAAATCACCATTAAATCCAATTAAAGCCCCATTAAATCATTATAAATTCCATTAAATCATTATAAATTCCATTAAATCACAATTAAATCCCATTAAAGCCCCATTAAATCACCATTAAATCACTATAAATCACCATTAACCCTTCTGTCAACTAACACGGTGTTTCTCAAAGCACCAATTCTTCCATCCCCCGGGGGCTGCAGCTCCAGCGTGCTCCATGTGATTCTTGGCTGGTGATTGGTTAGTGATTGGGGATTGTTTGCCCCCAAACAATGGCCTGGAAAATGGTGGTTTAATGGTGCTTCAATGGTGGTTTAACCAACAAAATGGTGGTTTGAATGGGAATCTACCCGGCCTGGTAAACTCACAGTTTGCGAACTTGAAAATGCCAATTTATAGTGAGTTTTCCCATTCAACATGTTGATTTTTCATAGCATGTAAACGTTTACCAGAGGGTACTTCATGTTCAAACAAAGTATATATCAATGGAGTTGGATAATGCTGGTTATCTATCTACTATTTGATATCCCTATGATATACTTCCATTTCTAAGTTCCAGATACCCAATGATATTTCCAATATATTCCCATTAATATATTCCAATTATATCCAATGTTTCTCTATTCCCATTATAACCCAATGAGATTTCCATTTGCAAGTTCGAAGTTCCAGTCGCCCCGCCCAGATATACTCCATGTTCCAAATGCAGGTATTGTTGGTCCGTTAGTTATGTCCCATCAACTATTCCATAAACCATGTTTGGTTTCCCCTTGAATTTCACCATTGAATTGCCCTTATAGTTGGTGATACTCCATCGAATATTGCCACCAAATTTCCACCCAAACAATATATGTTGCCATCTCTTCTTGGTTTTCTTGGTTCACTCCACATTCAAAAATCAATCAAAGACGTTAAACACGATATCCATTGATATCATTTACCCTCTGGTAAACGTTTGCATAACTATGGAAAATCTCCCCGTTTTATAGCTGGGAAAACTCACTATTTCTATGGTCATTTTCAATATCTATGTTGGTCATTGCCAGACGGTAAATTCTACAACCAACCATCTTATACCAATATCCCCAAAGTTGCAGGGTAAAAAACTGAACAACCCTAAAATTGATGCTTCCTGAGTTGATATCATTTATATCATTTTAACCCCCCATTGTTGTTGATGCTTAAAAGCATATATAAACCAATATATAATGTGGGTAAAACAATGCCATACACCATCCCCCAGTCATCACCATGAATATATAGGTGGTATAAACTTACCATTCCCAGTCCTGAGTTGATATCATAGTTTCGCCAATCGATCCCAGCAGATCCCCACCGTGGGGAAGGTGCAGAGGATCAACTCCGCTTGTCTCAGTGGCTCCAACCTGGTGAAGTTGAGGTGGAGCCACTGTTGTGATGGCTATCGGATGGAGATTGAACCAACATATGGGATAGTTCATGTATATATACTGTATGGGATATAACAATATCTATATATAATGTATATTTTTCGGAAATAACAATATCTATATATAATGTATATATATACGGGATATAACAATATCTATACATAAATATATTTATATATATAAAATGGAATAGGTGAACAATATCTAATATCCGGAGACAGAAAATTATGATTTGTCATGGAATATAACAAGCCAACTGATTGGCATTAGGTGTGTCTAAGAATGGGGAAGAAACCCAATTGACGACCATTTGATAGGACAAATTATGATGGAGTACCCTACTTTCAGACAACCCCAAATGATTTCGCATTTCTTCAGTATACAGAACTTGGCAGTTTTTGTAGATCCATTAAATACATACTTTTTCGACTTAATATGTATTATATGTATTATATATAATACACATATATATATATAGTATAATACATATATATATATATATAAATTATAATATATATATACATATTAAATACACATATAAAAATAACAAAAATATGTATGTATATAAAAATATATATACATATAAATCAAATACATATATATATATATATAATATATATATAATACATATATGTAATACATAAATATATTACAAATATCTAATACATATATATATATGTAAATATATTGATAATATATATATATTGAAGATATATATATATATTGATAATATATAAATATATATTGATAATAAATAAATATATATTGATAATAAATAAATATATATATACATATATTTAAATTG
>Ga0126342_10016850_pt1 | contig 12689 bp, 16 predicted proteins | sample Cyp1metagenome_FD_92528 | JGI IMG/M metagenome (GOLD analysis project Ga0126342, IMG submission 92528) | Coral microbial communities from Lord Howe Island, Old Settlement Bay, Australia - Cyphastrea 1 metagenome | ecosystem: Host-associated > Invertebrates > Cnidaria > Coral ...
GCTGGGTGACCAGGTCTTCCTTATTACATCATACTCGGTTGATGGTTCCTCCCACATTGGGTCAAATGACTTGTCATCCTATCAAGATATGATACCATTCATTATGATCCATTATTATTGATGAATTATTTTAGTAAATAATAATAATAATATCCCACGAATCGAAAAATTGCCATGGGTCATAGGCTTTTGGGTTTTGGGATTACATTGATAATGGATTATATGGATAATCGCTATAAATCATGTGATTATGGCTGATTTTTTTGGGTTCAAGATCACAACTTCAAAGAAACAAAAAGTACTATTTGACTATGCTAACACCACCCCAGATATATTAGTATTTTGATGGATTTTGCTGTTCTATTGTTTGGGAGGATTTTATACTGCAGATGATTTTCTAGGGGGAAGGGATGATTGCTCCTGCTATACCAGACATGGAACATATGGAAAATCCATAGCGCGCAAATCTTGCAGTGCCGTGGTAGAAATCAATCATGGCACTGTCACTCAGGGAGTTGCGTGCACCTAGGCCTTCGAAGTACCAAAGAACAAATAAGCAAACACATGTACACACTCCATATGCCCATACAATCGCACATCATTTCACATCCACATACATAATCATGCATATACAACCATGATAGTGTGGCAAACTTAAATGACCCAAAACTTAGGACTGGACTGTAACAGCTTCGAATGGTTTGAGTTTACGACCCTCCTCAAATCATCAAAATCAGGTACAATATGATTGGTGACTGGTTTGGATCTTTCTACATTAGTCTCACTCTTTGTTGCTTTGTTTCCAGTTTTGTTTTGAAAATTGAGGGCCTAGGCACTGCAAGGATCCAAGAATCGCATTGCATTTTCGCTGGTCGCCACGGCCCGGGGCAGCTCAAGCATAGCGATGAATCTCCAGTCTCCCAGCTCTCTTGTTCCGTGTAGCCTCTGGTAAACATACAAATAGTTATTGAAAATGGCCATAGAAATAGTGGATTTTCCCATTAAACATGGTGATTTTCGATAATTATGTTAGTCTACCAGAGGGTAGATGTAACTTAATGATACTTGATGTAGTTCACACCGAAGCAGAAGTTTTTAGATGCCTTCAGCATTTAGTTGATGCCGACTTTTGGATTTGGTTGCTCCCTACTCCGATTTATCCCGTGTGGATTAATGCGGGCCAGTCGAGGTGTGCCGAGCATCCACTACTTTTTCATAGTTATACCGCCGGACTGTAAGTTAGAATGTGGTTTAATGCAGACCGGCGAAGACCATTTTTTGGAAAGAAACATAAGGCGGTTTCTGCAATGCGAACTTGGAGCCCGAAGCTTTAGTCTACATCTTAGAGCTTTGAATATGGCAGGATTTTGTTCTTGTTTTTGCACACTTCTCGGCTCAAAGATAGCCAAGTTGGTTTATATCTCCAATAGCTCCGCTTCATGCCAATTATATACAACTATGCTTAAATGAGGTTATAAACCAACTCATAGCTGGGGGGCCGCCTTGCGCATGTGTTTGAAAGTATTGAAACATATTGAAACGCATTTTGATTGAGTTACCGGTGCATATCTGGTCGAGTACTTCGGTTCTTGCCGCTTATGAAATTGGTTTCAAAGTGGAAGGCGATGATCGCCTTTCTCTGAGCAATGACAGGTAGCAAAGATTCCTCACTTCTCAATGCAAGACCTCAACGTTGCCTGGGCATTTGCCCATAGATTCCATAGATATGAGAGCATGGCTGACCTGCGAAAGTGCACCAACACATGGCTTTGGGTCAAAATCTCTGAACGATCTCCGGATGCAAACTGAAGTTCATCATGTAGCAACCACGAAGTATTTTGCCAGTGTGGGGAGGAACAACTTGACCCAACCCCCTCATCGTTCCTTGCTGTAATTTGTTGCGATGAGCCATCGGCATGACGAGCGGGGGTCCGAACATTTCGGCGGCGCAGACGTAGTCAGCTGTTTCGAAGTCACCATTCGTCCAAAAGGATTCTTGGAAGTTGGTAAGTTGATCATTACTGCGACTGTTAAGAGCCCTGAGAACATGTTTTTCCTGACATGGGCCATGCAACCCGACTAGCCCAAGTAACCCAACTAGAATCCTATGCGTATATGACCGAACCTGTCACGAACTATCTTCAAGGATAATCACTGGTATGGTGTTTCTGTAAGGTTAAGGGATACTCCTTTAGACGTGGTTCTCCAACCTTCAGAGGGGGGATTCTTTTAAGTTTGAGACAGTCTTGGCTGCCAAGATCTCCTCGTCAAATCATAAAGTTGAGTGAAGTTGGCTATATATATATATATAAATATATATGTATATCCCATACTCCCATCATATATCCATGTTATATCCATGTTTGATGGTTGAATCATGTTGAGTCATAGGCCCCTCTTGGAATGATCCGCCACTGATTTGCACAACGCAGACTTCCCTCCGCTAATTCGATGGGCAAAAGTGGAGAGCCGAAAAGTGGCGCCCACGGCCTCCCCATTTGGCATGGCAGCATGTGGTTCGAACGGCCTTGCGGCCTCAATGTCACAGTCCCTGAATATTGGCCTAGGAAGATCTAGGAAGAATAGAAAGAGCCCTCAGTTGGCAAATCGGCAAATGCAACCCCATGTCCATGCATTTGTCCTTTCCATATGCCATGGACATTTGCAGGTCTTTTATCAAGCAGGGTTGGCGGCCGTTAAAAGATTTATTGATAGTGTGTCATCTTTGAAATCAATGCTGGCTTTGGCCAGGCTTCAACAAGAAAAAGTCATCATAATATAATGACCCAGGGACCTCAGATTCTCAGATGTCGGTCTACCGCGTCAGCTGCTTGAAATCGCATGCTGCCCTGCCACCATGTTGGATGACATCCCCCGCCGTGTTTCCCGGCAAAGATGATATCGTGGCCCACCTGGGAGGGCTGAGGGTGGGACCTGGTGGGGTGGTGTTTGCTTGGCATGCGGTGGGACCCATGTTATCATATTTAATCCCTTCCCCCGAAGATTAAACGGCTTCCTTTAAGTCATAAAACGATATAGGAAGGAGGGATTTTTGATATTTGGGGTATGGATTGTTGATTTGCGTTGAACAATTATTCGGGGACACCTGTTTGTCCTTGAAGACATGCTTCTTTTTTTAATGAATATGACTGCTCCCAATTGACCAATGTGATTGAAACAGGTCAGAATCACCAACCTGCAGAAGTAGCACTTTATTCCCTTTGGGAAGAATTTGACTTGTCATTTGTCGTAGTCCGACTAGCCGCCAACCACAGATGATATATCACTGCAATTGGGGTCCATCTTATAGATTTTCAACAAGTCCTTGGTAAGCCACTCATGTCAGGACTCCAGTTTTTTCCCTTAGAAAGAAGTAGCCATAGCCCATGGGATGCTTCATCGAAGACTTCAGAATGTGCCAGACCTTGACCTGGTGAAATCCTGCTTGCACATTGCTTGCAATTTGATGCTCCAAACCACATTGGCCAAGCTTAGGGGAGGTTTCCCAATTACCAGTTTTGGATGATGGCTTTGGCCTTCCCATTGAGCCCCCAGGCACTGGACAGGGAGAAATCCGGCCGCCTTTCTGGCTCCAGCCGGGTGCATGGGAGCTAATCCAACCGGCAGATGGGCCATGACTGAGGATGGAGAAGGTGTTGGGTTTTGGGTTGTTTGGCGATTTCGTTTCGCAACCAGGGAGGATTTGTGGTCGTTATGTGGTCGTTGGAAAAAAATGTTTTTCCGCGGAAATCTCCACCAAGACTGGCTCGGCGATATTGGCGAAGGTCAAGCACCAGTGGTCAACTTTCTCATACGCTATGCCAGGTCTACGAGAGGATATGGGGGTTTCCAAAGTCATGGGGGTACCCCCAAATCATCCAGTCACTAGACATCATTTGACCATTTTTGTATTGAAATCCATTGTTTTTGGGATCCACCATAAGACTAAGAAACCCCCATATTGCCAGACTTCCCTTTGAGCCTTTGGTAAGTGTAGTCAAACATGGCAACGGAACACCTCCCATTCGTAGATTGTGGCCCTATTTGAATTTAGAAAATTCGGGGATTTCCCCTTGCCTAGTGTGATTACCGGAGGGTACCCTGTTCCAGGATCCAACTCGACTTGGCTATCCATGTTCTTCAGTGCCAATTATTGATTCACTGGATTGGTTTAAGGAAGGATTTACAGGAAGCCCCGGTTTTTACCATGTTTTTACTTGAATTTTACACCCAAATCTAGGGCTTTCCGGGCCTTTTTCTTGCCTTTTTTGAGCAAAAAAAAGCCGTCCGCGCAGGCTCGCATCCCTCCTCGGCCGGTGAAGCAAAGTCTGAATCCAGCCAACTTCAAGCCTGGACCTTAGAGATCCCCGCCTCAGAGACTGCCAAGAGGTGGCTGGTTTTTGCCCCAGTTCGTTAGCTCAGTTGGTTTTGGAAGTAGGTTCACTGGGGTTTATGGTATAGGTATAGATAATTATAATATATATATATATATATTATACACATATATATATGAATAAATATATATATATATATATATATTATATATATATATCGTATGAATAGTGTTTTTTTAGCTAATCCACAAGTGGGAGGCACCACCTTGTATTCAGACTCTATAGTACGAAGTATCGAAATTGACAGTGGCTGGTCGCTGTATGTGTTCGGGGAAGTCTTTTTTTCCCTAGTAAAGTTGCGAGTGTCTCAGAGAATTAATTGCCTGCCTACCCAGATTGGGGTTGATTGGGCCAAACATGGCCAAACCTCACATCCAGGTTCATTGGTGGCATGGAAGCCCCAAGTAAGATCACAGGGCTGCTTTAGCATGATGCTTCAGGTGACACCTATGTTGAAGAAGGTCAACGAACTGATGCAGTATATATCTAATTTCGATGGCAGGCCCGATCATGAATCTCCAACCCAACTCTGGATTACAATCTGTTTCTGGGTGGTGTTATATATGTCTAACATGTGGTTGGCCTATTGGATGCTTAAAGCGCCGTGGTCAGGAATGAAGGAGAAAGCAATGCCACAACACACGATGAGGTGGTTGGGATGTGGCAAGCAGCACTTCACACATCTCAAGAGCGGGGAAAATAGATGAAAATACAATAATTACAAGACAAATGGTTCAGACAGATAATGCTGCTTGTTGACCAGCTGGCAGCTGATTTTTCGCAAGTCCCAATTTCAGAATGTGTGGGAGTTTTGAACCATAGTCAGCTTCAGTTCTTTGCCACATCGCCTGGTTTACCACATATTTTGCAGCGTCCATGATGGCGTCACAATCCCCCAGTTTGGCCGTGGGGAATGTTCTACGTGTCATGGATTGCTATAGCATGCACAATATTGATCAAGATTGCACGTACGTCAAAAAATATCAAAAATCATGCAGCCTAAAGTATCCTAAAGTGCTGTCATCTTTGTAGCAGGCTAGTTCTATGACCAAGAGTTCTCCATCTCGAAAACAAACGCGGAAGATGGGTAAACGGAGTAAACGGAAGACATAACTCACAACTCAGAGTCGTAGCCAAAATCCGCAGCTTCCAGGATGACTGGCTGCTGGCAGACACACCGCCAACGCCACCCAGCGTCACGTCAGAGGACGCCCCGCCAGGAAAAAAGTTGGGGAAACGCATGGAAACACATTCAAAGTATTTCAAAGTCACTGGATTTTGGGGTTCCCTCTTGACAAAGCCATGTACTTGTGGTGTAGTGTGGTACCGAGTTACTGAACGTAATCTTTAGATATAGTGTAATGTAGTTTGAGGACTCATGATGTTAGTGACTGTCCCATTACATGATTGCCAACATATTTTCATTGCAAGTGCATCACATGGATTTAGCATGATTTAGCATCATGCCATGATGGTTGGGATGAAACATTGCTACCAGTACTGGAATACCAGTTGTTTTTGCAGGATTCACATTGACGCAAGAGTGACAATGCATGGAGCGCAGCGAAACTACCATCCAGATACCCTTTGGCAAACAACATCTTTACAATGGCGCAAGCTATGCTACATGAATTGTTTTGTAGATGACTTGTTGCTGTCGAAGTTCTATGGAGTTCCCATTTAACTTTGTAAAATGAGAATGCCAAAGGGTACGTCAATGATCACTCCACTGAGAAACTGGCTAATGAGCTAATGGCTACCCGGCTACCACATGGGATAACTCGACTCCAGCTGTATGATTTACTGACCAGGCTATATAATTATAGGCACCTACTAGCTGGGATAAGGGATAATCTTCCAAGATCTTCCGAGTAAATTTAAGGACTTGAGCAAATAGATAGAAATCTACAAGAACTGGACCCTTGCATGGCTTATATTGGCTTGGATTGGCCATGACATCCTGCCAATGTTCTATTAGCTTTCCTTGGATTCGCCCAAGAACATCCAAGAACGGACTGTTATTTTTTGATATTTTTTGTGTTTCCCTCCGTGTTGATCGTATTACATATTTGAGAGAGAATGCAGTCCAAAAATGCATGATCATGTTTTCAACAAATTATTAAAATGCCTTCACTACAATCCAAGCCCTCAATTCTTTGAACATTTCAACATTTCAACACTCTTAAAATCCAGGATTCTGAACAAGTCCTCACAATGTCCTTGAACATTTAATCGCACACTCCCGCAAATTCGAGGGTCCACGGCAGACTGCATGATGCAGGAGCAGCGTCAGATGTCGGCCACTTTGACAGTGGACCAGCTTTTCCATGCGGTGAAGTTGAGGACGCGCGAGACTCATGGCCCTTTTGTAGATGCTTCACATGCCCTCCGGCAATCAACGTGGCTAGCTGGAAAACCCCTTACAAATTGAGGGTTTCATGTGAAAATCATCTATCAAGAGGCATTTTCAATTGCCATTGCCACTTTTGATCACCGGAGGGTAAATATTGTGTGTTTCCTTTTTTTTTTCCTCCCATACATGGTATATTAGCAGGTGGTATATCGGTTGTTTAATGTAGGGGTTAAAGTATGTTATAGTTCTGTTTCATTCTATATAATATGGTTTTATATCTTTGGTAATTTGCTTCAGTTTCGAAATGGAAGCCATGGCCAATTTTTATAGTTCGATGATTCGTTCAAAAAAAGTGATTTTCCATAGTCATAGTTTTGTTAAACGACCGGATGGCAGACTGCCCCATTCTATTGGGGATTGTCAACATTCATGAGCTGGGAAATTCTTTTGGCCAGCCAGTACTGATATGAAGGGACAACAGATCCTTTTGAACAGTGCTCATTTTGGATTAAACATTGGTTTTGCCAGCAAAAAGATCGCTTTGCTGATGATTTGTTTTAAAACAAAATCTGATGCGATAGTTCACTGGGGAATCTACCCGCTGCCCAACGTATTATCCATTTGGATAAATTACAACGACCTCACCACAACGTCACTGGAACAATGGGAATGGCATGATGTTGAATTACTGTATTACATTGCGTATTCAGACACAGGTTTTCAAAGCCAAAAACGATAGGGATTTAGCGGGAAATCAACAACAAGTATCGTTTTGTACATGTTTGTACTATGATATACTGACTTAAGCAGCAACCTGCATAAAGGTAGAAACTGTTTCAATCCCCAGTGACATATAATGATAAACTTATTGTATTTGTGGAGGCTTTGCTCAAAACATTGGCAAGCCAAGTGGTGAATGGAAGGTCAATAGTTTTTGGGATTGACCGCGTTAGGTCTCAGCATGTCTGAGCATATCCTTTGTTTAACATACTGTGGGTAAACCTTGGGAAATCCTCATAGAATGGATGAATGGATGATTAATTATTGATGCAAATGTATGACTAATGGTGATTGATGCCGATCAATGGTGATTAATTATTGATGCAAATGTCTTACCCTGCTGCCGAACACAGGGGGTGGAATATTTCGCACCTTTTGCCTCAACACGTTCCAACGTGTACAGGAGGGTGTGCCGCTCAAAGGTTCTCAAACCATCTGGTTGCGTGGTTGAAAATGCCATACTTGCAGAATTACCTGCATTCTTTGGGCATAGAATTCAGTCAGTGCCATTTACTTATCATTTTTTGGGCTGCCCAATCTTATTAGGTCTTCGGTCTTGACTCATTAGAAGGTTACCCTCTGGTAATTTAAATAGATTGCTATGGAAAATCACGGTTTGCAATCTGATACATCAACGAACTAAAAGGGCACCGGCTTCCAGTCCACAAACGGTAACAATTACCAGAGGGCATACCATAAACACAGCCAAGTGTGCAACCCATGCAACAACTTCCCTATCCCTTCAATTTTGATGCTTTTTCATGAAGCTGTCCCTTTTTCTCATGGCTGGTGCACACTCCAATTTTCAGACACGCCCTTTGACCCATGGGTTCCGGTAATTAAACATGGCTTGCTGGAAAGTCCCTCCATAGTTTTCTCAGTTCGAAAGCTCTTGGGATTTGGTGGAGGATCATCTGCCCTCCCCGGTGGCGGAAGCTGTTCCTGGCCGCCGGCAGAAGATATGAATTGAGGTGCCCCCTTTTTTGGGCGACGGGGTGCGGGGTGGCGCGGGAACAGGGAAATGTGTGGATCTGAAAATAGGTTATCCCTATATGGCAACTTTAGCGGGAAAATGATGGAACGTGTGTGATGCACTAGTTCAGGGGTACCCCGTTGTCAGACAAACCCAAACCTTCGCAGAAATTTGGCTCATTGTTGGTTGATTCAGCTGGAGGAAGTTTATTTTATGTTTGTTACTAAAACTCTGAGTCCCTTCTTTTTTACTTGTTTTAAATGGCACACTTACTCCATGTCAATGGCTGTGATAAAAGCTATGGCAATACCTATGGTTAACGGTTAACCATGGCCATACCTATTACAGTATAGCCTGTTAGGCTATAGTTAATTATGGCAATACCCCAGGTTTGTGCATGTTTGGCGAAATTATAAGGTCGTCACCGTGACTTTACCATAGACTATGCTTAGAGGGAATCATCCAAAGTGACTTTTTCCCTGGTCGATGAATTAATTACTATCTTTCAGTTCGATGTTTGTACCACCCATCTCTGGACGCAGTCATAGGGCCATAAAGGAACATCTTGCAATGGTGATGATGATGGATTATGATTACATTATATTCGTATATGTAGATATATGCAGCTATGGACACTGGTGATTTATCATGATTCAACCATACATCGACATACATGTTAACGTCCCTGTGTGGTTACATATAGTATGAGTTCTTTTCTTTTGCAGGTTCACATTTGTTGACCTCTAACTCATCCCATTCAAACTACCATACACAATGATTACATATATACAAATAATCATGGCGAATCATACCTACGTGTTTGACCATGATTTAACCATACATATCATGCACATTTATATAATTATACACAACGAATTATTTTTGTTTTTGAATTTAAGTATATATAGAGATGCTATATATGTATGTAAAACCATGCCCCTTACCCTCTGGTAATTTAACATAGCTATTGAAAATTACCATTTATAGTGAGTTTTCCCATTAAAAATGGTGATTTTCCATAGCTATGTTAGTTTACCAGAGGGTAAACAATATAAAACAATTCAAATGGTGAGATCACTTGACCTGAGATCGCCAGGTTGCATCGCCTACAGGAGGCCATGTTCATCGGCTGCGCTGTGGATGACTTGAGCGTCCTGCGGGACATGGGGTGCCGAGTTGGGCCTGGGGATAGGTTGGTCATATAACTGTTGGTGAAAGGTCGATATATATATATATATATATATGTTAATTTATCAAGAAAAACAATATGTTTTGATTACTATATACCCATAAATATTCACATATATATAATATATATATATGTGTGTTTAGTTTATGTTTATTTTCATATATTTATATTTGTTTATGTCCATATGTATATATATATATATATGAATTGTTAACATGCTGATTTTTATATATATATATATATATATATATTTTTATTTATTTTTATTATTATTATATATCTCTATGTATATATTTTTTTATATGTATTTTACAGTCAGAGTCATATATACATTTATATTACTAAAAATCCATATGTACATATATATATATGTATGTATATATATATACATGTATATATCATTATTTTTTACCTTTTTTCATTACTACTTTTTCTATATATATATATGTAATATTTTTATTTATAGATATGTAAAATATATCTCAAGTCTTAAATTCTACGAAGTAACTGGTGCTTGTAGACCGACTTAGACGAACCGAGGGAGGGGGACCCGGGGGGGGGCCAGGGGGGGGGGCCACGCCCTTGTGGCTATTGTGGATGATGTTTCAGTTGGTTAAAGTGTTTTGGTTACAAGACCGCGACTGTACAACAAGTCGTCAGTCGGCCGCTTTTGTGTTTGTTCAACATGGAGGGAATAATCACAGTTATTTTGAGTGCATCATGGTAGAAGCTGGTGCCCCCATTGTTAAATTGGTGTATAACACCCATTGATTCATAGATATAAATACATATCATGATATGTTCACCATAAATCCTAGTTGCGCTGCTTCACTTGGCTTGACACGGGGTCCACTGCTCCACCGCTTCTAAGTGGTTCCAATGGCATCCAGTGTGGCTTTTTACCCACCACTCCGGTGCTGTTTTTCCAGGTCCCCAGGTCCTAGACCTTGAATCCCAGGAGTTAAAAACTGAGATCCCGGAGCAACTCTGGTCTTGGTGGGCCCGGGGGCTTCAGTATGGGCGACTCAGTGATCCCCAGCTGTTAACATCCCACGACTGTCTGAGGCTTATGAGCTGGGCCTCTACCAACGAGCTGTGAGGTGCGCTACGGAAAGATAATTGGGATCATGACATCATCATGTTCCATCATTTTCCCACGTAGAATTGTCCGCATATATATATACATATATATTATACATTTATTATACAATATGTGTGTGTGTGCGCATGGTATATCTTAAAGTTGCAATTTAACTTAAGTATATCTCACTTTGAGACAAATTCAGATATTTAAATACATCATAATATACATATACATGTATATATAGTTGGCAGGAGATACCAGGAGGAACGTGTAAATTACGCAAAAAAAAATGAATGAAACACCCATTGTTACATCTACTTGCCAGACTTTGGTCGTAATTGCAATGCATTAATCTCTGAACGGCATGCAAAAGTTAGGATGCAGAAGTTGGCACTGCATATGTTGAACAATTGCACCGAGATGTCTTCCGGTGTGCAAATTTGGGGTTCACCAAGGTGTGAGAACATTCTGGAATGCGCGTGGCGCGTGATATGTTTTTTGTTTTAATCAAATTTGTTTCTAGATTTGTTTAGAGCTTTGACCTGTTGGTGACTGTCCACTTGGAGATTCAAGTGTGCTCTGGGATCTGGATACAGTGGTCATGTTTTCCTTAGTGCTGCTATCGTTTTCGCCAAGGCGTTGTAGACCCGACATGTGCCCTGGTCGCCCTGGTCGTGGGGTGGATCGGATCGTGGGGGCGTCCCATCAAAGACAGTAACACTTGTAGAAATCAGGATTCCCTTAATTTGACTGGGGTCCTGATGTGGTTGCATGGGATAAAAAACTTGCATTAATATTAAATATTCATTATTATTCATTAGCCTTCTCTAGTTCAAGTTTCCAGATACGATTTCAGATACGATGTTTGGACACCGCGGTGTAACCGGGAATCACATACAGCAAGGTAATCCTGAGATGCTGAAGTGATTCAGCTCAGCTCAGCTTCCTTCAGCTAAGGCTTGGCATTTTGCCGGTGATTCAAGGCATTGCGTATCCTCCACAGGTGCCGGGGGTCCGTCTAGCTCCAGGATGTTGACTTCGTAGCTTTTTAGAGTTTGGATGTTCCAAAAGTGGCTCATTCTTTCGCAAGCCGGCATCAGATAGGACATGATCATTGATGATTAAACCATATTAAACCATCCAAATTAGAATGTACTGTACATTTAGTCATGATAGGACATTGCAGTTGATGATTCCACATTGACCCTTGATGATTATAAGGTATTATCAGATATTATAAGTATAGAAGCTAAGCCAGCATTGCCAGCATTGCCAACATTGCGCAGGCGGAAATTGCAGAGGTGAAGCAAACCATCAATCTCCAACTGGCTGAGGACAGCTCGAAGCCTTGGGACATGGCTGGGCTACCAGAGCGACAGCTCGGATGCCATCGCTTCCGAAATGGGGCGGCTGTTTCTTAAGTGTCCAAGTCAGTTCATGTCGACGTGTAATCAGTAGTTCCAAAAGTGCTGAATTGTCCAAAGTCTGGACTTACCTATTTTTATGTTGTCTATTTTTGATAATGTGGCAAACCAAATGCTAAACCCCAATAGTGCACAACAAGCAAACCGCAACCAGCTTTAATATCCATGATGAACCTAGATAATTTAAAAATAAATTGTGATACACCACAATACTACAACCATGGTAATCCATATGTGATAAAACAACCATCGTCATCATCATCAACAACAGCAGCAACAACAGCAGCAACAACAGCAGCAACAACAGCAGAAACAACAACAACAACAACAACAGCAACAGCAACAGCAACAGCAACAACAACAACAACACCAGCAGCAACAACAGCAACAACAAAATGAAAAAAATGAAAAAAAAATTCCTTGGTCCGGACTCAGTCTGTGGCTGTAAGATTCTCATAAAACCAACAACCAACAACAACAACAACAACCAAC
>Ga0126342_10016851_pt1 | contig 12689 bp, 11 predicted proteins | sample Cyp1metagenome_FD_92528 | JGI IMG/M metagenome (GOLD analysis project Ga0126342, IMG submission 92528) | Coral microbial communities from Lord Howe Island, Old Settlement Bay, Australia - Cyphastrea 1 metagenome | ecosystem: Host-associated > Invertebrates > Cnidaria > Coral ...
CAACAGACGCTGGGGTGACAGCGCTTTCAGTGGTGCATACAAAAAGCTGTGAGGTCGCAGCAGCGTTGTGGTGTGGCAGGGAACCTTTCCTTGTGTTTTGGTTGAGTTGCTACCGCATTTACAATATATATATATATATATAATTATATATATACACACACATGTGTGTGTGTGCGTGTGCGTGTGTGTGTATAGTATGTACGTACAATGTACAATCTATATGGGCGCCACAAACCACATTGGCTAACATAAGGACATTTCGGCAGAGCGCAGGGTGCATTTGCAACTTCACAAAGTGAACATAACAACTCCCGCAGCTTTAGGTCAAGGATGTCAAGGATGTCATGAATGTATTGCCGATCTGATTAATTTAACAATCTGTCTCAGTTGTGAACCTTGACCTCCCGTGGGTCACCTTGACTCAAAAACTGTTCAACCAAGGATGAGCGTGAGGCTGGAAAACAAAATTCAAAAAAAACTGGGAATTGCGATTTCAGTCATGTGAACAAGATGCAGAATCAGACTAAGAAAGATTGAAATCGAATCTGATTCCTTTTAGACCGGACCATTCAGGGTTGCCCCATAGAAGAGATTAAGGCTGCATTTTTATCTGAATTCCAGCCTTGTTTGTTCCACCAGTGTCAATAGGGGCTCTACCATCTAGTAGCTCTTCACGGGAATCCCTCTCGCATTCTGCCACAAGGTCAAGGTCGGTTTGGGGAACTGTTCACCACAATTTGCCTCAATCAAATTGCTGTACTTCACAAACCCCAAACAAGCCATTCTTGGGAAGGCTAACCCCCCCAAGTGTCATTCATGGCAAAGTCGGCCAGTGAAGTCTCCCAAAAATTCCCCAAAAATGAGGTATCCCTGACATCTGATGCTTTAGCATTTCCTACCCTCTGGTAAACGTTTACATAGCTATGGAAAGATCCACTATTTTCAATGGATAAATCCACTATTTCTATGGCCATGTTCAATAGCAAACTGTTAGTTATTACCAGGCCGGGTAACAATTTAGTGATTAACCATTATTAACCATTATTGTTAACCATTATTAGCCATTATTGTAATATAGCTATGTTCAATAGCTCTGTTAATCACTATAGTCAGAGGGTAAATCACCATTAGCTATGTTAAATTGCCAGAGGGTAAATCCCCATTAATCAGTATGAATCACCATTAATCACTATTAACCAGTGTGTTAACCATTAATGTGTCCCTGAAACAGCAATCCCACCATCACTCGTCCTGAGCTGGAAAGCCCGCGGCTCCATCAGCGTGCGAGGTTTGGAGGCAAAGGATGACTACCTGTCAGGGCCGGGCTTCAACCCGCAAGATACTTAGCTGACTACCTGGTTCGTGGTGCAATGTGCCCATCTTGAAAAATGATGGAGTGAAAGTCAATGGGTTTCGGATGACATCCCATATATGAAATGGAAAATAAAACATGTTTGAAACCACCAACCAGCTACATGTTTAGTTGTAGTTGACGATCTATATTTTTTTTTCTCTACCTTTGTTGCAGTTAGTCTCGCGCATCCAACATAGATATAGGGTGATATGGCTAGGATAGCATAGTCTTAGTTGGTAACATATTATGGATGGTCTACAGACATGATATCCACCGAAAACCTCAGTTAAATAATGTTAAATATTAGTAACTACTATAGACGTGATATGATGTGCCAAAGTTTTTATATGATGTCTTAGCTGGTCCATAATTTCATCCCCCCAATATTAAAAAAAAAAAAACGCCACAAGCGTGGTTTTGTAGGGGATTAGAAAGCACATTTGGGACCATACAATTGGAGTGTTTAATATTAGGTGAATGTGATTATATGATACCTACCAAAAGTTTCAGTTTGTTTCTGTTAACTTAGCATAACTTATAACAATTTAGCTAAGTACGGGGCACCACGTTGTAGGGGGCATATTCTGGGGCACGTAAACCCTTGATTCATCAACCTTCGGATTCCGCTTAGGCGTAGACAATATTGATGAACCCCCTACGGTTGAGGGGAGGAAGTGCCAATTTAAACCAGCCAACTCATCCCAAAGGGAAAAAACTCGAGTTTGCTTCAGAACCACCCTTTTGCATCATCAATTCTGAACTTCCCCCCTGGAAGTGGGCAACGGTGAAGAAATCGGTTTCAAGGATTTCGGCCTGCATCACATCCAGGGCAGGCAAATCTGCTTCTGGTTCCCAGCTGAAGGAACACCTGAAACTTCGATGCGAGCAGTAGCCACTACACCCCCAGGTTTGCCTCTGAAGAATGGAGGTGGTACCATCACAAGTTAGGAGTTAACCACCAACATGATGACTTTGCCATAAAAACTGAGGTAAAATTGAATTGAAGGTCAAAACTGAGGGGATTTGCACCCCTCGGTAAAATATGGAAATCTATCACGGGATCGAATCACTCTACTTACTTTGGTTGGGATGGAAATGGAAAATGTCAAACCACCAACCAGCGTATCAAGTGGTGCCCCTTGCTTTGCTACGTTGTTTTTTATTTGTCTGTGAATGGCTGATGGTGGATATAGGGATAACTTGGATGAGTACTGTCATGTTCTATGACGACTTGGCGGTCTACCCGGACAAACCCTGGAACTCCAAGGAGCTCCGACCCTGGTACGCTCCAACCCTGGTAAACTCCAACCGTCCAAAAGGTCTTAAAATTTACACCATACCGAAAACAACCTTACGGGCTGAAAACTTAGATGCAGAAGCCTTAGTAACTTATAGATTTGTGAGGCATACACTTTGATGTATAGCCAGTAATTCTTTGCACATTCCGGGGGTCCAAATTCGACCGCCGAAGACAGTCCCCACCAGGACGTACGTAGTGCTCGCAGGGCCGCTAACCTGCAGTGCATCAGAGCTGCAGATGATTTACCCAAGCATTTGATAGGCATTTGACCATCAAAAATATGGCCTTGTCTGGAAAGCCCCAAAATATATAACAATATATATATATAGGTTATATAAAATATATAATTTGTCAAAAATAATGTTATTCAGTAATATATAGTAATATTCAATAGGCAAAATGATGATAAACAATGATACAGAAGCGGATTTTTTGAGGTGTCCGATTTTCAGATGTCCCTATATGAGCTTGAGCCAATGGAGTTTGATGTCGCCAAGCTGGGGCTGACAAGTAACTTAACTTGGGCCAACTAGGGTTCATGGCAGATATACTTGTTTGTAAATAGTTTGATAGGTTATCATGGGTCTATAGCACAACTTATAGCTGGCCACATATTTCAGCTGGTTCATTTGGTCATGACTCAACAACCATGAGGGTGAACTGTGCCGACCACGGATCAGGCACCCAGCGCCCAGGGTGCCCCGGGTGCCCCGGCTGCGTGCGTCGATCCACGTGTTTGGCCGCAGAAATGAGGTACTGTAGCAGCCGCTTCGCCGAAGACGGCCTTGACGGCCGAACATAGTGGGTGATGCGGGGCCAGATGGAGGAAGTGAACTGAACTCACTTAAAGAACTGGGGTAAATCTAGTAAATGTGGTTAAAACAATCAGAAACCATCCCCAACATCACCATAGATGGGTTGTATAAACTATCAAAAATGCGGTGGTGTACTATTGTATTAACCACATAAAAGCGTATAGCCGACTAGTCGAAGCCGGTAAACCAAAATGCTTATTGCCCACTTACCAAGTGGGATTCACATCCAAGACATATTCCAAGTAGTGTACTGCAACCACCAACAACCGAAAAAATGTAGTGAATCTTCATCATCTGGAATGGGAGGGTCACCTTTGGCAGGTTGCCTGAATCCTGATTTTTGATGAATTCTGTATCTTAGAATTTCCTTCGTAGGAAATGCTGTGAATTCAATGTTCCTGTGGCTGCAGATGTTTGAGGGATATTTTGCCAATGTTGGGGAAGATTGGGCTGGTAAACACAAAAAAAACATGGTTTTCGATGGTTTTTTTCGGGATTTTTCAGATCCATACTGGGACTGGGATGGTCCCTGAGGATCCATGACCACGAAGAACGCGTCCTCCATCCCCAAGTGTAACATACCCTCTGGTAATTTAACGTAACTATGGAAAATCACCATAGAAATAGTGAAATTTCCCATGAAAAATGGTGGATCTTTCCATAGTTATGTTAGTCATTACCAGGCCGGGTAGACCAAAAATGACCCAAAGAAGTGCCAAAGTTTAGACCAAAGTAGTCCTCCAACCCCCAATGGCCCAACTCAAGGCAGGGTCTATGTTGCTTGGGGATGTTTTTTTAGTTCATTCATTGGATAAATCCACCATTTTTAACGGTTGGTTGAATCACCATGTTCCCAAAAATGTCTGATGGCAATGTCATCACTTTTTATGGTTTCATTAAAAGAAATCAATCCCAACAACAAAGAAACACATAAATTCACGCAATCCCAACATCAATTTTTGGGGCTTCTTATGAGGCTTCAAAAATGGGAGTAGTATGGAAATAAGGGTCCCATCATCAGGAGTCTGAGGTTGACACTTTGCTTGAAGGGCCACCAAGAGCTCTGCGAAGAACTGTGCTGCAGTATAGCCTGGAGACACCCCTTTCGTGACCTTATGGAACCTTGGATTTTTCACGATCCCCATTAGACCAGATAGTAGAATTCCCGATGTCATTAGCCCAGCTTTGCAACCCAACAGCGAAAGGTTCCAGCAAGGTTCCAGGACTGTTCCAGTTTTTCGGGGCGTGCATGGCTACGTGTCACCAGTCCGACCAGTCCCCGGCACCAGAGATTGAAACCCAACAGATTCGCTGTTGGGAATAACCGCTCAACAATCAGGGTAAATTAGAATAATTCACTAACCTGAAATAAGGCCATTTTGGGATCATTCCCCTTACTAACTATGATTTCCAGGGTTCGGTCGCAGTGAGGTCGTGATCAAATTTACCCAGAACAATGGTATCTTGAATCTCAATGGTTAGACCCAACTTTTGACCATGGCTCAAAGGCTCAATGATTTGTCAATGGGGCTGCAATTGCAGCCCACCATGGGACACAAAAATATCCAGCATGGGACAATCCTAGTCGTAGCTACCCTCTGCTAATGACTAACATAGCTAAATGGCCATAGAAATAGTGGATTTTCCCATTAAAAATGGTGATTTTCCATAGTTATGTAAACGTTTACCAGAGGGTAACCCATTCAAAGGTGATAGAAATAAATCCCCACTCCGGCCCATTCCATACCTATCTAGAAAGACCTACCATGAATCCATTTTGAGCAGCAGCTACGACCTACCCCTGTTTCTAGACATAATGTCTTCGGAGGCTATACTACCTGAGATTTTGGGGGGATTGTCAGATTATGCTATTCTTAGACGAACAACATAAATCCATACCTATATACATATATACATATAGGCTTTATAGCTGGTTTATATGGAATTGTATACCCAACTAAATGGTAGATTTGTAGATATACCTACCGTAAGCCGTAAGTCCCAAAACAATAATCCTTCACATTGGAGCTATGTCTACCAACTTAACTAACGAACTGGGGGCACCACCTTAAAACCATAAATCAAAAATATATCCAGCATTATCCATCTATAAATCTACCAACTCACTTAGATACCCGACTAAATCTATTTATAAAAGGTAGGTTCATAGTTGGTGATAATGGGGCTTTCCATACATGCTGGTACCCCAAAAATCGATGGTTTAAACTGAAAAATCCTACTATCAATGGATGAGAACTGGGGAATTCGATGGAATTCCGGGGTACCATGAACGTAGCTATTGAAAATGGGCATAGAAATCCAGTCTAGTGGATTCACCCAGCTGAGCTCAGCATGGTGGATCTTTCCAGTTCGTTATTTTTGTATGGTAAACGTTTACATAACTATGAACAATCACCATTTTTACCTGGTAAATCAACCATAAATGGCCATGTTCAATAGTTTTTTGTATGTGTCCATAGAAAATGGCCCAGTCGATTTCTAGTGGATTTACATGGATTTACCCAGCTACAAAATGGTGGTTTTTCCAGTTCCTTATGTGGCAGTGGGTCAAAACCTTGTACCCCTGTAGTTCACATCAAAATAGCTGGGATTTACGGATGTTCATCCCTCTAAAAATGGTATTAATAGGTATTGATCCATAGCCATGTGTCCATAGAAAATGGCCCAGTCGAAATAGTGGATTTACATGGATTTACCATGATTTACCCATTAAAAATTGTGTTTTTTTCCAGTTCCTTATGTTAGTTTAAATTACCAGAGGCTACCCTTCACCAACCAACCACAGTCGGACAGGCCACGAAGCGCCGGGCTCAGGGGATCCCCCATGGACTCCAGCAGCGCGTCGCGTAAGCTGCTGAGACTCGCTGTGGCTGGGCGGTGCGCCATCCAGGCCACAAGCCTTGGCGGATGGGGATGGTCCAAGGGGAAAAACCATGGGAAAACATGGAAAAATCATGGGAAAACATGGAAAACTGATGATCTCAGAAGAATTGATGAGGAAAATTGGGGGGTTTTGCATTGGGGGAATATATATATATATATAAATGGCTGACCAAGAAAAATCGGTGAAAATGATCATGGATAATACCCATAATCCAGAAGACATGGGATTTGACCAAGCAAATTTGGGATCATCTGTGATAATCTTGCTAAAACCATGATTCTTACCAATCAAAAAAATGAATATCATATATGATAATCTCTATCACTGATAAATATGAACCATTTGCAGACTAGCCAACATGAGATTTTACAAAGAAAATATCTGGATGTTTACTCCCTATGATGATGTAGATTCAAACAGCACGATTAAATCAGCCTATCATCTGCCCAAATAGGTCTACTTATGGTTACAATAAAATGAGTTAAACTGATAAAATTCACTGATCCCCCGTTGTGGCCCTTAAAGGCTTCGCGTCTCTCAGTCCCCCTGCTGTTTCAGGAGGCTCTTAAAGAGCTCGGCCAGGGTGGCATCCTGAGGATAAAATAACATAGCATAGCATAATACAATACGATACAATATAATGTAATGTAATGTAATATAATCTAATATATGATCTTATAATATAATTGAATACCATACAATGTAATGGAATGTAACATAACAAAAACATAACATAATATAGTATGGTATGGTATGGTATGGTATGGTGTCGTATAGTATAGTATAAGATGATATGATATGATACAATATTATATCACATAACATCTTTAAAAAGAAATAATAAAACAATATATAACACGATGATTTATAATATGATATAGTATAGTATACTTATGACATGTATACAATACTATATCATATTATAAGTTGTCTATCATTTATCATGTTATAAGTATATTTGGGTTTTAGATACTATATTATAAGTAATAGTAGCAACAGTGTCTACAGTGACAATATCATCAGGGTTTTTGTCGACCCGCTACTGGGGATCAGCGCCTCATCTGAGGCTGCTCGGAGGGCCAGGGGCAACAAGGGAGCACGTAAAACCTGGGCCGTTGCCATGAGGACAGACATGAGCTCGTTCTCACCACAATTCAGGACATGTAAATTTATCAAGATACAAAATGAGGATGTATCATGCGGAAATGATGTTTGTCCAGCTTCTTTAAGGTCTTTTGTCCCACACTTTGTTGCAACCATTTTCTTGAAAAGGCTGCTGCACCAGCATAGCTTGCCAATCGTCGATTACGTCAACTGAGGCAGTACTGCCAGTACTGCAGTATATAAATGCACCTTTCCAAGCTGGAGTGGATGTTCTATGCCGCATTTTCAACACGACACACCTGAAATCTAGGGATCCAGAAAAAGTACCACCTCGACTAATCCCTCGTCTCCCAAAGCTGTTGTTTGGATCGCCCCTCAAGAGATGACTCAGATGATTCCTCCCCGAATGGTACCCTCTGGTTATGTCAAAATAGCTATTGAAAATGGCCATAGAAATAGTGGATTTTCCCATTAAAAATGGTGATTTTCCATAGCTATGTAAACGTTTACCAGAGGGTAACTGGGAAAGTTACCTCAGCGAAGGCGGTTGAGGCCTGGCATCTTCGTTTAAGCCATGGAACAGCTGGAAGGTTGTCCATGTTGTCCCTTGAAAAACGGTAACGGGATTCCCCATTCATGGAGTGTGATATTCCAAATAGATTCGTTGTAGAAGCCTATAATCATCAACCGAAAAGGGTTTCGAATACTGCTCACATGACTTATTCCATGATCTTACAAATTAGGAAGTCTAGTCAATGGCCATTTCAGGGGCCTAAATTGCAGCTTTACATAGCTCTACCATATATAAGGCCTATGTAAGGGGTATGTAAGCGTATATACCAACAAAATATGGCCTTATATGGTACAGTACCTCCATTTTAGGGTCCTTAAATTCCCATTGATCTAACGTAAATATGTGAGTCTTATCAGACTTTCCAACTTACCCCATGATAGGTTAGATATCAAATAGTTTAGGATCTATCAGAAAATAGTCAGATGAAGATCATCGATCATCCCCAAAAAATATCATACATATATTAACATATATCATATATCATCATATATCCAGGTTCATCGGCAAACTTACCATACTTATTGGGTACATCCACCAACCCAATCTGTTGATATATATCTTCTTGGGGTCCTCCCCGTGTCATGGTAGATCATTCCGTGACAGTATGGGAAGTTTACCCGGCCTGGTAATGACTAACAGTTTGCGAACTTGAAAATGGCCCAGTCGAAATAGTGAGTTTTCCCATTAATAGCATGGTGATTTTCCATAGCTATGTAAACGTTTACCAGAGGGTATGATAAGTTTAAGTTTAATGGAAATCGGAGAACACCACTGAAGCTTCCTAAAAATATCAGGATTAATCCCATACCGTCCTTGCAGTCACAAAATATTTTGCATACGATCTGGAAAGTGGATTTCATTGGTGGCCCGGGGTCCTGCTGATCCCAAATCATTGTATAGCAATCAATCCAACTTTGATCAGTGTTGGTAGCAAGAACCAGCCAATGTGGTAAATGCAATGCTAAAAACAATGTTACCACATTATTGGATTTATATGGATTTATGATTTACCCCAATGTTACCACATTATTGGATTTATATGGATTTATATGGATTTACCCCAATGTTACCACATGATTGTTGCCATTGGCACCTAGTGACCTAGTGCCAATGGGGATGGTAAAAATGGCATTGGATTTACCACGACTTCGTCGGTCCCAGTGTTTGTAGCCGCTACAACGCACCATTTCTCGGCGGTCTTTGTTGAAGCCCCCGGTGTGAAACATGGCCGCGCTGGCCAATCATCCAATGAACGGATCCATAGAAACAGTCAATCCGAAGCTGCACCCCCTTTTTTTATGCAACATAAAACTTAAAAGAGTTTTTAGGGGGAACCAATGGGAACCAATTGACTCAGCCTCTCATGTTATTCATGTTCAAAGATTCTAAGTTGGATTTATGTGCGATTTAGTCTCCATTTGTGGGCGAAAGCAATTACAATATCATTCGCCGCTGTCCTTGCCTTTGCAAGAGATGCTGCATCCTATGTGTGAAACATGTCGATGCAATCCACAGGCTTGCAGCAACAGGGCACATTTTTCTGCAGTTCATTGCTGGCTATGCTGTTTTCATTGCTGGCAAGCCCCTCTGGTTACAAAATTCACGGGATTGGTTTGAACATCTCCGAGGAAACCCTAAGCGAATTGTGCCAGCCAAATATTCTTCAGGTGTCCTCTTCTTTGTTCCGGGGAACCAATCTGGGCGTGGCTCAAAAATAATGTGGCTGAACTGTCCTTAAAAGGCCATCGCTATGGGCCCTTTAAAGCTACTCCATTCTTTTTCGCCATGCCCATGTCACACGTAGTCGTTCTGCACGCACTCCTCTTGGAGTGTTTTTTCCTGTCTCACCAGCACTTGATCGCTCCTTAGTAGAGAAAACCAGAGGTGGGCACCCCACTTACGCAAGTTGATTTAGTTTCGTCAATCCAACCCCGAAACTAAGCCATACCCTCTGGTAAATAAACATAGACCCTGAAATTCAATGAAATTCACCCATTTTTCATGGAAACCAATCTTCCAAATCCTATCTGGCAGGGTCCAAGTGTTAATTTACCAGGGGCTAAATTCAACAGCATGGTGGCAACATCTTGTGACATGTCGTAACCCAGCATAACCAGCTTCGCTTTCTCCCGTCCCGGGATGGTCGTTAAATATCACGATGATCATCCCCTGGTTGTATGCGGGGTAGTATATATAATGTATCTAACCCAGAAAACATGATCAACCAACTTAAAAATATCGAATTGTTGGTCCTTGGTTGTATTATATCTATATATATATATGTATATATACGTATGTAGATATATATATATATATATTATGATATATTATGTATCTCTACTATATAGTCTACGTCTCTCTACATGTACATCTCGGATATATCATGATATATGCCCATTTCATCCCCACTCAACCAGCAATCAGCACCGGCCCCTTCTGGCGAAGCCAAGGGGACGTCTCCTCAGACAACTTGCCACAGCAGTTGTAGAGCCAGGACTCGGGACCCTCTTTTCGGATGGGTTTTTTCCGGCTGGGGAGCCATGAGCTGACGGGGAGTCCTACCAAAAACCATAGGAAAACCATAGGAAAATGGAGATTTACCCTGCAGATACAGTGATTTACCATAGGAAAATGGAGGTTTTAATGGGAAAACCATGGGAAAACCATAGGAAAATGGATGTACCCTCTGGTAATTTAACGTAGCTATGGAAAGATCCACCATTTTGTAGCTGGGAAAATCCGCTATTTCTATGGCCATTTTCAATAGCTATGTTAAATTACCAGAGGGTAGGAGTTAAACACGCTATGATAAATGGGGATCTCATGAGGAGTTTGTATGAGCTGATGCAGGCAACTAGAATCCAAATGAAAAGAATATTTGGGTACAAAGACTCTTTCTTCGTGGAAAGTATAGTCGTTTCATCAGCAATACATAAGAATGGCTGATACATGTAGAGGCATATCCTTTGTAATTAGTAACAAATAGGAAAGCATGATTTTAAAACAGTAAAATATGTTGAAACAAAAAAAGTTCTGTAGTTTTCCCAGTTTGTCCATGTAAGAATCGTGGTCATGTTACGTGTATTTACTGTATGAGAAAACAGCAAACAATTACATGGGAATCAAGAAACATGATCAGCAAACAAGCCACGGTCTTGAGGATTCACTCGCCAAAATAGAACTTTCTAATCATCAGCAATTGGGATTTCGCCTAGGAAGCATGGATATGGTTTTGTTTAAACATTGGGGATACCCGATCTTATGGCAATGTTAAGAGGGAAATGAAGTTCTAGACTTCAAAACCACTTGGATTTTAGGGCTACTCCGTTTTTGGGCCAGACATCCTAGGGTGGAAACATGGCCAACGTCTGAAAGAGCCTCGTTGAATGGGGAGGGCATATGGTCACTCTGTCGAGGCTGAGATATGTGTGGTACCCCAGGTATGCGTGATTTAACACTATTTAATGGCAGTTGTTTACAAAATTTAATGGGAACATTATGATCCACTGTGGGATGTTGGCGTTTTCCCAACATGTTCAATAAAACCCATTGACTACAAGTTGATGCAGCGATTGACTCAGGCTATGGGGTGCCTGCAGGGTAAACACTTCACAAAATGTAGAGAGACATTTTGTGACAAAAGCGCCCATCATGTCAGAGCAGCAATATGTCAGAGGTATACTTCTTCGAGAAGCACAGATATGATATTTCCAATATATTATTTAGCACCATGGAAATATATACGTATATATATATATATATCTTCTGGTACTTTGCCAACATTTCCATTGGAAATATGGTCTTTAAATCACCCTTTGGTACTTTGCCAATATGACCAAAATTGGTGGCCTAAAACGGGGCGCGTCCAAGATTGGGGTACCAATGTCCAATGGCCAACAAATGGGTATCCCGGGCAAAACCCCAACAATGGCTATGAGTCAAAACCAGTTTCGGTACCCATTTCGGTACCCGATTTTTTTCACTGGTTTAATGGATGTCTATTCCCCCAAAATCTGGTCATAAATATAATAATTTCTGCTAAACGTTTGCATAATTATGGAAAATCACCATGCTATTAATGGGTAAATCCAGGATAAATCACCATTTTCAATAGCAAACTGTTTGTTTACCAGAGGGTAAATGGAAATTTCAGAGATTTTCACCCATCCCCATACTGAGGTGCCCCCCCGTCGCCCAGAAATGCTCGGCGCCTCTCCCTTTCTGCCCGAACCGTCTCTCCTCAGTTGAGCTCTCCAAGGGTCACAGCTGAAAAGTACTGGGGTTGTCTAAAAATATCTGGTTGGTGGTTTTAACCATCTTGAAAAATATTATATAGTCAATAGGAAGGATTATCCCATATATTATGGAAAATAAAACATGTTTGAAACAAACATAGCTATTGAAAATGGTGATTTATAGTGGATTTACCCATTAAAAATGGTGATTTTCCATAGTTATGTGGCTGTTTACCAGAGGGTACCCCAAATTTGATGCTTGGTCTTCATGTTCTCCAGAAAAAAAAAGCCAAATTTGAGGCACAGCCCCATTTTCAGCACGGACCTTCTTGTTTTCTATCGTTTTCTTGGTTTACATCCCGGGTCAATGAACACACAGTAGATACGCAAAATCAGTTTTAA
>Ga0126342_10016852_pt1 | contig 12689 bp, 11 predicted proteins | sample Cyp1metagenome_FD_92528 | JGI IMG/M metagenome (GOLD analysis project Ga0126342, IMG submission 92528) | Coral microbial communities from Lord Howe Island, Old Settlement Bay, Australia - Cyphastrea 1 metagenome | ecosystem: Host-associated > Invertebrates > Cnidaria > Coral ...
CCCCCCACCCCCCCAAACCCCCCCATATGAGAAACGTCAAAAACCTGCATTTTACTAGTACGGTTTTCGGCGCGTAGGCATAATCTTGCACACACAACCTTGTCACACACACACACAATCTTTCACACACACACAACTTTGTCACACACAAGCTTCACACAGAACTTTGTCACACACAACTTTGTCGCACACATCTTTGTCACACACACACAACTTTGTCACACACATCTTTGTCACGCACAATCTTTCACACACAACTTTGTCAGTCACAGATAATCTTTAATCTTTCACTCGCAACTTTGTCACGCACTCACATCGACCTTCGTTTTGCGTGGCACGCGTGGCACTTATGGCACTGGGCTGGATCTGGCGGCGCGCTTGGCCGCCGTTGGTCGCCCGGGGCGCTGCGGCACTTTGCGTGGGAGGCGTGGCGCTTGCTCACATCAACCTTCGGTTTGCGTGGCAGGCGTGGCACTGTTGGCACTGGCCTGGATCTGGTGGCGCGCTTGGTCGCCGTTAGTCGCCCCACTCTTGATCCTCCTGCCGCCCGGCCAGCCCAGCGGATCAGCAGATCAGCAGACCAGCGGATCAGCGGATCAGCGGAGTTGACGTGATAGCAGGCGACGGAAGCAAAGCTTGCTACCTTGCCACTTCGAAAGCCGGAGGCTGTCCTTCATATGAAGTCAGTTGGCTTCAGTTTTGGATCGACCGTATGATCCACACAGCCACTCAGTCGAGGCTCACGAATTACGGCAAGACACCACCAGTTCGTGTGAAGCATGTCATTTCTTGCTCCTACAAGGATCTCGTGTTTCTGGCGCAAGAGGAATCAAGGCCGAGACCTGTACGGCGGAGTTAGCCAAGAAGACTGAAGGTTATGGTGACTGTTGCATGATGTCCATATGTGAGTGGGGACGCGCAAGGTTAGAATTTGAGGAGGACATCAACGATTTTGATGATCAAGATCACATGGACCATGTTGGAGAGTTTAATTTTTCAGTCAATGAAACCTTTTTATCTTGTGACCACAACATCTTCATGGTTGCACCAGCGTACACTGACGCGTAACCAACTTCTTGTTCATTTGAAGCCTTCTGACATGGGATGGGAGGAGAAACATTCCTATGTACTTCCACCAAAGAAGATTCAATGCAAGGAACGGAGGAAGGATATTCAGAAGCAGAAGAAGCGCAAGGGTCAAGGCTTTGGTGATGGTCCCTTACTGGATTCATCATGGGACAACTGAAATGGCAGACCAACATGGGCACAAGACTCCAACACTGGCTATGGTGGTTCCTCATCTTCGTCAACAAGGCCATGGAGACCGAAGATAACACAAGATGGTTTTGCTTTGTCCAGTTTTTCTGTCAGCTGATTTGTTATTGCACAAAATGGTACATACTCTCACAGCAGAGAGATAATACCATTCCTGTGTACAGAGTTTTTTTTTTCCGTGATGATATATATATATATATATATATATTCTCTAACAGAGAGATAATATAACATTTGTCTCCACATACTTTCCGCTGAGCAGATCAATTCTGATGCGAATGAACCTTGTACCAACTCTGAATTTTATCCATTGTCGCTTGAATGAGCGACTTTGGAGATCCGAATTTCATCCGTGAATGTTGTGTTTGGTCAATTGCTTTTTAGACTGACCCGAATTTCTGAATCTTGCATACAATTAGAGACTTTTCACCGATAGAGCACTTTGCCGTGATCGACCGTGCATTGCGCACCATTGTCGAAAAATAATTTGCAATCCGCTGTTTTTCACTTCGACATGTCTTTAGGACATTTGTCACAGATGATTTCGTTCGCGCTTCGTCATTTTGTATAGGCTCCACTGCGCACTCTCCGCTAGTTTTTGCTGATAAGCCAGCGTGTAATTTAGTTTGCTGGCTAGAACTCTTACTCTCAATTGGGTACGGCAAGGCATAGTGCTCAACTCATTGCCTTTGAATTTGTGCCTGTGTTTTTGTTTTGGACGCAACCCTACCAGGGCATAGCATGAGTACTGAGCACAGTTTATATACGCCGTCAAGGCTCAAGAGAGAGAAATAGAGGTATAGCTTGTACCCTAGGCGCTGCACTGATTGGCTATTGGCCGACAGAGGAAAACTATTGCTTGCAACCTGGGAAGACGCTCTAGCTGATCCTGTCTGGACGCTGCTGCCCCTCTTCAGCCATCCCCCAATCCCCCTCCCGTTTCTCTTTTTTAATCACCAACAGCATAGGTCTTCAGCCCAGAATAGCTCCGGTGTGCACTGGTGCAGGCGCCGGATCAGGTTCAAGGAGGTTCCGGAGAAGGTTCCGAAATTTTTGGAGAAGGTTTGGGAGGCTTTGGTACTCACGGAAACCCAGCTGAGGTGTTTCCAGCTTGGCTTCGCAGCACGTTTCAAAAAGATTAGCAAAAATAAAGCGTTGCGGCTGTTGGGGATACCACCCAAGCTTATTCAGATTCAATGTTGCACACTTTTCAACACACTAGTTTGACTATATAATTATTTTTAACATATGTATATATATATAATTGTATTTACATCATGTATGCATATATAAATATATATATATACACACACATATATATATATGCATATGCACTCAGATATACATATAACATATATGATTTTCATATCTAGATATTTAAATAAACACACACACATATATATACACAGAATATATTTATATATGTACATATATGGTTGTTTATATACACAGCTTTCATCTCATTTTTTTAAAAATCATTATGTGCATGCATGTGCGTCCGCAAGTATAGTTATTTGTATGTGCATGTTGTATCCCTAAACAAAACTAAGCAGACCTTAAACCAGCCCTGAAGAAACCCCAAACCAACCCTAAATAGACCCTAAACAAATCTAGACCAAACCATAAACCAACCCTAAATTAACCCTAAACCAAACCCTGCACATATTGTAAGTACAATTGCAAATGCACTGATCTACATATGCATATAACCATGATTAGTCATGCATGTATACCTCTATACATCGACAATTATAGTTCGCACATCGTGTATCTCCAAAATTTATCAAAACATCGGAAAAAAACAATAAACACCATGTTTAAAAATCAATGAACACATTGGAACAATCAATAAAAAACCAGTGAGCAATGAATGACAACCAGGCAACAATGGAAGAAACACATAGAAAACTTGAAAAAAAACTATTGAAAAATGGAAGAACACGATGCAACAACCGAAGAAAACCATAGAACAATTGAAGAACACCATGGAACAATTGAAGAAATACCATGGATAAATTGAAAAAAACAAGGGACAAATCTATGAACATCATGGAAAAATCAATGAAAACAATGGACACATCGAAAAACACCATGGAAAAAATCATGAAACCAGTGGACAAATTGATGATAATGAGAGATTGTAGCTACAAAATGCAGCAAATAAACAATTTCAGCTGCAAAAACCGAGGAAGGGAACCCGGACGACTAAAAAACACAAAATGCAAAAACAAACAATTTAATTCCGCGCCCAACGAAAAGTGGGCAAATTGTAGCGACCTCGGGGTGTTCAAGTCAGGCAAATCCTCCCAAAATTGTACCCGTTTCATGCGGGTGTGCTATAATTTGCCCAGCGTGATGTTGAAAGTGTACAAGAACACAAGGATTCTGGGATTTTTGTGGCGAAACCCGAGTGTTGTTTGACATCTCCCCAGCAATGACTCAAACTCGTCTCACCATCCCTCGTTAGTCAATTACTCGTTAGGTTACTGCTGCGCGCTTGTATTCCATGTCAGCCTTTGGGCAGTTGCTGGTGGTTAGGATGGACCCAAAGAGCGATGGCTATCCAATAATATCCACAATGCACATTGAAGGGCGGGCCAACAAACTACAAATTGAGTCCATTTGTGGTAAGTCATGGGGAATATGGGTGCCACATCCACTTGTCATTGGGGCAACACACAAATGACTGGCAATGAGGATCAGAATTGTGCCTAGACCCCCTTGGCAGCACTTGGCTATAGAACATTCAAATTGTTTGAATTGGAAAACATCTTCAAATAGCTATGAAGGTCTGATTTTCCATTACCAGGTTCGTTTTTTGTGGGAAAACACCACCAGGCAGGTCTTGTTGCTATTCAGAATACGTGCATGCAGCGGTCACCTCCCTCGCGTTTTTTCCGACTCGCTTCCTGGCGCAGGAAGGAACATCAGCCAAACCGGACCTAAGGGGCCTCCGGATTTCCTGCAAAGTGAGCGGTGTCCAGAAGAAAAAACAACTGACCCAAGGAAGGGTGGAAGGTCAGAGCTTGAAGCTGCCAGCTGTGGAGTGATTGAAATTTGCCATGGTATCCTTTAGCACTTGAAGATGGGAATGAACCATAGACCAGATGTTGAAAGAGGTCAAAGATGGTCAAAGCAAAAAATGTTCGCAGCAGACCAGACGTTTGCCCGTAACAGATCCTGCATACGCTCCAATCCCTACGTGGCGCCAGTGTCTGTAAATCTTGTAAAACAACAAACTCCAACCCAAGAACCTAAGCCATCCTAAAGCCTAAACCCTAAAACCATAAGATTGTAAACCCTAAACCCCCAATCCTGCAAGCACAAAGTCAAAATCACTGCGTACAACCAGTGTTTCCGTTCATCCTTTGGTGACAAAAACATAACATTGTATTGGCGTAAGATTTGGGGGCATGGGCGAACGTTTGGTCTGGTGCGAAGATGTTTAAAGAGGTCTTTTTCGTTACTATGTTTGATCAAAAGAATGTGTTGTTGAGAACACACCTTCAATCCCGGGATGTTGCGCAATCTCTGATGCAGGCGCTGTCAGAGGCCTCCAGTTTGGAAGGCCTGGTGCCATAGAGGTGGTTTAGCTATGTTTAGCCGTTTTTGTCATGATGATCCTTGATGACGTTCAATTTTTTTCTTGAAACCACCAACCAACCAACCAACCAACCAGACCAAATATGACCAAATGATATCAAATACTGGCTCCAAGAAGGACTTCTTTGCAGCAACCCTTCAACAGTGAACTGTATCAGGCGCTGTTGGTGGCTGTTCTCCAGACTGCCACTGCAACTGAGCAGCATTGGATCCAGCACCTTGAAAGGGGCAAAACCAGAGCCACATAGCCCCTTTGGTTCAACGCAGGGAGCTTCATGATCCTGAATTGTTCTCATATTTAAACCACAATTCCAGTTGAACAAACACATCGAACAGGCCCCACAGAAATCACCAGAAGACATTAGGAAAAACCATCAGAAAACAGTTTTGATGTTATTTCTTTTTGGCCTTTTCTAGCTGCTGCGTGATTTCTCGCGGTCCCCATGCCACAGCTAAGGGCAACTTAAATGCAGATGACTGTTTGGATGCGGACTCCAGCCTCGAGCTGGTGCAGGCAGCGGTGGGTACCCCTAAATTTGCTTAGGATAACTGGTTGTAACGGGCTTTAGTCGTCATTTTCTCCATCAAATGATTGCCAGAGGGGGGGTCAAAGTCAAAGGCGTTTGTTCTGCCGTGAGGTGCGGGCGGGCTACAAAAATGTGGAGCTGCAGCAGGCGTGGCTGAAGTCTAAGCGCCAAGTTGGCAACCTCAAATGAGTTGAGTTTGTTCTTTCTCTGTTTTCTGGCAATTTCACCTAGAAGCTGATGATTGTTATGGGTTCTGTACCCGACACATATGCATGCAAGTGGAGGTTTCCTAAAATGGGGGCACCCTAATTTTAATAGGAGTTTCTATTATCAACCATCCATTTTGGGGTCCCCCCATGACTATGGAAACCACCAAATGAAATATGAGATCAGATAAGACAGGATGGTTGGGATTGGAGCCATGTAACAACATCTCCCTCATATAAAATATCGTCCAGACAGCCATGGTTTGGCATTGGATCTTTTCCTTCGGTTATCTCCATTTGAGGATGGTTCAACCATAAAAACCACATGTTTAAATGTTTCACCGCCATTTTTCACCATGTTTTCTGGTTAAAGCACCAGATTGGCCAGCACATCTTTGTACCATTGCTCGCTCATCCCCTTCAGGTTGAAGATGGGTCCGAATGGCAAGGGGTTCGAGAGACAGGGACCACCTGCATGTTCCACAACTGCCCTACAAGCCTCTCAGTCTGCACAGCATTTTTTATCCTTGATGGTTTTTGAATGTTTTTGATAATTTCAAACTATACATGTGTATGTATGTTGTGTGTATGTATGTGTATGTATATATGTATATATATATACTGGCATATTATTTCATGGTTCCACGTTTGCTTATATTTGCTCTATTTGTATGAACATGAAATTCCAAATGTGTCAGATTCCACTTGACTACTGCATGTGAAGATGGGGATGGAACCACCAAGCAAGTACTTGGTTAATTTTTCCTTCAGCTGCGCTAGCTGAAATGAAGCTCCAGCTTCTCAGAATTATGCATGAAGAGACAGTGTCTAGGAAACAGAGGTATAAACCATGGAAAACATACTGATTTACAGAAAGCATTCCCTTCAACGTCGTAGCATTTTTTTCGGTTTTCCTTGACGTCGCCTCAGGACTTGGGGAGGTGGAGTGCCACCATTGGAGATGTGTTTGCCACAAGGTGCAGCTGTTTCGGTGCCGTGCCAGGATCTTGACGGAAAATTCCACAATTTTCCTTGCAGATGCAGCACGAGGGGCCTTTTTTCTTGGAAAGAAGGGATATTCTGGTGATTAACCTACTAAAAATCGAGATTTTTTTGGCGAGGTATTCAACATGAGTACGGGGTCATAAGAACTGCGAACAGGGGTTAAATATGTACGCTACGAAACAACCTGTTGGAATCTTCCCCCGTGATTCTGCCAGGGCTTCCGCTACTACCCCGTTGGGGATGGAACTTGTGTGGCGGAGGACTGAAAGCGTCATGTCATGCCATCTAAATCCATCAAACCCATTCAGACCCCGTTTTTTTGGGGGAACAAAGTGTGGCCAGAAACCATCCAAAACTTCCTGATTGATCATTAAAACCCCATTCAAACCTGAAGGAAACTTCATCAACATCCCATTCAAATCCATAAATAGGCCGTTTGGGCCAAGACGCCCCAGCTTTTTTCGACTCAGGAGTCTCCGCAAGGGCGACAGTTCACCAATGGCACCTGCTTCATCTCATCCTGTCCCCGGAAATTGGGCTTTACGAGGTGCGCGGACGAGTTCGGGACGTGTGGGGATGGGAACTGGAAGGAGATTACGAACCACCGCATTGTGGGAAACCCAATGCCATAAACGGCAAAATCACCAGAACTGGGTGCTATAAACAATCCCGAAATGATAGGTTTATGATTGGGTTTTCGTCGAGGATGATTCTCGGCTTGGAAGTAGCGAGGTCCAATGTAGTTTTCCGGGGTAGTCCACTTCGGACTTCAGTTTGGCGGACAATACGGTACAAAATTGCATCCCATCATTTATCATCATTCTCACCACCCATAAATTGGGGATAATTGGGGTATATCCCAGTTTTGCAGACAGACCCAAATATGATAATATCAAGGTGGCTAGTTATATTCCAGTACAGCTATTACATCCACATTACATCCTCATTGCGTCCTTTTCTTTTTGGTGTTGCACAATGTATATTAAAATGTAATTATTACATTTTTGACAGGACCACTTGCATCATCTCGGCTGCAAAAATGCCTCGAAAAAATCTCGAAGGTGTGTGGGTCACGAGTGCCTATGCCTAGATGGCCACGAAGTGCAAGGAGGCTGAGAAACACATGATGCAGTTGATATCCCGGAAGGATGGATAGACGGCTGGACAGACAGACATAAACTGCACACACACACATTCATTTACTCATACAGTGACTAATCCCATCCACATCCTGTATCACTAAATGCAACCATATTGGCCTCCAAAATGCTTGGTTCCAATACTCAACTAGGAGATTCTTGCGTGGCTCTTGACACGAGCGGAAAGGGATAAAGCTATGTTGTTTTGGATTTGGGTTTGGCCATAGGCATAGTGAGTCAAAGTTGAACCGTCAAAGGTACCGAAACCGTACTTTGCAGACTGAAAACCATGAACCCCGACAAGATCGAAAACCCCATCGTGTCAGACAGGCATATGGAGGTTTCCTAAAATGGGGGTACCAGTCATCATCCACATCCATTTTAAATATTTTAATCGGATCTTCCATTGGAAACCCAGCTATTGGGGTACCCCCATTCATGGAATCATGTCGCCCCTAAGCTTCGGCAGGTGTTTGTGCCAAAGTGCCAAGGTAGATGGCGACTGAGCCGTGCTGAAAGTATGGCTAAGAAGCGCCACTGTACATAATCCCAGACATTGATAGACATTGGTTGAAGGGAAACATCCGCAAGAAAACGAGGGAACGCCTCTTATTTGGAGGTAAAACTCACGCTTTCCCTTGGATTTTCCCTTAAACCAATCCATTGACATAAAAATTGTGGCCACCAAACCATCCACAGAGTCATCCTCCAAGTCATCCACCATTTGACGGTCCGTCGAAGGAAATGGATCGTGGGGGGCTCCTCCCCGATGTTTTGGCAAGGCCCCTGCGAGTGCTTAGAAGCCAAGTTTCACCGGTAGCGCCAAGGATTGAGACCTACAAGGTGGTGTTCCAGTTCGTTGGCCAAGTTGGTATAACATGGTATAACCTGGTATAACTGTATAACCTTAACAACCATTGGGTTTTTGGATGTTTTTGGTAGATCTATTCATGGTCAATGGGAGTTAACCAACAAACATGACTGGGCACCACCTTGTAGAATCTCCGTGCCGCAAAAGGTCACGGCGTGGCTCCGAATTTCGGTGCACTTGGATGTGTTTTATCTTCTGACTCAATTGCCTACCTAGCTGCTCATCATTCCAGCAATATGAAGCAAACGTTTGAACAACCCCCCCCAGCAAAAAACCGACTATATATGTATATAGGGCGTAGATGAAGGCGTGCCAACACGCTCGTATGTATACTTACTCCAAAGTAGGCTTGGCGTGGCCATCCCCAGGAAATTACTGTGTCTTGAGCATGGCCCCCCCGGAACCATCCGGAACCACTGAGACTACCGTACCCCGTAATTGGTCTTTGGAGGTGCAGTTCCGGTTGGAAGTGGATATATTTCAGCATAGGAGTATGGGCCCCATATCCCAACTTATGGAGGTGAACTCATCATGGTTTATCATGGTTTCCCATAAATAACCCCAGTCCAACTGCCAAGAGCCATGGCAGACGGCGGCTTGGATTCCCGCACAGCTCTGGTGATACTGCCACCAGCTGAGTTTACCACGGAGGCTACTTTCATGAGGTGATCAATATGATCAACGTGGGTCCAAAGAAGACCTTGGTATGCATACGATATTCTCTAGTGTTTTCTCTGTTTCCTCAATTTGAAAACATCAGAGGGCCAGAGGGAGATTTAGAGACATCTTCTTTTTTTGGTGAGATCCTTTTTTAGTGGAGGAAAATCTGAAGAAAGACTGACAGCACTTCCTCAGCAGCCAGGTGCAAGTCCTTCGGCAACGGCACGACCGCGCCTTTGCGCGGTGGCCGCCGCACCTGCGAATCTGTTGGCCCTTTGTACCTGTCAGGAGACGGAGGGATGTTGCACCAGTGGTGGTGGCAGTATGTGCCAATGGTGCCCCAGTGAATGTATGCTAAGTTGGTGTACAAATGTTTACAATACAATTAACAATAGTCAACTAGATGGATGAAATGAAATGACTGTATGCCTGGATTAACTGTTGGGTTTATGGTGATGAAATAAAGTAACCATAGATGGGGGGGTAAAGGCCAACTGAAAAATAGGGGGCATCACCTTGTGCTTGGGTATGGTTGAGATAGCGGGGTGATGCGGGGTGGGGGACCATACCGTCCATACCCTACCCGCCAAGATTGTTTACCACGGGGTAGGATCACCCCAAGGCACACGCCCAAATCCAGTTGTTGATCATCATTTTCCCAAATTAGCATTGTGATTTTATGCGTCTAACTACTCCATTCCGGACCAAGGCAAATACCCATATTGCTGGTTACATCACCATAATATCTATCAGTTTGGTGATGTAACCAGCAATATGTGACCAGTTACATAAATTTGTTGTTTGGTCAACATTTCCCTGTTTAGTCCCCTTCGTTTGGACCCCGAGACCGCCCAGGACAGCTCTGGCCCGCTTTGGCCAGACCAGGCGGATCGGCTGGGAGTCACAGGCTTACAGGTTGCCATGCTGTAGGAATTTCGGGGTAAACCTTGGACATCTTGGACTGAAGGTCACTTTTCAGGAAGTCACAGGGGTTCTTTGTGATGGCGGGATGTGGCGAGGTTGACCATTCCGGCCTTTGACCTGGAACTGGCGTCCGTTGGACAGCTCAGACTTGGGAGATGAGAGCTGGTTTGTGAGCGCAACACAGATGCAAAGCATAGGAAGTGGCAATAACAAGGCGGGAAGATGTGGAAAAACATGGAAACACATGGAAAAACATGCTTGAAGATCTTTCAGGGACGCCCCCCCGTTTTCCGTTTCTTACATTTTCTGACTGTGTTGCCATTTCAGTCACTTTTGCGACTTTTCTCCTGGCCCAAACTGCTCTTGGGCTTTCATACACCTCCGTGCCGTGCCCTCCGGCCAAGGTTGGGCTGTTGAATAGCGAAGCTCATGGAGACCGGGATAGAGTGCTGCTCAGCAAAAATCTGCTGATGGATTGCATCAGGTGAACCACTATCAGCCACCAACCTTGGCCAAGGCTCAGATATCATACAGGTGACTGGATGAGTAAAAACGAATAGCCGTTTTTACATTGTGATCATCTAAGATGGCCCCAGGACATCTATCACACGCACATACACACATATTTATAATCTCTATAATATATATATATATATTTATATATAAAATATATATGTATATATATATATATCTTTTTGGTGTCATTTATGGATGGTCTTTCCACCTTAAAACATGGGAATCGGTATCTGACCAGCCACAGTCCTCGCCCCGAACAGCTGTCTTCTCCGTCTCCTGATTTAGTGGCTGTCGGTGGTTCACAAGCCCTTAGTACAGCTCCTTTATTGGTGGTCATCTTTAAAGGGGTTATCCCATGTAATCCCATTATATCCCACCATGTCCAGTCATATCGCATTATATCGCATGATATAAACCCATAATTTGGTCTGTTCTTTACCCAGCTAAATCACTATCTATGGCCGCCATTATACGCAGACAAATCCCTTATTGGGGATCCCAGGTTAGATTCTGGACTATAACAAACCCACTCAACCCCATTCAAAACATTTCACAACCATATTCTCGATCATTTACAGCGGAAAACGTTGAAACCCTGGAAATCATGGAGAAAACAGAAAACCAATCATTTTTTTCCAACATTTTTTTCCAACGTTTGACACTTTCCATCTATTTGGGGGTCCCCATATGTTTGTTGGGCTTGAGGTACGTGGCCCTGCAGCCCAGCACTGCGAGTGTTCAGAGCTTGGATCTGCTACGCAGGGAAGTGCTGCGGATCTTTCCAGCGCCCGGGAACGGTGGAAGTTGATGTCGGTCTGTTGGATCATGGGATTATCGTGGTTTAATGATGGTACTGTAGTGGTTTAATATGGTTCAATAGGCGCATTTAATGGGATTTAATGGGATTTATTGGGACCACACTGGGATTTTACAACGGGATTATAGTGGTTTAATATGGTTTAATGGGATTTAATGTGGGGTTCACTCAATGCCATAAACGTAGCATTTGGGATGGTTTTTACCACCCATTTATGGTGATCTGTGAAATGGTTTCTTATTGGGCTTACCACATTATCGGGATTATAATGGGATTTACAGATTATAGTGGTTTAATGAGTTTAATGGGATGAAATGTAAATCATCAATCCCCTCCCTGGTTCATACTAAACAACCCCAAGAAACCAAGATGGAATAGCGGCTAGCGGATTTCTACATATTCAGGTTGAATATTAAGCGGCTCGAATTAAAGCAGAATAAAGCCACCTCGTTTACTTAATAGCGCGGGAATGGCCATGTATGATTAGCTGATATTGGATATGGCAACTTGTTTGGAACCGTCAAAAATCATAGTCAACTAGGTATACTCTCATATTGCATGATGCCGATCCTGGTTTGTTGGAATATGGGGAATTACCGTTTGTAAGTAGCTGGAAGACCATTATTTAGACAAAGCCTGTTCACGAGTGACCATTATTTAGACAAAGCCTGTTCACGAGTATTATAGACGGGGTTTCTATTTGGGGTGGAGATGGTAGCCACCAGTGGAGCTGATGTTTTGGCTGAAATGTGAAATGGTGATTGGAATGATAGGGATTACTTGGCCGGGCTGATTCTCCAACAGAAGTGGGAATGGAAGCAAAAGAACTGGGTTGGCCGTTTCCATTTAACTGGGCATCGCTCACGGGGATACTCGCAGTGCCAGGGATGGGGAATCGGGGAATTGTTTGCACAGAGATTCCTTGCTTTTTCGGGACCACCTGGGCTTCAGATTACGGCTCCCTACCATTCTGAAGAACGCAACACTAAGCTACATCGGAAGCGAACTGAAACAGAGAAGTACAACCAGTAATTAATGTGGAACCCCCCCCCCAAAAAAAAAAAACCTCCCCGGGGGGGGTGGTAGTTACAAAAGCAGCCCGGGGGCGGGGGGGGGGGGGGGGGGGGGGAGGGGGGGGAGGGGTGA
>Ga0126342_10016853_pt1 | contig 12688 bp, 11 predicted proteins | sample Cyp1metagenome_FD_92528 | JGI IMG/M metagenome (GOLD analysis project Ga0126342, IMG submission 92528) | Coral microbial communities from Lord Howe Island, Old Settlement Bay, Australia - Cyphastrea 1 metagenome | ecosystem: Host-associated > Invertebrates > Cnidaria > Coral ...
AGAAGTAGAATGGAGACAATGGTTTAGTGGAACGCAGGGGGGGGAAGTTTAAATAAAGAAGTAGAATGGAGACAATGGTTTAGTGAAACGCAGGGGGGGGAAGCTCAAATAAAGAAGTAGAATAGAGACCATGGTTTAGTGGAACGCAGGGGGGGAAGTTCAAATAAAGAAGTAGAATGGAGACCATTGTATGGTGGAACGCAGGGGGGGTGAGAGTTATTTAAGGGATAGGGTCGCAGGTGACCGGATAATAGGGTCGCAAGTGACCGGGCAGAATAGGGTCACAAGTGACCGGATAATAGGGTCACAAGTGACCATGGTACCGTATATAGGTATACTGGTATACCTTCAAAATTAAAGGCCGGATTGTTGATAATAATTTTCCTGAATTGCTAAAGAATAAGGTAGACTACTACGGTAAACTCATTCTTTGGACAACCGACACGTGCTCCACTCAGGAAGAAACATGCTGCCAGAAAGGCCAAGGACAGGCAACTCGCAGGTTGACCAGGGACCGCATAGATTCAGCTGGGACACCATGGAAGGAATGGTGACTTGGTCTCCGCCTCAGGAGTCGCAGCCTCCCTTGGAGCGTCGCAGGTGGGGTTCCAAAGCAGTTCCTCCATGAAATCCACAAGAAGGGCCCCTTTACCTAAGGTTTTTGGGGGCCGTTGCTTGAATTCTTCATTTACCCCCTGGTAAATTAACATAGACCCTGAAAATCACCAATGTTGAATGGAAACTAGTCTTCCAACCCCGATGACTGCCAGGGTCTATATTAATTTACCAGAGGGTAAATGAGTCACTTTCAGCCACCCAAGTCTTGTGCAACGCTTTGCAGTTCCGCCAAAGCAGCGACCACGGTTGATGGTCGAGACCGCGACCGTGAGAGGCGCTTAAGCTGTCCGTGTTGCGGTTGGGGATTTGATCCAACAAAAATCACATGGGAATTTGATGGGATCTACATGATTGAATAATCTAAAATTCGATGGGATATGTTGTTGAAGGTTTTTAGATGTTTGTATGATAACGAATTAAGATGAATTCACCATGAAACTGGGATAGAATGGCTTTTCTTTGGCCAACAAACTATAACTACAGTTAGTATTTGGGTTTTTGTGCACTTGTTCATCCCTGTTTATCCCAGTAGTCTTCCGACGTCAGGCATGGCCCACGCGAACGCGCAGAGAAGGGTGACTCGGTGTGCAAGGATTACTATGGCTGGGTTGAACTGGTAAGATCCCTTTTTGCAGGTGGTTCTCGGAACCCTCAAATGGCTAAATCGGTGTGTGGTATAGCAGCATATAGCATTGGGTTTGCTACATTGCGCCTGACTAGATAACGCTTGTTCTTGGCTCAGTGTAGTGTTTGATATGTGGGTTGGATAGGGTTTGAGTTTCGTATGTTTCATGCATAGCATGCAATCGATATTTACCATTTGGGTCCAGTTGGGTATGTTCTGAAGTGAAGGTTGCAACTAAGTTTCATTGGACTAGTTGGGCATGTTGCCCAGCTTCGGGCAAGTTTGGTCGGAAAGGGTATCAAACGTCCAGATCTACAGCATCACTGGTATTTACCTGCAATCATGAGGCATGGTAACGGACTCATTCAGTGAGACCAGAAATTCTCAAGGAAATACCACTCGGCCACATGGGCGCTTCAAGTGGATGTGCTCAGGACTTTCATATATTTCCAGATGATTGCCTGGCCACATTTGTGATCCCTGCGGGATCCAGATTTTCATCATAAACCATCATAAACCATTCTGTACTAATCATATCTAAATTAGATATCAACGGCAATGACGGAAATCATGCCCAGCAAGGGCATACTGTATCCCCAATGTCATAATCCGCTACGATTTGGACACCTCAATGGTGGCCTCACTCAGCCGTCCCTTCGAGGTTCCCTTCGCGACAAGCGCCCCGAGCGAAACGATGCGCCACGGGAACGTTATCCGGAGAGGGAGCATAGGGACAGGTGCGGGGGTTCTGGCGGGTTCTGGTTCGTTTTCATGGTCACCCATCATCACAAGTTGGATACATTTGATGGATTTTGATGGATTTGGATGGATTTTGATGGTACAAATGCGACAAAAACCTACAAAAACTGTGTTCTTTTCTTGGCCGCACGGAATCACCGCAGCCAGCCGCAGGGATCGCTACACGGAGCGCGGCCGGAACGGTGCGGCGTTGGACCGCTCCCCGCGCGGATATCGGCAGAGTCGATCCAGAGATCGAGGGCGCCGCTTGGAGTGGAGAAACATCCGCTATGTTGGCACCCTGGGAATCAATTCGTGACATTCGTGCTTCCAAAGTATGCCCAAAAAAAAGTGCAAATGGAACGCCTTATGGGCCTTATGGGAGTTAACAAAAAGAAGTCAAAATTGCAGTGGTTTAGCCTGAATTTCAACAAATGTATACACGTGCTCCATGACTCAAGATTCTTCGATTTGCGCTATGGTTGGATATGTTTGCTGGAATTGTGTGGAAATCTGCCGGAAATTCCCGGAATAGCGCCGGAACATTCCAGAATGATTCAGGCAGGACTTGTTCCTGTTTTTTGAATATTATTGTTCATCTTGGGGGCAAAAACACGAGTAATGTTGGGATTTTTCATATACAAGTGCTTCAGGCTCTTTGCTCGTTTCGCCCTGATAGAGCTTCAAGTTTAAACTGCAATAACATGCAATACCCCTTTGATCCTTTCTTTAGGACCTGTTCCCTTTTTTTCGTGCTCGTTACCTGTTTTGCCTAAACAAATCCTTTGCACCTTTGCTTTTGCGACATTGGGGTTCCAGGTATTGATTTCCTAATCAATAAAAACATTGCAGGGTGTATTGAGATTGATTTTCACCAGAGCATGCTCACCTCCCTTCCACCACAATTATCGTCATTATATTCTTCCGCTGGGTATTTTTTGGGGCTGTTGCTACCCATCATCCGTCGGTTCATAGGTGGGACAAGTGTTGGCATGTTCGAGTTGCTGGAGGCTCCCAAAATGATACGGGTTACGTCAGGTGATTCCATCTACTGCTAAAAATGGCGAAACATTGCCAGATCCATCACCACCTCAACCGAATTCCTAGGGCCTGAAGGGGGTTCGGACAACATGTCCATGTCCCAATGTGAGTTCCAGATCTTGTACCACTGAAGTGCCTTTAAAGTTGATCTATGCAGGGACGAACATCATCCAGAGAGATGTTTCAAGCGAAAAGGTGTTGCTTTAGCGGGGTATGCTGGAACCTCGTCCGAGGATACGGCGAAGCAGAGTATCGGAGTGAACGGCCCTATGGGACCCGAAGTGATCGTCGGAAGACCCAGCTGAGCCGAAACAGTGCTTGTGAGATGCGGTGGGGACGATCTCACCATAGCCGGCTGGTGATTTAAAATGTTTCTGCTGGTTATTCTTGGAATTTGATTATTAAATTACATTAAGTTGACTACGATTCCAGTTAAAGCCAGCACCAGCTGGCCACAGCCGTACCAGTCTGCATTTGAAGCTCTGAAGCTCCGTGAACTTTCTCCAGGTGCAGAAAGTGACTACCGGAGCGACCGTCCAACGACGGCACGAAGCGCCCCCATCGGAGCGCGCTGTGCCTCGGCTGAGCTTCAGGATGGATGCGGAGACCTTGTTGGACACGAGGGTTGTGACACATAATTTAAATCATGTGGGTAAAACAATGTTATAAACCACCCATTTGGGAACGGATAATATACCACCATAAAAATGATGATGACTGGGGGATGATTTATGGATGATGTTTATGGCATTGTTTTACCACATTATGTGATTTGTATATTTGTATATCATTGATCATGTTGGCGTTGAGAATCAGTCTCTCCCTAACACTGCCTGAAACGGCCGACCTTTGCGCGCATACTGTACATACAATACCTACCCACAACAAAAGTTTGCGCTGCTTGCCCTAAACTTTCAGGGACTATCTACTTCCAAGTTGGGTGGAAAGTCTACTGGTAAAGTGCATTGAACTCAGAAAGATAACACATGACATGAGTGATTTTTACGTCCACGCTTTTTGGTGTCCTGGTAGGTTCTAGCACGTTTACATATATGTATACCTTATTCATTGGTGTGGATATTGATGGATGTTAAGTTTCAACGAGACTTCACCATAAAAAATCCTTCAGCCATTGATTAAACCTGTTTGGGAGGCCCTCCAGCCCCACCAGCGCCTCCACGAGCGTATGATACCGCAGGCGCCGGGTTTCTGTCCGGAAAGGCTGAAGGAAAGCAGTGCGGTTTTCTTAGCCTCTGGGAAAAGTTGACATAGCTATGGAAAATCACTGTTTAATGGGTAAATCAACTATTTCGACTGGGCAATTTTCAATAGCAAACTGTTAAATTACCAGAGGGTAACACTTTCTCAGAGGCTTTCCTGAGTTTCCTATGTATTTCCTTCAGATTTTTGTTGAAAGAAGTTTTGGGAGAAGACTAAACATACGAAAACATGTTGTAGCGGCATTCACTATGGCATGCCATACATGTAACTACTCGGTTACTCTTCCCATCCCACTAATACTTAACGGCCCCCCATGAAGCATCGTTTAGTATGATACTCATGGGACCATTCGGGGCTTGTTTGATATACAATGACGATCTCAAAGGCCCTGTCCAGTGACTCGATCTCGATTCTGGGTACATTGAGATGTTTTACCCAGTCGAATCTCAACCACTCGAAAGTCAGTATCCTTTTGGAAAACGGTGCAGCTTCACTTCCATGGACCTGCGATACTCTTGATGGCAAGGTAGAAAGATTGACCTGACAACACCTCGTGCAATTTTGTGGCATTGCCAGGATTCAGATTTGGGCATTGGCTTTCTCAGATGAACTGATGTAGTACCACAACTATATGACTATGGCGCTCATGCAACGTGCATGTTTGTGGCTGGCGTAGTTCTTATCTCAGTATGTCTCCCATCTAGGCATTTGACAGTTGAAAACGGGGCTGATGAAGTTACACTATAGTTCACATATCGGTTGCTATGGAAATATTACGACATTAAACAATGACGGCCACTGTTCGTTTCGGAGCAGTAGAGGGTCAGCCGTTTTCAGGATTTTCAGGTGTCGATATGGCTGTGCAAACATGGCTACCTATGGCTATAACATGTTATATTTCACATAGTTAGATACATGGCACATCTAACCCATGATTTGCCATCAATGTTGGTGAACTGGTGCTACATCCACAATGGTTTCGGGAGTGTTTACTACAAGGTGGTGTCCCTCCACTTATGTTGGTTTATAATTACTGTAAACTCCGTGAATACTCTATATATAATATTATATGATATTATAATATCATTTGATATCTTATCATATATTATATTATTTATATTATTTATATTACATATATATATATATATATATTATATATATTATATTATTTTATATATATTATATATAATATATATATATATATATCATTAACCATGAAATTCACCTAGTTTTGTTCATTACCCATCCCCCCTCTGCCATGACAGGCCGGCGCTCCCGCAGCCGCCGCCGCTCGCCGCCGCGCACGGCCTTCAGCGGACCGATCCGGGCACCGGCGGTGGCTGCGCCACCAGCGCAGGTCTATAGTGGGGAGCCCAAACTTTGGGACATGTACCCTCTGGTAATTTAACATAACTATGGAAAATCACCATTTTTAATGGGAAAATCCACTATAAATGACCATTTTCAATAGCGACGTTAAATTGCCAGAGGGTAGGTAGTTAACTCGGTAGGACCTGGGTGATAGAAGTGGGTAAAACTAATTCTTAACATGTTCTTACATTAAAAACAGTGATAGGAATAGCGGAATAACTATTCTATCTTATTTTTTTGGGTACTATAACCCATTTTTCTATCCACTTATATCGTATTGTAAGGAGACAGAAGGAAGTTACCAACCAGTTGGCTAACTCCACAGCCCATCGAACTACAGTGTTTTAAAGCTGCTCTCAATTGGTTTATAAAGCCATCCAAAATTTTGATAGCCACCACAAACACAGTACTAGCCATATTTAAGGCCTACATCTAAAACTGTTTCATCCCCTCCCAAATGTTAGATTTTGTTCAATACCCTGGTATATCATGGCATATCACCAGTTACATCCAGTTACCTTCATCTCAGAACTTGTTGAAGGGTAAAAATTGCACAGTACAGCCCCCGGCTGTATTTGGGAGAAATGTCTTCCTGATTGCCTTGATTGTTCCCCCTCTAAATCTCAAAACCAACAGCAGCATGGTCATTCTCAATTCTTCAGTGGTTATTCAAGATACTCGAAGAAGTAAAACCTTCTATAAGCTAACATGGATGTGAAAAAAGAACACTACGTATCATGAATCAGTGTCCTATTCAAAAAACATTACATGTCCACATGTTGTTTGTCATTTTTGTTTGTTTTCCCCAGGGTATCCCATTCAATCACCATCTTTGGTCAAATCTAAGTAAGGCATTCAATCACCATTTTTCGTCAATCATTCCTATTCAATTTCCATTTTTTCATTTGGTTGGTGGTTTGGAACATTTTTGATTTTCCCCAATAGCTGGGATGATGATCCAATCTGACGAACTCATATTTTCAGAGGGATTGAAACCACCAACCAGATAGCCATGGTTTTCATCATTATTAACCATTGTTAATCCACTATAATCCACTATAATCCACTATAATTAATCCACTATATATTATAACCAGCATTTTTTCATGCTTCCCCCAGCATTTTCCCAGTTCCCCGCGTTTCCCCCGAGGCCGTCCCAGCACCGGAGCTCCTTCGGCCTCCCCTTCGGTCCCTGCGGTCCCGAAGGCGGTCCCGAAGGGGGGCCCTCCGGTGCGAGCGCCTCCAGCGACAGGCGCGCTACGTATGGAGACCAGGGAAGAGTTGCCCTGGTTGGTTAATTGATTCCCATAGGATCCATGTATGCTGCTATATATGGTAACGTTTACCATCAATATACCCCTTTTATGTTAGCATATATACCAGCACCATGGATCTTATGGGATTGGTTAATTGATTAGTTAACGTATGTTAATGATGGTTAATGATGTTAATGATGTGGTTAATGTATGTTAATGTATGTTAATATTCATGCCTAGGGGGTTATACGATGTTATACGAAAGTTATTTTTTTGGGGGGGAGGTAGACTAAACGGTTTAAGATACCCTAGACCTTGCAAGAGTTTCTGGTGAAACATGGTGAAACTGTGAGGATGGTTGAAGATCTGTTCATGTCTATTATGAAAAGAATAAGCTACTAACACTATCTAACACTTCCCTTTGCTGGGGATTATTGTGACCTATGGAGATAATGGGGTACTTATGAACCAACCAGTAGATTGGAATGGATTCGGTGTATTTTTTCATGGCTCAAGCATTCTGAGTTATAACGCCCTCACTGCGAGGTCATTGACATTGATGGTCAATAGAGGGAACCGTCCGAAATAGACATCTTTCAGGAGATCCATTCTTTTTCAGCCAGAACCATCTTAAAGCATAGAATTCTCTAGTTGAAAGATCCATTTTGCTGTGATCATCTATAATCTATGCCACTATGCATGACAGATGCAGCTATATACTGTTTGGTTGTAAATGTATTTCAGGCAACATATTCCATGAGTCCATGCAAAGTGCCCCGGTGTTGATGAAGAGATTGACCTGCAGTTGGACTACTTTCTGAGCCGTTGGTCATGGCCCGCCTTACATATGGTTGGCAATCTCATTTGTAATTTGCATTCCCCTGTCGGGCTTATTGTTTTTTTGGGGACAACCCTCCAGGAATCAGACATGGCAATGGAAAAACATCCCTTTATACAGATAATGTACTTACATACCTTTTAATATGGACAGATGAAAGGGTTATTTTCCATAGCCAGTTTTGATTACGAAATGCTAGTTCATATATGCAGCTCCAATTGTTAGAGGTTGTTAAAGCGCCCAGTTGATGTTTCCAGTTCGGCTCTTGAGGCTCGACGAGCAGCATACCTGCAGGAAGGCCTGGTAGCAACTTGGCTGCTGCATTGGCACTCTGCCAGGCGTTTTGCATGCTCTTCAGCAAGTAGAGGTCTCCCAAACAGGTGTGGAAAAATGATGTCCACGTGAAAAAGTGATGTTCTTGGGGTCAACGCCCAGCGTGAGTTTTCCCATGTAACTGCTGCGTGCCCTCATTTCTACGTTTGACATGTTGCCAAGTGCAGATGCTTACTGAGGTTCACACAGGGGTCAAATGGTCGTACGTCGCACTTCCGTTTCCAACAACAACATAAGTGTGTCAACTTTGAAAGCCGAAGTTGATTCGCTGCAAAATTCTTTGTTTTGTTCAGATGTTGACCTGTGCGTGCTGATATTTCATGTTACGGAAACAGAATTCAATGACCCCCTCTTAACCCATAGGATCCATGTATGGTATACATATATGCTAACATTTGGGGTATATGGATGGTAAATGTTACCATATATAGCATACATGGATCCTATGGGTAATATACCTTATAAATTGTGCCACGTGGAAACCGCCTTTTCGGGTGCTTGTTTAAGTTATGTTATTCTTTTTAGAGGCGGTCAAACATGTTTATAAACCGGCGGCCCCCGAGAGTAATTGTTTCATAGATCCATAGCCATGTTATAAATCTAGAAAACTTTTGTGGACTATAAAATGACAATTCCTTTAACTTGTATAAGAAAACAAACCCGGCCGGTCACAAAGATTCGATGAGTGTTTTATTTTTTTAACCAACACCCTTATAAAATAATGGTTCCTTCTTAATATGTCTAGATTGACCTAGTATACGAATTTCATAAGAGTTTGGAGCAGGTACCTCATATAACATGATAATTCCATGTCATTCTGTGGAGTCTGCAGGACTCATTTTTTTTTTAAAGAAACTGTCAAATTCAATTTTGAAAACCATGGCAAACTGTTATATATATATTCCTTATAAAATGACATAGGGAAGAAATTGAGTGTAAAAGCAATTTTGTCAGCCAGACATTTAAGTAGTTTATAGTCCAATCTAACAGTATATACTTAGATGCATAATGATGCATAGAGATGTATATAATAGTTATATGTCGTATTATGTAAGTATAACATGCAAATAATGTCATGCCATCCTTACCACAACACATGATTATCATTTTCTCCGAGGGAGGCCGCCCCCCAGGTTCTAAGAGCAAACATGACTTGCATGTGGCATGTCATAAGGCCCAAACTGTTGCAGGCAGTAGATCTACAATTTTATTATGGTTTCTTATAGGTTGCTTATTATTTAAGCTGTGACCTCAGAAACAATTTGCCATTTTATAAGTTTTCTCAAGCTACCTGCATGCGTGCAAGAAAACATGTTTACTTCGAAGTTCTTATCATTTTATAAGGTACACGTTCTTTTTCAGTGTGTCCTTTTCTTTTGAAAATTGCGGTGTTACCAGCAAAAACTGAAAAAACATACCCGAAGAAATTGCTTTTGTAAAGTGTTTTTTAATAAAATGATCAAACAAAAAACTTATAAAATGCCTCCGCCATCCTTCCCCAAAAATTCATCCTGAAAAAGCCGCGCGGTTATGAAATGACTATTCCTTGGACAAAACAAAAGGAGGAGTTTGAAAAAAAAACTCTCCATTTATTAGGTCTTTTAGTGATTGAGTACGTTGTCATGAATAGCCATTATGCAAGTCTTTATAAGATGCCAGTTGCAAGGACCGTCTCTTGTACTCGCCGTGACTCCCCATTTTATGTCATGTCTTTTTTTTTGGGGGGGAATAAGAATTTTATAACGTCACTTTTTATAAACTGGCACCCCTCGGGTGCCGGGCACCCTTCGGGTGCCGGGTCTAATTAATTATAAGGGGGATAGTCAATGTAAATTACACTATTATGTTCATTCCTGATTCAAACTTCAAAACCACAATGATTAAGAAGTCACGCCCGCCTCAAGGCCTTGTTCCCATGTTCTTCTCTTTTTGTTTCCGGACTTCTGTGTAAGTCAAAAATTCAAAACAAACATGTCCATATATAAGACACATTAATATAAGACAACAGATAATATCAGATTTATAGAACGTGTATGTTGAAGGTGTACAATGTGGGGCCCCCTCAGTTATAAGTTGGTTTATAAACCCCATTGACTATAGTTGTAAGTATCATAAACCATAGTTATTGGAGTTATAAATATACTCAGATGGTGATGACGGAGACACAAGAGATTCTCCGGAACTTTGTGTCTCACCGCCCAATACGGGTGGTGAACGATCTCACCAGACCATTGCGGTAGGTTTGGCGTCAGGAAGGTTCGACTGCCACTGCTGCCGCTGTGGCATGAACCATGACCGAAGTCCGCGCATGTTTCCGGACTTCTATGTAAGTCAAACAATCAAAACAAACATGTCCATTTATAAGACATATTAACATAAGACAACAGATAATATAAAATATATAAAGTGTATGTTGAAGGTGTACTCATTTTTGTTGATGCATAGTGACCATCAGTGACCTGAGTTTTCTCCCCAGGCAAGGGCGGCCCGCGACGACCTCTCAGAGATTTGGACCCGCTGGATGCCTTCATGGCTCCTCGGCCGGGGGTATCACTGGGTCACCCGGGGTTTTTGAGGCAGATGTCGCATGATGTTGCAGCATGTCCAGACTCCTTCAGTAACTTTAGAATATTTCAGAATGAGACTGGTTGGTGGTTTGGAACATGAATTATTGAATTATTTTTCCCATCATTTTGGGAATTTCATCATCCCAACTGACGAACTCCATCATTTTTCAGAGGGGTGGCTTGAAACCACCAACCAGATAACCATGGTTTTCATCAAATTTAACCATTGTTAATCCACTATAATCCACTATAATCCACTATAATCCACTATAATCCACTATATAACCATTATAATCCACTACAATTAATCACCATTAATCATGTCATCTCATGTCTACATTTTTCTTTTCCCTTGTCCGCTGGGCTGACCGGATGCTGAGGCTGGAATGGAGCAGCACGGGGAGGCCTTTGCCACAGGTGAGGTGGAGCAAAATAAGTCCAGGCCTGGCCTGGCAGTGGCTCCAGACTCCAAAGATATCCCCATGTTTGATGGTTTATACCACCCATTTATGGTGATTTCGGGGATGGTTTAACTGTTTATGATCGTTTTAAACCACATATGAGATTGCCATAAAATGATGCCAAACATCGTAAAATCCCAACCAAATCTGATGGCTTACGACCTCATTTTTCCCTATTTGAACTTATAACTATACAACTTAATATCCCATAGGATCCATGGTGCTGCTATATATGGTAACATTTACCATCCATATACCCCAAATGTTAGCATATATACCAGCACCATGGATCCGTCATGGGTATACTGTAGCTGTCAACTAGCTACACCGCCAAAAACCCATATTTTCCCCAGTCGTTGGTGCCTGCGTCTTCCAGGAAGCCGGATCCAATGGCTCCCCCGAGCTCTGATCTCAGCAGAGATATGTTGAGCTGGTTGGTGGTTTGGAAAACCATAGGAAAACCATAGGTTAATAATGGTTAATAATGGTTATCAATGGCTGGTTGGTGGTTTGGAACATGACTGGATTATGACTTTCCCATCATATTGGGAATTTCATGATCCCAACTGACTTTCATATTTTTCAGGGGGTTGAAACCACCAACCAGTGAGTTATTTCGGAACTATAGCACGAACATGTGTGATCATTGATTTGAATTTTGATTGGTATTCGGTATTCTGGAGAAATTATGTTCCCTACGTTGCGACGTTGCTGGAATGATGCTTAGCTAGTAGGGGTAACTATCAACTACCCCCAAATAGATCCAAATAGCCTTATTTCAGGGTAGTGACTAGAAGTTACAACATATTTCTAGTTTATCCATGTTGATCCAGATTGTTCTTGGAAATCTTCATGCCTGATGAAATACGCCGGCGACTGTGTTTGCTCATCGGATTGGTTCCGGGGTTGACATTTTCTTATAAACCAATTCTAAGAACATTTGTAGGAATTGCACATGATTTGTTTAAAGAATTATTCCTTGCTCATATTGTCTCCACTTTGTCATGCTCTGAAGTAGTAGGCTTGCTTGAATGACATGGATGAATTAAAACGTCTGGCATCGGTTCGCAGCGCTGGCATTTGTCAAGCGATTCATTCATCAACATCCCACAGGCTTTGAGAAGTAGTACTGTGGCATACTGTGGCCATAGATGTTCTTAATCTGTAGGTCAATCAATGCGGTTTTAAAAGAGAAGATTAAATACCAGTAGTACCGCACAAGGCGGTGGCGGAAGTTTCAAAAAAAGGAAACCTATAGGAGAGGTTGGTTGTTGTGAATCAGGGATGGCAGAGCGAAGCCACTGCTGGAGCGAAAGGTGATTGATCTCTCTCACTATTTCTCTCTCTCTTTCTCTGACTGTCTACCTACCTACCCACCTACCTACCTATCTATCTACCTATGTATCTATCTATCTATCTATCTACCTACCTATCTTTCTATCCATCTATCTATCTAACTATCTATCTATCTATCTATCTATCTCTCTCTCTCTCTCTCATCTGTCTATCTGTCTAGCTGTCTACCTGTCTATCTATCTATCTATCTGTCTGTCTGTCTGTCTGTCTATCTGTCTACCTGTCTATCTGTGGTGCAGTGTCATTCAGTGTAATGTAGTGTA
>Ga0126342_10016854_pt1 | contig 12688 bp, 8 predicted proteins | sample Cyp1metagenome_FD_92528 | JGI IMG/M metagenome (GOLD analysis project Ga0126342, IMG submission 92528) | Coral microbial communities from Lord Howe Island, Old Settlement Bay, Australia - Cyphastrea 1 metagenome | ecosystem: Host-associated > Invertebrates > Cnidaria > Coral ...
TGAGCTGGAAAAAAGGCAGCTGCAGTGCTGCAAATCTGGACAGTTGAACATGCGTGCAAATCTATCTGCACATGAAATCAAATGCTACATGAAATGCTAAAAATGGTTTGTGCTTTCTGCACTAACTTTCAATAGACTTCTGGAAAACCCTCCATGGCATGAGGGCTAGTTTATGTGGAGATACAATGGCTGGTTGGTGGCTTCAACCCCTCTAAAAAAACATTAGTCTTTTGGGATGATGACATTCCCATTCCCAATATATGGAAAAATAAATGTTCCAAAGTTCCAAACCACCAACCAAATGGGATCAGATTAATTGTCCAGGTATAAGCTGAATTATACTTGGTCCAGCTATTATACTTTCTTTATCGTGGATAGCTATTCTATGTATGGCTCAACATAATGGGAATGTGGTTTGGGAGACAATGAGATATACATGCAACTTGATATGATTTGGATGTGTCTGAAAACGAGGTTATACCTCCAAATTTGCTACTTAGGATGGAATGCGGGAAACTGATTATTAACAACTCCGGAATAAGGGGAGCCCTATTTTCAGCCAAACCCATTCATGCCCCTGAATTTGTAGCGGGTAGATGTTGTATTGGTTTGGGGAGTTCACCTAGCCAAAAAGATTTATGTATTCAGAGTGAAACAGCAATTGAATTTCTTCACTGCTTGGAATTTCTGGGGTGTGAAAATACAAGTGTGTTTGGTATGTCAGTATGTTACAAGGTGGTGCCCCCATTATAGCTTGGTTTATAACCACCATTCACTAGTTCGATATATCTACCATAAACCTAAGTAAAGTTTTAAAGTTATTTGCACCAACTTAGCGATTCCAAACTGGGGCACCACCTTGTACCAAGTTTCTTGTGTGATTCCACTGTCGCTGCTAAGCGGGTCAAGGTAGACACATGTTTTTCATCAGATCCTGCTAGGGTCTATGGGGTTTATATCTATACCCTCTGGTAAACGTTTACATAACGAACTGGAACATCACCATTTTTATGGGAGAACTCACTATGAATGGCAATGTTCAATAGCTATGTCAAATTAAAAGAGGGTAGTTACTATGGTTTATAAACCAACGTTCACATAACTGGTGGCTACCAGCCTGTGGGATCAAATATCAAGCCATATTTTGGTGGCCCCCCTTACACAGCCCTAAAATAGGCCTGAATTATATGGCAACTGACATGGCCATCTACAGTATATCTGTTCTTCAGATTGGCTAAGCCATGCTTCTAACAATCCTGGGCCGCCAGGTGAAGACCTTGGACCAACAACCTCTTGGAGGGGCTAGAAATATCAAGAGCCACCGAAGAGCAACTACAAGCGTGCTCTGAACTACTGATACTGTACAAACTGTACACTCATTTTTCGGATGATTTTTCGGATTTGCATAAATTTTCGGATTTTTGTTGTTTTTTGGATGTGGATGTGCTTTTGGCGCTTTTGGATGCGCTATGTGGCCCTGCGTGCAACTCGTCAATCTTGTTCACCTTGTCAGTGAGGGATGTTGCCTCTGGGTAGAACAAAAAAACATGATGACATCCTTAAACACCCCCACTCAAAAATCCTTTGATACCCCTTGACATATACTCCCATATTACATCTTCCGTACTGTGGATGCACAAACCATCCTGCACCAGTTGGGATTCCTATTCGTACCATACCCTCTGCTAATTTGACATAGCTATTGAACATGGCTGTTTATAGTTGATTTACCTATGAAAAAGGTGATTTCCCATAGTTATGTTAGTTTACCAGAGGGTGTTTTGTGCTATACCCTCTGGTAAACTAACATAGCTATTGAAAATGGCCATAGACATAGTTTATTTACCCATGATATATTGTTTTTTTTGTGTTAGTTTACCGGATAGTAATTCAACACTGTAACTCATGGGATTGTGCAGATTTTGGTGGGCAAAATCCCCATAGTTCAACAGTTTAAATCATCCACATAATTCAACACCGTATGTAGAGGATTTACCATATGTCTGACTAAATTTTAATATTTCACTAACCTGAATAGTTCGGCCATAAAAGGGGATGATTTCCGGTCAAAAAAACGATGATTCCAGTGAGAGGGTTCGGTCGTTACAACCCAGATATGATATGTTGGTTGGATTTGGTTGGTCGATTCTGGGATTTTTGCTGCCCATCTGCAACTGGGCATCCTTGGGCTGCTCGGCATCCTCCGCCGCCTCAATCGTCTCCTGGTGAAACCATCGATGTGCCGCGGCTCGATGTTTGACCCTCTAAACTCTAAACTAAGAGAGCTATGTGATATAGATCCCATAGGATCTATGTATAGTATATATGCTAACATTTGGGGTATATTGATGGTAAATGTTACCATATATAGCAGCACCATGGATCCTATGGGGATGATTTACCTTCAAATATGGATCATACGATATTGATTCTGATGGATTTACCTGGGACAATCATCTAGTGCAGTCCAGCAAGTTTCTGTTGTGTTTCACCAAACTAATCTTCAAAATGCCACTCATCCATCAGACAATGCTACTGATTTACAGGTCAAGATTATTTGAAACCTCCAACACTCCTTTTTGTTCAAGTACTCATGTAATCCTTCCATTCGGCCCATGGATCTTCCAGAAATTGCTATAATTGCTGTTCTGTGGCTCCGTTGGTACAAGCTGGGCCCCGTGTGTTGGATAACTCCAATAACTCGCCACACTTCCATGGATTGCTTAAGCAACAAACAGAACTTGGGGGCCTCATCTTAGATACTCAAAGGCTAGTGATATCCCCATGTTTGCCCGTGAAATCCAAATTTTCTTCCACCATGTCGTAAAAAAATAGTCACAGTAAAAAAATCACCGTATGTTCCCACAAAAAATCCCATCGTGTCCCATAGGTTCCCTTACCAAATCCACTTCTTCACCCATGTTTTCGCTGATGAAAGATCCCCAACTTCGCGGTACCATCCATAACTGGTGTCCTGAGAGATGCCCATGCCGTAAGCGTGCCTCAGAAACAGGTCCCGAACTTTCTGGTCATGCGGGGCCACAAAATCTTAGCTAAGTTGGTTTATATATAACTAGGTGACTTAACGATGGTTTATGGGTCGAAAACATCAAGTAAAATATCACTGAGCGGCCGGGCTTCAGGAGGGAGAGCTATATGCAAGGGCGTCTCTGGGGCCTGCTCTGGCCAGAGAGCGCGTTCCATCATGTAAAGGCTTTGGCTCAGCTGTGTCCACAAGAGCCAAATTGACTCCAAATAGCGGGGCCGGCCACATTGTTGTAACAGGGCTTTGCAGCCAGTAATGATATGGTCAAACTCAGCGATGCGGGATTCTTGCATGGTCTGCGCAACAGTCAAATCAGCCTGGACGGGCTCCAGGTAATTGAAGGCAATGGAGATAGCAGCTGTGAGGCTGACGATACTTTCCAGGGTCATGAATGTGTTGTCCACGAAATTGAGGTCAGTGCGGCAGTTTTGGCCAAAACTGCTGGTGTCAGAGAGAGAAGTCAGCTGTGTTAAATCAATTTGAGGTCGGAAGTCCTACAGGCAGCAGGTGTAATGCATTGCACAAGTGGTTGTGAAGTCAAGGATCATGTTATGAATGGCAAGCTGGTCAGGGTGGGATTAAAACAAAAGGGTGGGACAGGCCAGCTTGACATGAAAAACGGCACTTGAAGTGAAAACAACATCACTCAGAAACATGTTGACAAACATCAGTGCAAGTTAAACCATTGCTTGACCAAGTGGACAAGATAAACATCCGACAGGTTCACTTCAAGTTCTTTGTAAACACCGAGGATTTCATCGCAAATAAATTTGCAGGTTCTTTTTCTTTTGGTACAATGCTCTGTCGAGCAAGGGCATAAAATTGTTTTGGAACTGCGGCTAAATTTTCTTTTTGGCAGGGAAAATTTCACGCTAAAGATTTAATTCCCTATCAACGCGTTGACAGTAAGCGAATTTTACATATTCTATATCGAACTAGATGATGGGGTATTATAAAACATGTTCCCTTATTCTGGTTGGTAAACGCCAACGGTTTCTTGGTTCTTCAACCCTCAGAACCGTCCACATCTCTTTGGAAACGCGACGAATCGTCATGCAGAACCGCAAAACGAACCACGGGAACCAGCCATCGCCCCTGATGACTTTGATTGCGATTCAAGCGGTTTTGGGAGGCACTCCAGTGAATGATGAGGCATTCCAAAACGAAGCGAAAACAATGGCATTGGGCATACCATCCTCAGCATAACTGGAAATATGATTCTAATCTCGTAGAGTCAGAAACCCGATCCTAAGCCAAGCCATGTTGGGTTTGGTTCCCATTAATCAACATTTAAGTTGAGATGATTGTGAAATGGTTGTAAGCTTGTCATAATCTTCAGACATAATTCTTGGTCGATCTTTACTTATCGATCTTAAATCCAGACGATACTTTTAGTTTTACTAAAAGTTTTTGCCCCCCAGTTACATGTTGGTTTATAAACGCCCACTATCTAGTTGGATATGTGCCTGCCAAAAGCAAAAGCCACAGAACCTACCTAGGCAAATAAACCAACCTAAAATCCTAAAGCTATCAGTAATCAGACAATTCAATCAAATACACTGTAAATCTCCATTTTTTACGAGCTAAATCCCATGAAATCCCATAAAATCCCATGAAATCCGATGAAATCCCAACATTTTGGATGGTCATTGAGTCAACTCCCCATCCCCATCCCGGACCCCTCGCGGGTCCGCCGAAAAAATCCACACCTGCAGCTCCAAGCGACTGTTTCAGCTCAGTGAAGCGCATCTCCAACAACGCGTCGCGGGCATCCCGTGCGACTTCCTCGGGACTGGGATGCAACGATGTCAAAAACGTCTGTATAGCCAGCAATGAGCCGACTACATTCGGACATACTGGGGATGTCTATAATTTTCATGCGGATAGATGGGGATATATGGGGATATACTGGTTTACTGGTGTATTTATATAGGTCAAACTGACTGTTTTGTGGTGATAAAATTGTGTATAACGGGAATTAGGGGAAACAAAACAGATCAAAACAGGGGATGACCATCGAAACTGGAGATCTAAGTAGGATAATACATGGCAAAACGGTGATAAATATAGTGGGGATATGATGGAATATAACCAATAAGATCCACTTGGGTATGACTGGAAATGGCCATTCAAATGTAATATAATGGTGGTACAATGGAATAGACATAAGCAACTTGACACGGTATTTGGGCGTGACTGTAAATGGGATATTGTATATCCTCAAATGGTCGTATTCAATCGGGAACATGATGATTAAGGATGGCAATTTGTGGGTATGCCGATTTTCAGAGAGAAACATATGGCCCTATGAAGCGTTTGAACTGACGAACAGAATAAATTAATCCAATCCCCCTTATATTAAACACCCCCTAAATGGTCTCAATTATGTGGAAATCCCTGACTAAACCATGGTTTCTGGGGGGATGTTTAATATTGCGGGGAAAGGATTATATGAAATATTGTTCAATGGCAAGTGTTGAAGAAAACACAACCCAACGTTCAAATGTTGATGTTGACGTTAACTAACATGGGGAACATTGTGAGACATGAGGATGTTGCCACAACCTGCTGACAGATTCCATGGGTTGAGGAAAATCAGTTGATGTAAACGTGTTCTTCGAAATTATAAAAAAAAAAACGTTCTTTTGCCCCAAAAATAAGTTTCCGAAAAAAAAAAAAAAACACGTTTACTGGTTGGTGGCATACCTATACGCCTCTGAAAAATATGAGAGTCAGTTGGGGTTACTATTCCCAATATACCGTAAGTCAAAAAAAATCATGGTTCCAAACGACCAATGAGTTTATATAGAGACCTCAGCCATCATGTAGGCAAATCTTAGCTCCGCTATGCCGCTATGCTCCGCTCAGCTCACCGCTCTGTCGAGGCACTAAGATCAGTTGTCCCAAGGCCACCTTCGGATTCTCCTGGTCCAATGCATCGTCGATCCTGCGCGTGGACGGTGGCGAGCCCACCGCTGAAACGTTCGGAACTTCACAATGACAACAGGAACAGGTCCCAGCATCATGCATAAAGTATATTGTCATATCATATGTGAAATTGTTTGCTAACAGTTTGCTCTGGTATACTGATGTGGTCAACTTCGTTCTTCCTCGGCCGGTAGGCATTGTCCAGGGTGGCGACCTTTGGCATGAGTGCCTTCCATGGCCGAACTCTGTCAACCAACACGACTTTGAGGAATTCACCTCTGTTTTCGAACACCGGGCCAACTCGAGCTTCCAGCAGCCGTCTGAAGTCGTGGACTGTTTGCAGTCTCTCACCGGCTGCAAAAAGATGGCTCGTGAGCAGCCCGAACAGGCCGTCAACATCTTCATGGGTGTGCCCCACCATGAGCTGGTGGGACCCAGCTTCATCGAAGTAGCCGGACGGCACCAAGGCTGCCAGCATGCATCCCGTCAAAGAATTTTTTAACTCCTTCACTGTGTTGTCATGCTGTGTCCAGAGACACTTTGCGCTGGAGCGACCTCGAGCTTGGTCTTCATCTCGGCAGCAGTCAATTGCATGAAGCAAACACTCCCAACTGAACTCACCACCAGCAGTGTTTCCCTCTTCTGAAAGGGCGATTTAACGTAGCCATATGGAGATTTCCTAAAATAGGGGTGCCCCACAAATCATCCATTTTAATCGTAGTTTCCATTGTAAACCCACCATTTTGGGGATTCCCCATTTATGGAACACCCGTATGTCAGTTTATCCCATCGTAATCCCAAGAGTTACAGTTTTTCATAGTTACCAGTAGTTACGAACTGGGGCAGGATTTCTTCCATCCACAGTATCTGGTTGGTGGTTGAGCCTACCCCTTTGAAAAATATGCGTTTGTCAGTTGGGATTATGAAATTCCCAATATGTGGAAAATAAATTACTTTACTTCGAGTGATCCCCACCATGACATATCATGGTGCGGATCACATAGATGCCAGCAAAGAAACACAAATGACGTTCCTTCGAATGATCCACTAAAATTCTATTCGACATGATCTTGTATTCTATCTGGAGTATCTTCTGGCATTCTGTGTCGCTATCTTCTGGTCGTTTATCTGGCAAAACTTCTTTCTGGTATTCTATCATGCATATCTTCTGGCACACTTTCTGCCATTCTATCTGGCATATCTTCCAGCATTTTATCTGGTATATATTTTGGCGTTCTATCTGGCATATATTCTGGCAGTCTTTCTGGCATATATTTTGGCATTCCATCTGGCCGCTGAAGTCCAGCGGTGCCCACTGAGCTCGGAAGCTCCCAGGTGGAGGTCCAGCGGTGCCCACTGGGCTCGGAAGGTCCCTGGTTGAGGTCCAGCGGTGCCCACTGCGCTCAGAACTTTGCGGTTGAGGTCCAGCCATGCCCACTCAGATCGGAAGCCGGCAGTTGAGGTCCAGCAGTGCCCACTGCGCGCGGAAGTTGGTGAAGAGCGAAGAGTTGGCAAGGCGGCAGTGGACGTGGAAGTGGAGGCAGAGGTGGTGGAGGAGAAGGAGGAGGACGAGGAGGAGGAGGAGGACAGGGAGGAGCCGGAACAGCTGTGATAAAATCTAACAACCCTCACCTGGCAGGTGGGGAAAAATGTTCCAAACTATCAACCAGGTATGATTAAATTTTAAGAGGGCATGCGGCATGCCATGTTTGGACTGCTGAGGTCGCCGACGTCTCGTCTGTGCACCCGTAGATGAAGGCTCTCTGTTTCAGCTCGGTGACCTTCATTTTTTCGAGCTCCACCTGCGAACATACCCAGGGGTGGTTGGTTTACAACTATAGGTTAACTAGGTTTTATGGTTGAGTTAAAGAAAAACTAAAATTAAATTTGAATAATGAGTATGGAGAATATAAGAATGGTTAATGAGATTTATTAGGTGATGCAGTGATGTCCCCCTAAATAGCCGGTGAATTCGATGGTTTATATCCGTACATTAATACTGGGGGTCTGGGTCGGCCGGTCTATGGACAGACCCAGCCATGCATCTACAATTAACCGTAGGTGGATTGTTACCATAATTATCTAATGGTTTGTAATTCCACCAAATCAACGAGGAAAGTTTCCCAGACATGGTTCTCGCTCAAGTTCCTAGTTGTCGGGTGCACCAGGTCCTCAATCTCGGGCCGAGTCAGCTGCACCAGCTTGGTCTTTCCCAAGAGAGTTGCTGTAGCACCCACCCGCAGCAAGTCACGAGTTGCGGCTCCAACATCCCAATGGCTTGAATCGTGGTGCGTTTCCTCTTGCCATTCAGCAGCCTTGCCATTCTTCTTGCCACAAATTCCAATAACTACTGTTTATGATTCTTACAACTAGAGTTAATGGTGTTTATAGACCGACAAACATAACTGGGGGTGGACCCCACCTTGCAGGGATGTGTCAGTTCATAGTTCATCATGCAATCTATATAACACAAAATAAAATAACATAACATAACATAGTCTAGTGTAGTATAGTTTAGTTTAGTTTAGTATAGTATAGTAGAGTAAAGAATAGAATAATATAATGTAACAAAACATAATATAACATAACATAGTAGAGTATAGTATGGTATACTATAATAAAATAACATACAGCATAACATATGACTATTTAATGTCATTAAAACTAGAACTAACTATACCCTCTCCTATAGATGGGCAATGATTGGTATATTCAGAAAACAGTTGACTCTAAATGGAAGATGTTCCATTGCTAGGTTTGATTACTGCATGGTTAAAATCATATATATATAAGGATACCCAAACAAACATGGCCAACACTTCTAGGGCATAACATGGCATAATACACCATGAATATTACATCAGTTGGATGTGACTGGAGTATTTTCATCGCATGTTTTTCACCTTGGTTTTTACACAACGACAACGCGCCAGGGCCTTCATTCGAACAAAGGCCTTGTCGATCTCGGACATTTTGTCAATCTCAGGTGTGTCCTGAGGAGGCGGGGATGAGGAATGGATTGGCACAGATCTCTGGGTACCCTCTGGTAAACATACAAAAAGCTATTGAAAATGGCCATAGAAATAGTGGATTTACCCATTAAATATGGTGATTTTCCATAGCTATGTTAGTTTACCAGAGGGTAAAATATATGATAAACATGGAATTTAATAAGAACATATGGCTATGGATCAATACCTATAAAAAGCATTAGGGGATGAACGTCCATTTCACCAGCTATTTTGATGTTCACCATCTGGAAATATGAATTCACTCACCTGAAATGTTGGGCCATGTTGGGCCATTGAAAGATGGTTTCCATTCATTATGACCGCTCCCATCATTCCAGTCACGTCACGACATGAGGTCATTATACTTGATCTATGGATATATGCAATGCGGTGGATTGATGGTGAATTTTGGATGATTAACAAAAAATGGTATCGGAGAAGAACATAACAGGGTTGTACTGTAATGGGGATACAACTTGGATATGTAAAATAAGCTTGATATAATATAATTTGGACGTGGCACCGGCAACATCCGGCAACTTTACTTTGGGTTCACCTGCCAATATATGGCCATGAAACAATAGTGACAATGATCAACCGGTGGATGCAATGGGGTACACTATTTGTCAAAAGAATCCATCTTTATTCCATTGCACAAGGTGGACCCCCCCAGTTATGTTGGTTTAGATTCACCCCATTGTCTAGTTCGATATCTACCATACACATTTTTATCCATAAACCATCCAGAAGAGTTGACCTACAGTATGTTATTTTTACAAACCAACCTGGCTCTTGGTGGGTGGTCCCACCTACCCTCTGGTAAACATACAAAAAGCTATTGAAAATGGCCATAGAAATAGTGGATTTCCCCATGAAATATGGTGATTTTCCATAGTTATGTTAGTTTACCACAGGGTATATAGTAATATATTTCATCTCAAGTCGAAGGACAGGATTTTCTGAAGCTTCCCAGGCTTGCAGAACCATAAGTTCATGTCTGGCAGCTGGCCAAATTTCGAAACCAGAAACCAGCCTTGCTCCATGAGAAATTTGGCCAGTGATGGTAAACTATGGTACAATGGGATATGATTTACCATGTATTTAATACATCTATACATATCTTAACATTATCATTTACCTTGTATGGGCCATTGGTAAATGATGGGCCCATCATGGTAAACAATGGTGAAAGGCAACAGCCAAGGTTCCACGGAGTCGTTCAGGTCCATGTTGAAGGAGAAGATTTCATCGCCTCCGCGTTGCGCAAATTCACCAAAACGGAATCGCCTGGTGTTCACATCCAAAATCGTTGATTTTTATCTTTATTTACTGGTATTTCATAGATTCAAAGCCTTTGCCACGTTGTGTTGCGTTCCTCTTTTGGGCAGGGAATGCAACATGCTGACACGGAGCCAATACATAATACGAAATCTATGTTGCAGCAAGTGAAGTGTGGACAATCCAAATTTAAATCCATCAATCAGAACATGTCGAAAACCAAAAACAAGTCGAATGAAATTCATCACAAAACACCATTTGCCCCAAAAAAAACTCAGATTTGCGCTGTGCCAAACCCGGAAAACCCTCGAAATTTGGCACCTGCGCGCGGATTCCGCGGCGTGGAGGAAAACTGCGAGGGGTGGAAGGGCATTCGCGAGAGCAGTAGCTTAGTGAGCGCCTCAGGGCGGGGTTCCAAACGTTTCCAAAGGACCATTGAACGTGGGGCAAAAATGGTGATTTAACCATTTCACTTGATTGAAATACCAGATTTTGGGATTGATAGTTCATCTGTATTCCGAGCGGAAGTTTGCTATTGATTGCTGTCATGATTGAAATTTCCATGGTGATTCGCTATTCCAAAAGATCAGTGGTCTGTTCCAAAATGGATGATACTGTGGTTCAAACAAGGATACAGCACCACATGATCACCACATGTCTGATGGTTTACACCACTTCTGTCAAACTGAGGGAATCACCCATGGTTTAAATGGATTTTCATTTATAAACCATCCGGCTATTGGGGTAGCCTTATTTAAGGAAAGCTCCTTAAATGGATGACATACTTTTTTGTTTTATACCATTTATGTTAAACTTAACCCCTCTATCGTTCCATTATATTGGTTGGTTGGTTAAGAACGGGATTCCCCGTTCTTGGATTATTAAAATCCCCAGGTATATAAGGGTGGAACAAAATCCCGAACGAATCATCATCCAACCAGGGTTTTGAACACTGCTCATTTTTAACAATATACCATATATCATTATATCATGTATGCCATTTATCATTGATATCATTGGATACCATTTTTATCAATGGTTTATCATTGAGTACTGGATAACGATACGTTTAAGTTTTATACCGTTTATACATCATTATCAGCATTGTTGTATGCAAAATTCATTTGTTATACCATCATACCATTGTTATAACTGGTTGTTGGTTTCAACCCCTCCGAAAAATATTAGTCAGTTGGGATGATTATTCCCAATATATGGAAAAATAAAAGATGTTCCAAACCACAAACCAGATGGAATCAAATTAATTTTCCAGATAAATTGAATTATACGTGGTCCAGCTATTATACTGCCCATATCTTTCCATCAACTATATCGTGGACAGCTATTTTGCACGGCTCGATATATAATGTTAAAAACTATGGTATGAAACCCATGGGTATAATGTTATAATCAACCATATAAATATATAAAAAAAAAAAACATTGATAGCGTTAATTTCTTACGCTAATGATTGTTATAGTCAATGGTTATACCATTATCAACATACCATTATACCATTATACCATTATACCATTATACCATTGTTATTGTTATTCTGCTTCCTCGCCACAACTGTAGTTCCCATCGTTCCAGAACTGAGGCCTTACCAAAAAACAGAGGTAACTACAATGTGGCCCCCCAGTTATAAGTTGGTTTATAAGCCCCAGTAACTATAGTTATTTGCGTACCATAAACCATAGTTATTGGAGTTATTGGCACCAACTTAGCTATCGAACGGGGCCTCACATTGTAGGAAGCCTAGGGTCTGGTATAAAAAAAAACACATGGTTACCCTCTGGTAAACGTTTTCATAACTATGGAAAATCACCATGTTTGATGGCAAAATCAACTATTTCTATGGCCATTTTCAATGCTATGTAACAAAGTAGCTATTGAAAATGATCATTTATAGTGGATTTTCCCATGAAAAGAATTGTGATTTTCCATAGCAAACCGTTAGTTTCAATAGCAAGCCATGGCCAGGCCGGGTATAACCAGCTGGCGAGCTCCGAACGGCTGCTGAGCTCGGAACGACTTTGGGCATCTCCGCGTCCGCGCAGTCCTCGATCTCCACGGAGGACACGCCGTTGCCCACCGCGAAGTTCTTCAGCTCCGACATCTTCCTGGTCCCCAGGGATCCCCAGGAAGGAGCCAGTAGAACGAGCCGGTAGAACCAGTAGAAACCCTAGATATATACAGTTTATTGATCGAAGGAAGTTTAGAAGTCAAACTTTCGACAATATGGACAGATGAAAAGCAGAGCAGGGAAGAGGCAGAGAGAAGAGAAAGATTAGAAGAAAGCAGAGTAGAAGAGAAAGAGTAAGAAGAAAGAAGATGCAGATGCGCGAAAAGGTAGGAAAGTCGCGAAACACTGTGTTTTTCCAATGATTTGTGGCTCCGGAGGGTCGAAAAGTAGGCTCGCTAA
>Ga0126342_10016855_pt1 | contig 12687 bp, 14 predicted proteins | sample Cyp1metagenome_FD_92528 | JGI IMG/M metagenome (GOLD analysis project Ga0126342, IMG submission 92528) | Coral microbial communities from Lord Howe Island, Old Settlement Bay, Australia - Cyphastrea 1 metagenome | ecosystem: Host-associated > Invertebrates > Cnidaria > Coral ...
CTACACTTCACTACATTACACTGCACTACACTCCACTACACTACACTACATTACACTACACTACACTACCTTCCACTACACTTCACTACATTACACTACACTACACTCCACTACACTACAACTTCAACTACAACTACAACTATACAACTACACTCCACTACACTCCACTACACTAAATTACACTACACTAAATTACACTACGTTACACTACACTACATTACACTACACTACACTACATTCCACTACACTCCGCTACACCACACTACGCTACACTACACTACATTGCACTCAATGACACTGCACCACAGATAGACATGTAGACAGCTAGACAGATGAAGGAGAGAGAGGGAGATAGATAGATAGATAGATAGATAGATAGACAGATAAAAAGATAGATAGATAGATAGATAGATAGATAGACAGATAGAAAGGTAGATAGATAGATAGATAGGTAGAAAGATAGACAGATAGATAGATAGATAGATGGATAGATGGATAGATAGATAGATAGGTAGAAAGATAGATAGATAGGTAATTAGATGAAAGAGAGAGAGAGAGAGAGAGAGATAGGTAGATAGATAGATAGATAGATAGATAGGTAGGTAGGTAGGTAGGTAGATAGTCAGAGGAAGAGAGAGAAATAGTGAGAGAGATCAAGCACCTTTCGGTCCGTCAGTGGATTCGCTCTGCCATCCCTGATTCACAACAACCAATTTCTCCTATAGGTTTCCTATTTTTGAAACTTCCGCCACCGCCTTGTGCGGTACTACTGGTAATCCATCTATTAACCATGGTTACTGATGGTTATTGACAATCTATCAAGCAACTTTTCATGCTGAAAAAACATCCAGATCTCGGAATGGCCCAGGTGCTTCTCAAGCACGGCCAAGGCTTTCTCCTCCTGGTTCCCTGCAGCCAAGCAGGCCCGGACCACTGTCAGAACCATAAAGCCGTAGGCTTCGGCCTGGCTCGTTCGGTCCCGGCAATCATCGCTGGGGACCCTCCAGTAGTTTCACAGTTTCCTATGATAAAAATTGCACTGTCATAGATTATTTCAATTTATTTCATATGATTTACCCTGTAAAAGTGGTGCGTTTGATGGTTTTCCATGGTTTTCCATAGCTATGTGAAATTGCCGGAGGGATCCAGAGGGTAGTAACCATAGAAAATGATTTGGCGAGATAGCTGGTGGACTATGGTGGCTTGCCAGCTAGTGGTCCAGGACTAGACTGCCAACAATTGAGCCTATCGGAAAATAATGATAATAATGGAAAATATCGTAAACTTGAATCCCATTGGATACCCTCGTGGTTCAGATTTAATCCGATAGGGTATCCATTGCCAGGTGCACTGGTCAAGTCACAGCAAAGTACACATCATAGATGTACAGTACACATCATGTGCCGTACCTGCGAGCTAAGCAATTACCTCCCATAAAATCCCATAAATATATCTAAATAGATTTAATAGATTGATCATATTGTATCTATACTTATTATTAGTAGTATTATACTATAATCATTTTAAGAGTAATCACATACCTTACGATGACGCCTAATTTATCCATTGAATAAGCCAACATGTTTTGCCTGGAAATATACCTATCTGATCCTATCTGACACATTCTGACACATTCTGACACTAGAATGATGAATAACTCAACATGGCACCTGGTCGTCGATCATCTCCATGATCTGGTCCGCCTGTGCCCCCGGTTCCGCTGCTGCGAAGTCGGGGGCGGCGACCTTGATGAAGGCCTGGCTGGCATCCAACGGTGGATGGTGGAGCCCAAAGGATAGGTCTAGGTGCTGGAAGTTGGTTGAAAAACTTGGCTGACTATAGATGTTTCCAGGATGTGTTCGGATGTTTTATCAGATGGTTTGTTAAAACGACCTGTTTTTACTTGGGGGCACCGCCTTGAAGGAATCCAAGGGGAAATCGCCAAGGATCCAATAGGAACATAAAACATAACCCGCGTGACCAAACCACAGTCCAACATGGCAACGGGAAAGTCTAGCTTCGGTAAAAACATCATCATCACTCATCACCAATTGAAGGACCTGCTGGTTTCCTGCCAAGAGTTGCCCCAAAGGCTGGAGGCAAGTTCAAGAAAGGCCGGGTCAAAATAGCGTTCCTATTGGAAGTTGGAGGCGCTGACACAAAACAGAATCTTGGATTTTGCTTGACTTCATGGCTACCTCAATTTTGCTAACGATGATCCGTTTAGCCAAAGATTAATTGGCTACATCGCTGTGTCTCTGGTGTCAGGAAATTCCTGCCCTCTTGTTGCCTGAGCCAAGGCTGTTCCGGTTGATGTTCTTCAATGTCGTTAGCTAAATTTCCAGGTCACAGCCCACAACGAGGGGTCCAAATGTGACTCCTCAATATAATGAAATGCCCATTCTCCAATACATATATATATATATATAATTGATGTTTATACTTTATACTCTCTCCTAACTTAACATAGCTATGGAAATCACCTATTTCAATAGGTAAATCATCGATCTAAACGGACAATCGTCCATAGCAGGCTTTTGAATTACCAGAAGGTGTATAGTATAGTGTATCCAATTTGGATCAATTTGACATCTCACATTCCAATCAAATATGGATGTTTTGGGACCATTTGGATCCATATGGTGCGCAACATCCACACAACCAGTACATTCATTCTACTCCATTATGTCAAATTATATCCCCATAGAGTGGCTGGTTGCCTACCCATAGCCATCTTCGCATGTGAAACCCAAAATCCCAGGGTTTCAAACCTGATTTGGGTTCATCCATTACACATATTACACCCTACCCGCAGAAGTATCCGTGGTTTTTGGTATCTATGCCACCACTATACCTCGTTCTATCCCATGTTGCCCACGTATTTTGCTTCGGTCTCGCTTGACATCAGCGCCTCCACGACCTCCTTCTTCTTGGGATGATCAATGCAGCCCACCACCCGGCCCAGCGACCACTTGGCTACGCTGCAGGCACGGCACAGCACAGCAACGGCCTGGTCCACGTCCTGGAGATGGTCAGGTGACGTGAAGAAACATATGAAGGATCGTTAGATGTTTAGATATATTTGTATGATGTATATAAGAACTATATACTTAGGCACTCATCTATTTGTTTGGGATGTGCATGTCTTTTATATATATAGGACATCATCTATGGAAATATCATCATTCTTGGTACAAGTATATAGTGTGCCCTGGTTTTTTATATGTTGATATACAACTCAAAGGACAAATTGAGCATGCTTCCAAAGATCCATTGCCCTGTTCAGCTGATCCAACTTAAAGTCCACGCCCTTATTGATAAGGGTTCCGGTTCCCAAAATTGGATCCCAATAGATACATTACATAATCCCCATTAAATCAATGGGAATTCCAGGATCCTAAAATGGAGGTACTGTACCATATAAGGCCATATTTTGTGGGGATATTCCGTTACATAGGCCTTACATAGGCCTTGTATATGGTAGGTACCTCCAATTTAGGTTCCTGAAATGGCCATTGATTAAATACCATTGAACAAGATTGAGGCGCACAGTATAATGAAGGTTAAATTACAATCATTCAGCACCCTGAAGGCCATTGGGGGATTCCCCGCATATCAAGCCATTGTTGGCCGTCATTTGCAGTGAGGACGCTCTGCTCCTTGGGGCTCTCCTGGGTATGGCCAACGGCCTTCACAGAGATGCGCACGCAGTTCTGGAAGTTCGCTTCCTCGCGTGCGAACTGTGGTTCGTTCACCGGCAAAGTTGGGATTTAGTTTAATGGGTCTTAACCAAGAGACATAGGGGGTGGTATTACACTTAATTTAAAGAATGGGTCTTCGTCTTAAAAAAATAAACCAAGAAACACGGGTTGCTTTTAAACAAAATCTAGAGGAAACCATCCTTTTGCAGTCAAATAGGGGGGGTCCTCCCTAAGTCAGTTCGGTGATGAAGTGAAAACTCCAGTCTCCATCACCTCACTTAATCACTAGACTTTAGACTGAATAGTGTATGACTCGATCCCCAGCCTCTTGAGAAGCTCTTCACTTGGAGAATGTGAGGCTATGAAGCGTTTCAGAAATGAGATGTCATCAAGTCACAATGGGGGGTATGTTCCACACGGGGGACCCCAAGATCGTCACTTTCTGGTTTCACTTGCCAAGTCGCAGGTTGCTCTGATGGCAATGCTGAACCCGTGGTTAAGATCTGGTTGGTGGTCTCAACCCATCTCAAAACACTGGCCCATTGGGGTGGAAAACTCAGACAGCAATCGAACCAATGTGATGAATCCACCTTGAAAACATCTCTTCACCGACCCTCTTCGCACTACGTGCCGTTGCGATTGAGAATATGTAAAGTTTTTTCATGAGGTTTTTCTCATCGGGCCAGTCATGATATCCCCATTCACAGAAAGGCACGTGACGCCTTCCTCTAGCTGAATGGTGTGTCTGCCGGAACCCCCTCTTACAAGTCCCAACAGCCCACGGCCCTTGACCAAAAGTACCCAGCACGCCAGCTGCATCCAAGCTTCTCCCAGTGCTGCCAACGCCCCCTCGCTGGTCTGCGAGGCGATGTGCCTCAGCGTGGCTCATGCCATATGCAGCTGAAACGGGGAATGGCGACCTGGAAGTGGAAGAAAACTCACACGGCTGAGAGTCACTGATAATATCAAAATATATCAAAATCATTATCAAAAGTAATGTGTCAACCATGTTCAACCGTTAAATATACTCATAAAATTTGGAGTTGTATGGAGTTATATGACTTAGATGGACATGGTTTTGTTCGCCATAGTCCTCTCCCCATGTCCCAGCAGTCCGCCAAGGTGCTCATAGGCATCAGCCCAGTTGTGCTTGGAGTAGTCATCCCAAAACCTCAGCTGAGATCACCCGTTGACCCCAACCCTGCTGAGAAAATATGAGAGTCATGGGGAGCATCATCCTGATATGTTTGGGGATGGGGAGCAAATATGTTCCTTGTTTTTTGCGGATGGAAAATGAAGAAACATGGGACAACAGCAAGCAGAAAGGCAGCAACACAAGGTCCTGTTGAAACAATCCAACTAACTGTCCAGGTGGTCTTGCACTCTTGCTGCCAAAGGCTCATGGTTGTAGGACAACGAGCACCAATCTATATAGAAAGAACATGGGGAAACCGTCAAAACCCTGTAGCCCCTGTAGTTAACATCAGAATAGCATTAAATAGCTAGGAATTATGGATGTTAATTCCTAAAAAAAAATGCTATTTATTATAGGTACTAATCCACAGATATCCACAGAAAAACAACTTGAAACAATGCAAAACACCATTGCTGATCTGACCATGTCGGGTTTGATCCACTGGTTAATCATCATTGCCCCTATTATTTGATGATAGAGGTTGGAAATAGTGAAATAGTTGCTTAATTACATATCCCCTTAGAATTATCCCCATCAACCCATTAAACGACCATTTTGAATTGCTTTTCCCACCATTTTCAGACACAGCCAGTAAGTGTCGTCTGCAAAGGGCTTGTGGTGCTCCGTCACGTACTCCTCCCGTTTCAAGGCCTCCGGCTCTGGGAACTCCTCTCCTCTCGGCACAGAGCCGCCAGAGCCCATGGCGACGCGATGCGACGCGGCGGAGGAGGGCCGTTCAAGCTTGAGCTCTTTGAGCAGCGGCGAAACAAGGCACACAACTAATCCACCAATCTGACCCCAAAGCCCAAAGCATTTGAACCTTGAGGCCCAAGAACCTATGGACCAAATGCGTAAATTTGAAGCCCGAATCCATTCAATTGATCATAACTCATAACCCCTGTTCATTGAACGAAACCCCGATCCCTCAACCAAACCCCTTCCGCAGTGAGATCGTTGCACCCAAGTCACTGGCAAAGGCCCGGTGCACGCTGGCGCTGCGGCTCGGGCCACGCACCAGGGCGCCCGGTCTGTGGCACTCGGCACGCCATTGGCGCAAACACCCTGCGCAAGGTTAGGAAGATCTTGGGATGCGCGAAATGAAGGGCGAATTGACAATATCTACAATCCAGCTGGACTAATTAGATCACAATCACTTGGAGTACATAGACTATGGACCAAACTGAATCAAACAAAATCAAACAAACAATTTTATTTTTCCTCTAAAATCATTGCTAGCCCCCTACCTGAGGGACCAACACTAGCTGCTATTAACTTCTACCAGCCATCTGAGTAAATCATAATATTTCCCTAACCTGACATAAGGATACATAAGGCTTTTGGGACAGATACTGATACCCCTTCTTCACCATCATCCAGGCTCCCGAGCGTCGCAGCTGTCGTTCTTCCCACAGCCTGAAACATGGTTTGGTGCGCCATCGAGCATCAAACATTTCAAATGGAAACAAGCACTATTACCATCCATTACCCATATGAATATCATGAATGATGCATGGGACTGGGCTTACCAGTTCTACGTAAGGGTGTGCAATTTGTGCTGGATCATTTGGAGAGTGATGAACATAACATGGTATTTACAAAATACTAACCAACAACTGAAGACATGGGGACACTATCAAGAATTCCTCCGCCCAAAATCCCCACGTTGATCAATGCCAAGGCGCGTGGGCCGAAGAGGCGACGGACGCCGAACAGGGCTCACAGGCACACCTCGGTGCACGGTCAAAGTCTTCTGGACCTGGCAGATTTGGCACCCCTGGCCGCACCATTTCTTCTATCTTCAAAAGTCTTGAAGGATGATGATGATGATATCATAATAGTAATATAATTATAATAATAATAGCAATAAGTAGGAAAAATATATCAGATCTCTCAATCTCTTGAAAGCTCTCCTGTGGTGACAGGTTCAGCCCGCGCCAAACCCCGGTTCGAAACCAAGCCGGGACCATCCATCATCAAAAGGCAACTACGATACATTACATGCGCGACATGTGCAGATGCGGCACATGTGCAGAGCATCAACAGGAGACCAACCCAACTTGTTGAAGACAACCCGACCAGAAGATGATAAAAATGGATCATAATGGATCAACATATTCGCTCGCAAGTTGGTATAAGTTGGCATAAGAGTTTATGTAAGTTCATGCTTGTTTTTGTGAGTTGATGTAAGTCATCGCTGGTTCAAACATATTCCAACTCCATTCACCCCACCGACGCTGGGTTTCCCAGCGCCGCGCCCGGTGGCTGGAGGCTCCCGGTGAAGGCGTAAGCCACTTGCTGTTGGACAATTCCGCACCTGGCGGGCACAAGCAAGGCTGGCATAGTGGTTGAATGTTGACCTGCTAGGGGATTTGTTTGGTGAAACTGGGTGCACAAGATGGGCCAAAATCATCCAAACTTTGAAACCACAATGCAAATTTGGCAGTGCGGAAAGGTTAAAAGCACGATTCAACCCGGTAGTTTTGGCTAAGCTCCTGATCATGTACAGTCATCACCAGTGGTTCCCACCTGATGCTGCAGTGACGTCAGAGCCCGGACTCAAGTGGAAGTCCTGAGGAACCATATCCCCAAGAATCAGTTGCCCGGTCACCATCCAAGTCATGTGGAGCGGGCGAGGCATCATGTGGCAGAATGAACATCAACGTCATGCAACATAACATACAATTATCATTTGATTCACTTGGTACAAGTACCTTTGGTACTGCCGGCTACCTCCAACAAAGGAGGCACAAGTGGCACAAGTGGTACCAGCACCATTACCTGGCCTTCCACACTTGCATGTGTCTGGCTTGAACTACCAAAAAATAGCAACAAAGCCCCTTCCGACTCCTCCGTAGAGTCATTCTGCAACACTTCCGGGTGCAATCCTCCGGGGTTCATCGACATAAATTCAAGATGAAGAGCACGGCTGGTAGAGTGGCAACATCTTTAGATAAACCAATATAAACCAGGCATCTTCTTCGAAGAGTGGAAGATACCAACTGAAACTCCAGGCGTTCTTATTGACCTGCTCGGCCAATAGAAATGTTTGAAAGAAAAAGGAAAAAACGTCAGTGGACCTCTGGGACAAATGAGATGACATCGTGAGGAGAAACTATTCAAGTGATATTGAAAAGATTTTGTAAGTGTCACCGGTGGCTGAACAAGTGTCAGCCAAGCTTTTTCACATCAAGTCAGCAATGAAACTACAGTAGTTTTGAAAACCAAGTTTACTTTGACACTTCAAATTTTCCTTCACATTTTCACAGCTCCAACACCAAGCCACTTCCATTCAGTTCCCCAAAAAAAGGACAGTTCCCCAGTAGTAGTTTGGACTTCCAGCTGCCCAGCCAGACCTCGTGGTAGGACGTTGGCACGAAGCCGCCGGATCTCATCGATCATGTCATCCAGGCTTTGGCCTGGACCGAAGCTGCAGGACATGCAAAATGGGGTGCTGGGGATCAATTTTTGGAGAAAACATTACAAGTTTTGAACAATCTTAATAAGATGTTCTTCGTAAGAATTCGCCTTCCACAAGATCCATCAGGCATCATCAAAGCTGATCTCCTAGTAAAATGGTACTCCCATGATCAGCAGCCCGGGGGTGTCTTAATCCTTCAGCGGCCCACCCGCGCACCTACAGGTGTCTCAAGTCCGCGTGGTGGACTGGGCGCGCGCACCTAGGCAGGAGTGAAGCCAAATCGAGCTTGGGCGGGCAGAACACCCGAAAAAACTGGTTCCAGGGTGAACATCATGTGATACATCAATCATAACACTATCAAACTAAGATCTCAAACCAACTACCGAAATCTACAGAATGAACCACAATGCTCTAAAATCATTGCTTCAATCTTCAACTTGCAGAACCCCACTATAGACTCTACAGAAAGATCTACGACTCAACAGTTTGGGGTGGTTTTTGGGTAAAAAAAAATGTAAAAACACCGGGATCACAGGCTAGGCTTCCACACCACTTGTCGCGGCGACCTGGCACCAGTGCAAAAACCCGACACCAACTCGTGAAAAACAGGCTTTAATTCGGGACCGTGATGGGAAGATAAGGGGCATATTATGGGTGATGGGTGTATAAAGGGACATAGTCATATAATGGGGTGAACATGGTGGGATAAAACAAATATTAAGCAACAATACAGTATAACGTATAACTCCAAATTCTTATCTTAATCGGGATATGATTTGCTGACTAACAATTATACAGTATAACAAGCAGATTTAGATTTAGAGATACCATATTTTCCGACAAACCTAAATGGGATGCCTGAAAACTCGAGGAACCACACATTTGGTCATGTCAAGCACTAACTCGCCCAAGTCTGGTGGCTTTGCACCAAGTGGAACCGATGGAATTCCAAATTTGAAACCAACACTTCCAATCCAACAAAGGAAACGAACAGATCATCAACTTGGGGAGCCTCCCAGAATTCAGATTCCTGTCGAAATTGTCACACATCGGACACACATCGGACACACATCCCCAGGGCCTGCGGAGCAGGGCCGCTTGCAGCGGTGTAACCTGGTGGCCACGGGTGGAATCAGCCAGCTCGACACGCCACGGGGGTGGGATGCCATGATCGCACCTCATAGCTGGATCGCCATGCCATGAGTTTCCCGGACCTGCGGCTTGTGCGATTCACAAAGCGCCCATCTCCATGAGGTGAAAAACCCAGCAACTTAATGGGCATATGAAGGTTTTTCCACATGAGTCAGGTAATCAGTGGAGTCCCTTGGACTACGTTTAAAATCATGTGCATCTGTCAATGATTTTGGAGTTTCGAGAATGTTTGAAAGCCAGTTCAGGGACCACCTACATGAGGATTACAGATCTATATCAGCTATATATTGACTCGCTGCATCTTGATGTATACAGTACTTGCCCCCGGCAACTGAACATAGAAAATGGATGAAAATGTTACACTATACAGATTATACAGTAGATTATGCACCTACAGTATTCAAAATCATTTTCCATCACTGTTTGAAAAGTATCATGGAAAATCATAGTATATGGGGATTATCCATCCCATGAATTACTGGTGATGTTCCGTGATTTTCCATGATTTACTGGTGATTTTCCCATGATTTTCCCTGGATCGCCGCCTCGCCGGCCATGGGCGAAGCACCCCCACCCTGCGGCCGCCCCGCTGAAAGTGCCACACCAAGCGCTGAGCCAACGGCGCAGTGGGAAAGGGTTGGAAATAATATGCATATACATTTATATGCATATCAGTGCATATTATATATATATTATATATACATATGAAAGTGTGTGTGTGTGTGCGTATGTGAATATAATGTTATAACTTCTGGGATTCACATCCAGAACACATGTTTTCCAAATACAGGGATGAACCATGATGAACCCAAGAAAGGCCTGAAAAATCGAAAAGATCTCAAACAGGCCGAAACCACAATCAGCAAAAGCGCTAGTGATCTTGCTTCGAGCACACCACATTTTTTCCCTGAAGCGGCGACCACTTACCCAGGTAGAATGCGTGCAAGGAAATAATTTAGGCAAGTTCCCCTCTGGCTCCAGTAGTTTTTCGTTTTTGCTTGTGCAACTAGAATACATTGGGATGACATCATCCAGATCATTTTTGGGCAACGCAACGGTAGCACTTCAGCCTGCCAAAAACCGAGCAAGACTGGCGCCTTTTTGGATTCCACACATGCACAACTTTGAGCTGATCCGTGGACAACCACGGAGAGCCCAGTCATGGGCCGAAATGCAGTGCAACAATTCAGTGGATCGCAAAGGTATCATCGGGTATAAGATGGTATATGCTACATGATGCTACATGCAAGCACTGTTCACTGCTGCAATTGGTCTGGACAATCGGTAAAATCTGTAAAATGATTCGGAGCGGCAGTGGACCAAGGATGGGCCCGCGACCCACCTGTCATCTGTTGAGCTCCAGAAAAGCCTGAGAGGCTGGGCGTTTCTACTGCTCCGCTGGTCCTGCAACTGCTTGCTGTTCCCTCAGTCTGCCAACCTCCGCGCAGCCCCTGCCTTTTTGCGCCACGTGGTGTGTCCAGCTCTGGGCCAAAACTCCCAGCCACGGACTGATGGCTCTGCATTTCTTGGGCAAGATTTTGACTTTGGCATAGATGTTGGTATGAGGCAAGAAAATTCGCAACAAACTGAAACAAGGCCAGCTGCAAACACATGAAAATGTGGAAGCTTCCGCATCTTCCAAGAAATGCAAATGCAGAAATGGAAGTGATTAACTTAGGCCTAGTGATCTTGGAACTAGCAGCTGACTCCCAACCTTCGGACAGAATGAGGCAATAAAGTTGCTCAATATGGTGTGATATATCCGAATACTTTGCTTAATTTCAGTGTGTATATATATATATGTATGTATGTATATATATATGTATGTATATATATATATATGTGTGTGTGTAATATATCATTGTATTGCCGTTGATGTTGCAACTGCTGGTTCTCATTGTGTTGTTCCCTTGGTTGGTTGGTCCAACGTTCGTTGTCCCCCCGGCTTTAGATGTCCTCAGCTTGGGCAACTCCTCTGCACCTTGGCAGAGAAGGGACTCGCAGTCACCAATGGCCTGTTGTCCCCTGCACCTCTTTGGGAGACACTGGCATACGGAGTGGAGATGAGTGGGGCATGTGAAGTTTTAAAGTTTCTTCATCTCAAGACGCAGTCCCATATTAGTGCAATTTATTACAACTCCAATGATGAGATCCACAGCTTCCAAAAAATACAGGCGCAAATGGGACTTTAGGAGACCATGTCTGGCTGCAGCTGGTGCGGGCATAGGCACTCCTTCAACAAATCTGTTAGAGCGTGATCTGCCATGATTTCCCGCATTTCATTCATCGTCAAGTAGATGGAAAGCAAAATCAAGCAGTCCCCTAAAAGATACTCATCCAGATTATATTCAATTCCGGGGTCTTGGGAAATTCATTAAAGTTGATCGGCTCCAAAAAAATGACTTCATTGACTGATGCTGGAATCTTTTGCCAACAATGCTGTTGGTGCTGCGCTGATGGTGCTGATTTCTTGCCTGTGCCCATGCCTTTCACCTTGACCTCCATTGGGTTCATGCTGGTGGCGTGGGCCAGCGCCTCGCTCGAGTTAGTCATGTAACATGTCATAACTACACCACAAAACACGTGGCAAGACCAAGGGTCCTCAAAATAACTTCAAGGAATCGAGCAGGCTGTGATATTGACTCAATATCAAGCCATAAATTTTAAACCGCCGCCTCGCTCATGATCAGGCCTGCAGGGGAAGCGAGAAACGTCCAATCAGCCTGTCGTGTCCTTTGATTGCGACTAGCGTCATCAATGGCAGCGCGCTGCCATCTGCAAGAACTCTTGCCAGTACCGCATGGCCTGCTTGAGGTCTCCAGTTTGGGCCAACACATTGCCAAGCTTGTGCAGAGTGGCTGCAATGCCAGGATGGTCACCGTCACCATGCAAGGAGCGCTTCATCTGCAAGGACTCTTGCAAGTACCGCATGGCCTGCTTGAGGGCTCCAGTTTTGGCCAACACATTGCCAAGCTTGTGCAGAGTGACTGCAATGCCAGGATGGTCACCGTCACCATGCAAGGAGCGCTGCATCTGCAAGGACTCTTGCAAGTACCGCATGGCCTGCTTGAGGTCTCCAGTTTGGCCCAACACATCCCCAAGCTTGTGCAAAGTGGCTGCAATGCCAGGATGGTCACCGTCACCATGCAAGGAGCGCTCCATCTGCAAGGACTCTTGCAAGTACCGCATGGCCTGCTTGAGGTCTCCAGTTTTGGCCAACA
>Ga0126342_10016856_pt1 | contig 12687 bp, 11 predicted proteins | sample Cyp1metagenome_FD_92528 | JGI IMG/M metagenome (GOLD analysis project Ga0126342, IMG submission 92528) | Coral microbial communities from Lord Howe Island, Old Settlement Bay, Australia - Cyphastrea 1 metagenome | ecosystem: Host-associated > Invertebrates > Cnidaria > Coral ...
ACTACCTACTACCTACTACCTACTACCTACTACCTACTACCTACTACCTACTACCTACTACCTACTACCTACTACCTACTACCTACTACCTACTACCTACTACCTACTACCTACTACGACCTACTACGACCTACTACGACCTACTACTACGACCTACTACTACGACCTACTACTACGATCTACTACCACGTTTACTGCTACTACTACTACTGGCAAGGCGGGAAGTTTAAATAACAAGCTAGAAATTAGATGAAAGATTAGATAAAGAGCCAGATTGTAGATCATGGCATTGTGGAAGGCAAGCGGGGGGAAATTTAAATAACAAGCTAGAAATTAGATGAAAATTTAGATTAAGAGTTAGATTTTAAATCATGGCGTTGTGGAAGGCAAGGGGGGGAAGTTTAAATAACAAACTAGAAATTAGATAAACATTTAGATAAAGAGCTAGATTGTAGATCATGGCATTGTGGAAGACCAGGGGGGAAAGTTTAAATAACAAGCTAGAAATTAGATGAAAATTTAGATAAAGAGTTAGATTGTAGATCATGGCATTGTGGAAGGCAAGGGGGTGTAAATTTTCAAGAAAGAATTAGATTTTAGATCATGGCATTGTGGAAGGCAAGGGGGGGAAGTTTAAATACCAAGCTAGAAATTAGATGAAAGTTCAGCTAAAGAGTTAGACTTTAAATCATGGCATTGTGGAGGGCAAGGGGGGGAAGTTTAAATCACGAACTAGAAATTAGATGAACGTTTATATAAAGAGCTAGATTTTACATCATGGCTTTGTGGAAGGCAGGGGGGGAAATTTAAATAACAAACTAGAAATTAGATGAACGTTTAGATAAAGAGCCAGATTGTAGATCATGGCATTGTGGAAGGCAAGGGGGGAGAAGTTTAAATAACAAGCTAGAAATTAGATGAACATTTAGATAAAGAGCTAGATTGTAGATCATGGCATTGTGGAAGGCAAGGGGGGGACATTTAAATAACAAGCTAGAAATTAGATGAACGTTTAGATAAAGAGTTAGATTGTAGATCATGGCATTGTGGAAGGCAAGGGGGTGTAAATTTTCAAGAAAAAATAGATTTTAGATCATGGCATTGTGGAAGGCAAGGGGGGGAAATTTAAATAACAAACTAGAAATTAGATGAACATTTAGATAAAGAGTTAGATTGTAGATCATGGCATTGTGGAAGGCAAAGGGGGGGGGAAATTTAAATATATAACAAACTAGAAATTAGATGACAATTTAGATTAAAAGTTAGATTGTAGATCATGGCTTTGTGGAAGGCAAGGGGGGAAATTTAAATATTTAACAAACTACATTAGATGAAAATTTAGATAAAGAGTTAGATTTTAGATCATGGCATTGTGGAAGGCAAGGGGGGAAGTTTTAATAACAAACTAGAAATTAAATGAAAATTTAGATAAAAAGTTAGATTTTAGATCATGGTTTTGTGGAAGGCAAGGGGGGGAAATTTAAATAACAAGCTAGAAATTAGATGAACGTTTAAATAAAGAGTTAGATTGTAGATCATGGCATTATGGAAGGCAAGGGGGGGAGTGTCAATAAAGAGTTAGGTTTTAGATCATGGCATTGTGGAAAGCAAGAGCGTAGACATTTTCAATCAAAAACAAATTTTACAGGAGGCGCAAGTGAGAATGTAGTGAGGTGTAAATGAGAAGGAAGTGGAGGCGCAAGTGAGTAGTAGTGGAGGCGCAAGTGAGTAGTCGGAGGCGCCAGTGAGTAGTGGAGGCGCAAGTGAGTAGGAGGTACAAGTGAACAAATTTTGGAGGCGCAAGTGAGTAGTATACCGTTCATCACTTGGAGAGGGCTTTAACCATATCATGCTGGACGTTTTGGGGTTGATCCAGGTGTGCTTGGGTAGCTATCTGCTTCTGGTTTTTCAGAAGCCCGACCTTTTGAAGCGTGGTGATGTGGAAATTGCAAAATCACTATGTCTGGCGCAGAAACACTAAGTAAGTACTCACAATGGGGCGCGTTCCTCCGGAAGTGGCGGGGTTAGACTATTTTCAATTTACGAACATCCTGGATCGGGATTGATCTGATAAACGAACGCTGGAATTTTGGTATTCAATATTTTTGAACAAATAGACCTTGGGTTTGAGAAAACTGATTGTGGTTGCCTAGAAGTTTGTTTCGGACGCAGTTTTTATTGATTTTCAAGGTACTGCAGAAACCAGGCACAAAGAAATCATACTTGGAGTGCAAGCCAGGTCCACTGTCAATACGACAGAGTAGCCCAGCAGAGTTGGAACAAAGCACACTTGTCACAAGCAATTGGTGAGCCACACAGCTGTCGGCAATTGGAGCAACACGACTCAGTATCTTCGCCTGGAGTTACTCTAAGACTGTCATGCGGACCAGACTGCTGTTTGCAATTCTCATTGCTGGCCTTCAGGACTGCTGGACTGGGGTGGGTCCCCCGCCTCTGTTGTGGATTGGGTCACATCCTTGATAATTTCAGTCTACGGCATAGTTTCTGCCCATTTGCACCCCTAAATGCAAGATATATCCCATCAATTGCCACATGTCAAGATATGTCGAGCATTCAGCGGCTCAACTGCCAGGACCAGGTGGCAGCCCAGCCTCCGCCGGGGCAAGGGCCGGGGCAAGCGCCTACTCCTCCGCCACCCATCGAAGTGACCATCAGTGGCACGTTGAGCCTCACAGGCAGTAGCAATGTGGAGGAATCCCAAGAAGCTCTCAGAGGATGGGGTTGGGATCGAGGGGGTGGGCCGTGGGCCAGGATTCAATGTGATTTTAGTGTGATTCAATCGTAAACTTGAAGTTGTAACAAGGGGTTTCAGATGGCAAGGTGTTGAACATCTTGAAGAGATGTTCGGCAATGGGTGGGCCTGGGCCTTGACGTTCGGCTCCCCGTGGCAGGATTGAATTTGGGTCTGAGCTTGCAAGCTTTGCTCCCTCAAGATCAACCTGAACAGCAGGAGACCGGCAGTCAGGCTAAGACTGCTGCGGGAAATTATTTCAAACATTTTGGGACTAGAATCATTCTCAAACAGATTGATGTTGGCGGACTGTCCCAGCCGGGATGTAGTTTTAATGCTGGTTGTGTTTGCATGTTGCAGGTGGGGTATGATCCGGAATGCGGAAACAAGCTTCCAGAAAATGACATCAGCAGCCCAGTACCACTCATAGTAAGTATGGAACCCAGATTCGAAGATAGGCTGGTTGCCACATCAAAGATTGTCCACTGCCCATTGGCGGGCGTGGCTCAAGAAGTTGTGCCAATCATTTTGGATCTCGAGAATTACGTATAGTGTCATTTTGGAGCGCGGTAGTTTGTTCATTTTGGAACGAACGATGGTTCGTTTGTGGGCTTGGTTTCTGGTCTCTTGGTTTTCGTGTTTCTAGGTTTCCGGGTTTCTTGGTGTAGGTTTCTTGGTTTCAAGGTTTCTTGAGTACTGGGTGTCTTGGTTCTCGGTTGCTGGGTTTGTGTTGTTTGGGTTTCTTCGTTTGTGTTTTTTGTTTCCTTGGCATCTTGATTGTTTTTCGGATTTTCTGTGCTTCTGCGTTGCTTGGTGTCCACCTTCCGTTGCTTCTTGGTTTCTTGCTTTCTGGGTTTCTGACTTTTTGGTGTCTGAGTTTCTCGGCTCTTGGTTTTCCATGTGTACGTTACTTTTTTTGCTGCTTTTGCGGCTTTTGGCTTCTTGGATTCTCCGCCTTTGTGGCTTTGGTTTGTCGTTTTTTTGGCGGCTTGTGTGGTTTCTTGGCAATATGCTGCAACTGTCGTTCAGACAAGAGGGACAACATTTGAAGGAGTCAAACAGCAACAATGATGTCAAGAAAGACAAGGATGGAAGACTCCTGCGATATAAATGTGGCGCTGGAGTGTAAGTTTCAAAATGCTCCATGGGCTGTGGGTTCAAAAACATTACACCCTTGCGAAGACCGTTTGAACTTGGGACAAGTCTTTGAGCGAAACTTGTTGATGGTTCCGTTTGGCTATCTTGTTTCAAACACTCAGGGATTAATGATCGTTAATATGAGCGTCATAATGCCTGTGGCCGCCAATTTCCCCAGGAGATCATCGTGAAGTTAGATATCCGCGATGACCAAGGCGATCCTCAGCGGTGTTGGAGTCCGGTGGCCTGGGACTACGTTTGTTCAACGAGGCCACGTTGAGAGAAAGTCAGAGTCAAACCATGTCGTCAACGTGGCCAATGTCAAACCTTTCGGGACTGGCCCTCAGGTCTTTATAACGACATGGTCCAGACCTATTTGCAACAGGCCGCATTGGATTTGAAAACATGGCAGTTCTCATTGCGCCTAGCCGTGCTTTGTCATTCTGCCAGGGCCAAGGATACCAAATCTTTCTGGGGCCCATTTCCCAGAGCTTATCTGAGGCGCTTGGGGCTGGGAAAGGATGTGGAAAAATTGTGATCAATTGAGGGCTTAATGGGCAACCACTCATAGGCATTCACCCATTTCAAAGTTTGTTTGATGCCAGACCAGCTGTGATACGTACCTAACTTTATGAATTTTCTCACTCGAAATAAGAGAAATGTTGGTGTGATCTTAGATTTGAGCCTTTAAGACTTTAATTTGACCCGTGGAGAATCGGTTTCCTCACCGCTTTTGCGTTTCAAGGCAGCTGCCAATGTCACGATAGCGAATGACCAACTGATGATTTTGCCCTTCACATCGCTGGCTCCTTGCAATGTCCACAGTCCAGGGATCCAATGATTCCAAAGCCCTGAAATCCTGATGTGTTTGAAGATGTTTGAAGTATATTGACGTGTGGAGCAGTTTTGGTTTCACAAGTGCTGTTTTGGTGAAGACTATGGCAATGTGACAAGATAACCTGCTGGCGAGATGAGGAGGGAAACTGAATGTCTTTGCAGTTCTTTCTGTTGTCCTGATGTTCTTTCTGTAAAGTATTGTTTCTGATAATGTTTATCCACGAAGTGAGGTGGTTGTTTTTGGCCTTGTTTTTCAAGCAGTATGAATGATGCACCGAATCCATGGAAATTCCCCATCTGCCAAGGCTGTTCAAGCTGCCCAATCTCCTGCCTCTGTCTTTTCGTTAGTGCCATGGTGACACAGGGAGAAGGCTCCAATACACGCAACGGGGATATTGGAACGGAATGTCCATGGGTAGTTGTTTCATTTGTTGGCTGGAGACAATTTGAGCATCAAACAATCCCCCTATGGCCCCTATGGAACATGAGCCGACATGGACATGTGGAGCCGTCCGTACCAAGGACGTTCCTACCACAGATGTACTGAAGATGCCGGTGTTCCAAGTGGCTCAAGGAGATGTCACTGTGATGCCAAGTAGGTGATCCCTTCAGCCACACGTGGTTCACACGGGCACCGTTTGACGCAGGAGGGGCAAAAACCTTTGCAATTTGGCAAGATGCTGATCCCTTCTACACGGAGATGTGTGCTGCGGCTGTGCCTTGAATTGACGGGTTCCATGGCTCATTTTGCATGAGATTCTCATCGGTGTTCTTAGGCTGCAGAGGCAGTACGGCTGGGAATGGAGTTGGTCTTTCAACGTCGGGAGCCAAGAAACCACAGAAGGGCTTGTCACTTGATACATGTACAACATATATCAACATATCATATATACTTATTACTTACTGTATTTGCCTGTTTGTCCTATGCAGTGCAGCTATTTATCCATTTGTGAACCAGCCCGTGTTAACCTGCTTCAGGAAGCCTCTGTTCTGTGACTGCTCTGAGGTGATCACACTTCCAGCCTCTTTCTGCTAGAGCAAACAAGGCCTGAGATTAAGGGCTCACTGTGGGGATGAGAGGTTGCTTAGTGACAATGTCCACTAGAGTCACTAGAGTCACTAGATTGTCACTAGATTGTCACTAGATTGTCACTAGAGTCACTAGAGTCATTGGTTCTAAAGTCATTATGAAGGTTGCCACAAGCCCAACAGACATCCTTCTCATCAGCACCGATCAGCTACATCCAGCTAAAAAAAATTGACAGGCAGATAGCGGCAGCACGTAGCTTGGTGGGCACTTGGTGTGCATGTTGCTGCGCATGTTGTGCGGAGCTTGTGGCCGATCACCCCGAGGTCCAGACGTGCTGGTGGTGTGCCAGGTCCGCTGGCATCATTGGCGAAAGTCCAGGATAGTCCAGGGGTCAGCAATTATGGATCTTATGGCCACTTGGGTATGGGTCAATACCTATAGATACCATTTTTAGTGGGATGAACATCCATAAATCCCAGCTATTTTGGGGTTCACCAGGGGTACCAGGGTTTTGACCAATAGCCACTTATGGCCACAAGCGGCGTGTTTTGAGGAGACCTTCAGGAACATAGACTCAGACTGAGGCGTGAGAATTGGTTCAAGAATCGCCATTTTATCAATGGCATTCAGGGCTTCTCTTCTGTATCAATCTCACTAGCCACCGCAATGCAGAGATCCAACTTCAGAGTTCTTCCAGGTGACCTTGGATGACTCGGAAAAAATGAGTTAGTGAGTTGCTGAGGATTACAAGTCCAGCGTGGAGTTGATGGTGACATTGGACTTTATCCACTTTCAACCAAATGTTTCTGTGGCTGAATGATGTCTCGTGAGCCTTCCTCGCCATGAACGCGTCATGTGACCTGCAGGGGAGTGTTGTTTTGTGGTTGCGGCCAAAATACCACTGCCTTGGATTTGTCAAGAACCTCCCCAAAGACCCAACAATAGCAAGTTTAATATGTTTAATGAAATGACGAAAAATTAACTTGATTGTGGAGTTACACAGTTACCATTTTGAAACAAACACCATTTCACTCAACCTGGATGCATCTGGCAGTCTGACCATGTCTGGCCCAGATCCAAGGCTCACATCATTTGGGATTCCAGCAACAGCCTATTCTATCAGCCCTTGCTGGTTGCCAGTGGCATTGACATCCTCGGTGCAGACCTTTGGCATCTTGGAAAAACTTGGGATGTGATCATAGGGATAAGATGGGATAAGATGGGATAAGGATGGACAAGGATGGATAAGGATGGATAAGGGGCTACCTGACCTTCAACAAACCTGGACAAAAATCTGGCTTTGGAGGTTTGGTGCTGTGAGAGGAGTGAGTTCACAGCATGATTTCGTGTTTCCCGTCCAAGGAGCAACAGGCATGAGTTGCTTGGCTGAAGGGTTTTTTAGCAGCTGGGAGGGTGGTTCCAAAGACATCAGTGGCTCAAGGTGTTAAAAAAAGGCGATTGAAGATCCCAGCCGCCAGTGGACGCCCATGTTGAGGCCATGTGCAATGGATTGCGTCACTGTGACGCGAGCTGAGTTCTTTCAAAGCTACGAGAGCCACTTGAGCTCAAAATTCTTGCCAGACGATCTACTAGGAATCCGGGGCCTTTACAAACAAGAACAATTGTAGGTCGGATTTGTCTCATTCAATGGCCATTTTAGGAACCTCAATTGGGGGTACCTACCATATATAAGGCCTATGTTTCAGGCCTATGTTTCAGGGAACATCCCCATGACTTGTCAGACGTGGACTATTCTCTGCCACACCCTTAGGCCAGTATGGCACCATGCCCAGTATCTATGCCGGACAAGCAGCAGCTGCTGGCATTGCGGTGAGCCTTGGATGTGAATCTTCCATGGTGTTTGATAATGAAAATCGGAAGACTGCAGCATACCAGGATATACCAGGTATCCCTTGTAATCTGTCATGATTCATGATATGATATGTCATGATCTTCCTCGTTGGATATAAATTGGATAGACATATAGACATTGGATACCCCCCCATGGTCAGTTTGGAAGAGCTTTCGCCAGTGGCTGGCCACATTGACACATTAGCGGTGCGCTGAGGACCTACTTGATCCGAAATGCCTTCAGCAGCTCCATTCTAGGCGGCTCACACTCGGCTTAACACAGAAGGGCCAGGGCGTTTGGTGTACGTTTGGTGTAGACACAGGGCTGCCAGGGACAGGGCTGACTAGCTGCCTCAGACGTCACCCGTCGCAGGTGTGGCCGCAGAATCCGAGAAACTGAGCATGCTATCCACTGAGCTCAGGAACCAAAATGCGCCCAAGGCACTGAATTCGCAGCAAATCTCGACCGGTGGGCGTAGGAGTTTTCAACCAATGGGAATTCAATGGGAACCATCTAAGAAATTTTAGGAATCTAAATTGGAACTTAACTATCCATAACTATTCGCTTCTGCCCTTGTGGTTCTTAGTAACCTTGTGTGTGTGATGTATCATATTTCGGTATGCTGTATGCGCATGCAAAGTGCGCGTGCACACTCACATGAGCACAGACTCATGCACATGACATGCTTTCATTATTTATGTGGAGTGGGCTTAAGTTGATACATCTCTTTGTCAGTTGAAATTACTCCGCGCAAAGCCAAGTGGTTGGTTTCAAGTGGTCTTCTGCAGCCGTTTCATTCATAATCCAACGCCCGCAAGCAGATTCTAGAGGTTGGGGAGTTTTTGTTTTTTTAAACAGAGATGATGGAGTGTTAATGATTGGTTGAAATTCAAGACAGCACAATCCAAAGCAGCATCATGCAGAGTCTAGAAAGTGGTGAGAATGACCCCGGGTACCCCGGGTCGTGAAACTTCTTGTGCATGAACCCGAGGGTCTCTACTCAGATTGATCTTTTACGTTTGTTTGGGATCCTCTCTATGGTGGCTTGTCGTGTGACCATTTGAGTCAGAGTTTCTTGCAACCCTTCGTTGACCGCTGCAGGGGTCCTTCTATCATCCCTTGACCTTCAACAACCAGGGATATTTGATCTCTGCGATCATCGAAGTAACGCAACTTAGTGTACCTTGGTGAAGTGATGTCAATTTAGTTAGAAGATGTTAGAAGTGTTCTACCTTCGATGATGCACTACATAGGACGTGAGCAGAACAGCGGGCCTCGGTCCATAGCATTCGAGGTTCTCAACACGACGTCTGCACGCCGGTTGTCACGTGCTGAGATAGGGATGGGACACTTGCAGTTAAGGAGTTTGGTGTTCCTAAAGTGATTTTCCGTTTGGTCACCATTTCACAATTGGTGGTGATGGCTTTCCCCGGGTGCGGCTAAAATTGCAGGGGCTTAAGGTGGCCGAGACCTGTTTGATATGCTCCAACAAAACCCTAAAGTCTTTCTTTGCACTGCACTGGTTGCGTAGATATCAGTGACCGACCACCATGCAAGTTTACCAAGTGTGAGTCGCACTTGTCCATGCCTCAACGGAGCAATTTATGGAGTTGATCGTTTTCGAACTTATGGTTGTAAGAATTCTTGCATGTAGCGGCATATGTACACTATGTATGTATATGAGTATATGTGTAATATATATATACATACATACATACATACATACATACATACATACACGTACTTTACTTTCAGTCAATTTCTTCATAAAACCATCCAACTCCAGAGAAAATTGCCCACTGTGAGGCAGCCGCAAACTCCAGCACCAGGGCAGCTTGGCCCATCGACAACTGCGGCAACTGCGGGTGGACCACCAGTGGACGGACCTCCACCAGTTTCGGTGGAGCCAATCACCTCAGAGGAGCTGTCAGCCTTCACCACGCTGCAGCCAACGCTCAAGGCAGTCCCTGGGCGGCACGCAAGACGCAAGCCTGGGTGAACTCACTAGGGCCTAGGGCATGGCTGCGTGATGCTGCGTGGCTTTGCAAAATGCCTGATTTTGCACGTGAGGTGTATGTATGGGAGAGGCAAGAGCCACAGGTGGGCCAGAGAGGGTGGTCAAAGCGGTGAAGCGGGATGGATGTAGCATTGCAAGTCTGCAATTGAGATACATAAACTTCATAAAACTAATCGAATTTGGGCTTTGCACGCCATCCGCTCCACAAACATTGCCTGGGTTCAATGAGCATACCGGATTGTGCGAAGCTGATGCCAGAAGCACCCAGACTGTTCGAGATCCAAAGAACAACCAGTGACAAACGACGTTCGCTGGGTCCGGGCAGATCAGTGCTGAAGATTTTCAACGCAGCTCTGCGATTGTCGGGGGCTTAGAAGGTGGCCACCAGGGGTGGCGAACAGTTTGAAGATCATCTCCAACTCCATTTCTCAGCAGATGTCGATATAAGTTTGAAAGAAACCCCAAAATGGGACATTGATCAACCCCTGTGGCAAGCTGAGGAGTATCCGAGACTGCTCGAAGAGCAGCGTGAGGTTCTCAAGTATCCGTGCAACTTGGTCTGAAGTCAGATGCCAGCTGTCAGGGCAACCAGATTGGGGCAAGAGGCCAATTAATGTACACCCAATAGGCCCAGGATTAAGGCTACATCGGCCATGTTTTCTTGCAGGTCCAGATGTTGCTGCAGCTTTGGCTTCTAAGGTAGCTTGGGATTCGAGGTTCGCACCACGAAACTCTGGGCCATGATCAACCATCAGCGCAGGAACGTCACAGGCAAGACGTCACTATCTGAAAGATTCTGAAAGCAGAGAGTGATACCAAGTCATTACCAAGTCATATAAGTCATCCTATGTGTTCCTGCGTGTCATCCTGCGTCACCAGGAAATAAAAGATATAAAAGGCCGTTGGCTTGAACATAAAGCAACATAAAGCAACATGTCGCCGTCAATACTTGGTCTTGTGATGTCTTGTGAGAGGTGCTTGGGGTTGATCGTGTTTCCAGAATTTTTGAGATGTCAGGTGGTCCCCAGTCTCCTTGCGAGCCTTGTGAACGTGGCTTCTTTCGATCCGAGATTGGCTGCTCGAAGGCATGCTATTAGTAGGAAGAATTGAAACGCCCAAAGCAACCTCAAGTTGTGATACAGGACGGTCAAGTTGTTGAGGATGGATCCTTTTTAATCGTTTTTGATTGTGTTTGAACTTGTTTTCATGCTTTGTTGCGTTTCGTCACGTTGGCCGAATCCAAACTGGAGGCGTTAGTTTGGGTGTTTGGTGTACCAGCATTTGGGTCTGTCTTGAACTTGGCTACACCATGAGTTTTGAAATTGTCTTCCTGGTTGCCGTGGTTTGTTGGCCCGACTGACCAATCTGTGAATCCCAAGTTGAATTTGACACTGAGGGTCTACGTGTGACAGCTGTCCAGCGGGAACGCAAGCAACGCAGGAAGCGCAGTCAGAATGCACAGCACCTTGGTGTGAAGATGATTTTCTTTTTTCCCCAAGAAGAAACGGACCGTTGCAGAGTCTCAGAATGAACATATGACAAAAGTTGCACAAAAATCTCAGATTCATGCAGACTCTCTGAAGTCTTTAGTTGGTTGTAAGTATGCAGGTCATTGTCCAGACTTGGACTTTCACGGCTGGGAGAAGGGTTGAACAAAGGCCCCTGCTCACATCCAGCATATGACCCACGCCAGCAGATGCTTGAGGAATGCTTGCAAGGAACCGTGTGCTTCCCAGCCGCAACTGCACGTACCATAGCGCCTCGGAAGCAGTTTAGGGGTTTGGTGTGGGCCTTGCAGATTGGCATATGAATGAACCGAACCAATCATGTGTAACTCAAGGAAAGTTTCATGAGCCAGGTTATGGCATGCCCAAAGAAAGGTGTGTCCAAATCTGGGACCCATGGTTTTTTCATGTTTTTTCCCACTGAAGCTGGGTCGGCTCAGAGCTGATCGTGTCTGTCCAATCCAATCGTTAGTTCCCATGCAACCCAACGACACCAGGCCCGGGGGATTTGGACCCGGATGACTTGGGACAACTTGGGACCAGATCTCTGCGAAATACATCTAAATACTATAAATACATATAAATACTGAGATTCTGGCATTTTTTCATTTTTTATGGGCCATACACCACAGTGACCTTGTTGTAGAAGGGGTGTGCTCTGCTTGTGAAGATGATTTCCAGATGTGGCTACCATTGGTGCTGGAAGGTGGTCCTGATGCCATGGATGCGGCAGGCGAGTAATGTGTTGGTTCTCAAACCAGGGATCAGCCGAAGAGGAATGATATGGAATGATCTATAGGTCATTTTAGATATTTTAGGGCATGCCAATGCTTAATTTCAGCATACATTTTAGAATTCTTTCATCCAGCAGATTGAAGCTGCAAATGCTTGCTAAAGCAAGAAGCAACAGGGAGAGCTGACTCAGAAGCATTTCGAAAGCTGTCCCAAAAAATGAGAGGCTTTCCACTGGACCAGGGGAAAAGATATTGAACTATGTTGAATTTGGCGAGTTCCTTTGTGGCCCTGAATTTCGCCCCGGTGACGGGTTTCCACGAGCCCTCTGGCATCCCCTGAGGGCCGGAGCCGACTCCTGCAGACTCCCCAGATGGGGCGACCAGCGAAGGCACAGTCCATTGGTCCATGGGCTGACACGCAAATCCAGTGCGGATTCACAAACAAACAGCCAATGTTGCTAGATGTGGGTGCCTCAGACATACATGTATACAGTAGTATACAGTGACATATGCTCATTCATTTGCATATCAACTTAGTAGACATCCTTGCGGGCAACATTTATGATCGAAACTCTTGCACCACCTGGAACCTCCTCGCACTTCTTTTCAAATGACATTCTGTTCAGTGATCACATGACAGTCTTCCAACTGCACATTTCTTTGACAAACACCTGGTACTGCCATCCTTCCCATGCATTGTCCAGGAAGGCTTCGGTTCGTTTAGGTTCGTTTCGGTTCGTGGAAACCTCAAATAGGGGCGGTTCGGTTCATCAGCAGGCCGGTTCGTTTCGGTTCGCGTGACATGGCGGTTCGGTTCGGTTCG
>Ga0126342_10016857_pt1 | contig 12687 bp, 11 predicted proteins | sample Cyp1metagenome_FD_92528 | JGI IMG/M metagenome (GOLD analysis project Ga0126342, IMG submission 92528) | Coral microbial communities from Lord Howe Island, Old Settlement Bay, Australia - Cyphastrea 1 metagenome | ecosystem: Host-associated > Invertebrates > Cnidaria > Coral ...
ATATTAAATATGTATATATATATATATATATATATACTATATATATACATATATATATATGTATGTAAATATATATGTATATATATAATATATACATATATATATACTATATATATACTATATATATATATATATATACGATGTATATATGTATATGCACGGCAGCCTCTTCCCAAGCTGAGTGATGTCCACGAAGTGAAGGGCAAATGGGTATGGCTAAGCGATACAGCAAATCTCCTCCCTTTTCTATGGAACTCGTGCCAACTCAAACTGTCGGGATGACCGCATCACCAAAGATCGTGAAAGGTCTAAGTGTCCAAACACTTGCATGCCACCTATTTGTGAATGTCCTTTCAGTGAACAAAAACCAAACAAAAAGAACCCAACACAACAAAAACCAAAAACAACAATCAGGACTCCGGGGCGTGAACGTGCTTCACGTAGTGTCCGGCGGCCTCGATCCATCAAAGCCAAAGCTTCTTGCGCTGTTTCTTCGGCGGCCTCCATGAGCATGAGGCCCTCATCAGTCATCCCATCTTGTGCTAGCATGCTGAGGTCGGCAAGAGCGTCATCCACGCCACCCTTGCCGTTCTCATCGTCCACATCTTCAAGAGACCAAGCTGAGCCTCGTGATCCATGATGATTGGTCTTGAGGTCGTGCTCAGGCCACTGGTTCCTGAGCTCCTGTGCCACTCTCTCAAAGGAGAAGTCATTCTTCAAAGCTGTCATCACTAGGTTCCGTTCATGTACCTCAAGTCCTGCATCTTGCAGCATCCCTGCACAAAAGTCGGAAGGAGTTCCGCCACTTCCGATGTCCAGGAGTCAGAGGTGTCGTAAGTGCTCCTATGCCATGACTCTTGCCACCAATCTCGGTGATACCAATCCCCCGATTGCCACCATGATTGGTTCCAGCGCCAGTCATTGCCTGAGCCATTCTCTGCCTCTTCATCCTCCGCATCGTGTTCTGCTGGATCTGGTTCTTGCCCTTGTGCCTGATCGTCTTGTTCAGCAGGAGGAGCTGGACTGATAGTACTCATAGAATCACTCGCGCGCTGGCTGCTTCGAGCCCAAGTCCTAGCCGCCGGGGGCGAGAACCTCTTCTGGACGCGGTCCAAGGTCAGACATGCCCGGGCATAGACTTCTGCCTTGCGAGTGATGTAGTCATTCATTGTCTCATTCCTCCTGCGCTTGGTCTGCTTGAAGTACTTCATCATGTACTCTGACATTTCTGTCAGCTGTGGTTGTCCTAGGTGTCGCCTGAGGTGGTCTAGCAGCTTTTGCACCCCGCCTTCATGTGATATCCATCCCGGTTTCTGGGACATCACAGAGTACTCCTGAAACGTAGCTGCATTTCCATCCCAACAGGGGACACCCTCCTTGTTCCGCTCGATTTGAGCTGTTCCCTTCTCATATACTGCCATGTTTTTCTCCAGTGGCCTGGCAACTGGAGATGTTCTGGTCCCTGGTGTCTATGAACCTCAAAGGGCTCTCGCTACCATGCACGGCAGCCTCTTCCCAAGCTGAGTGATGTCCACGAAGTGAAGGGCAAATGGGTATGGCTAAGCGATACAGCAAATCTCCTCCTTTTTCTATGGAACTCGTGCCAACTCAAACTGTCGGGATGACCGCATCACCAAAGATCGTGAAAGGTCTAAGTGTCCAAACACTTGCATGTATATGTATATATATATACAGGCACTGTATGGCTGATTGCAGGAATATAAAACATATGTATACACATAAATCGAACGTGGCATGTATAAATTATACACCATAGATATGGACTATAGACTATATACATAATATACACTATAAATATCATCACATGTTGCTCCATGTATGCACATACACATGACATATCATATCACAGCGCATCAACAATCCAGCCAGCAGCCCCTGGGCCCTTGGGTTCCGGCTTTGGCCGTAAAGGTGTGGCCGCAAACAAGCGACCTGGGGATACGACACGCCGTTCCCAAACTCCTATCATCTGCTAGTCATGTTAAAACAAAAAAAACAGGTGTATATCTGGTTGGTGGTTTCAACCCCTCTGAAAAATGATGGAGTTCGTCAGTTGGGATGATGACATTCCCAATATATGGAAAAATAATCCAAATGTTCCAAACCACCAACCAAATATAGATGGTTTTTATGGGATCTTAATGGGCTCTATCACTCTCATCACAAAAACTCATATCATCAAAATCATGATCATCCCATTCAGATGTCATGGCGATTTCTGTGGGATTTGGCGAATGGTGCGGATATTAATTAAACCAACACGGAATGATTTGGCGGCCAAAACTTGATCCCCTACCATCTGATTATGGCTAACATAGCCATGGAAAATCCCCCAGAAAAATGGAGGTTTCGAGCTGGGAAAATCATCTATTTCTATGGGCCATCTATACCATGGCAAATTGTTAGTCATAACCAGAGGGTAATTCTCCTGATTTCTGAAAGGTTTGACCCGTCCGTAATCATAAACTTTTCTCGTTCAAAACCGGAAAAAAAAACATCATTTTTTGGTTTCCATGGGATTTCCCAGCAAGCCATGGAACTACCACAGTGATTAGGCCAGAAATCCCAGTTATAACTACGAACAAGTCACCCCATGCAAATAGAATGTATTTCATCCCAGTGAAATAACCAGTTATAACTAATTTATTTAATAAATGGTCATCACTGTACCCTCTGGTATATTAACATAGACCCTAGCAGTCATCGGGGTTGGAAGACTAGTTTCCATTAAGAATGGGTGATTTTCAGGGTCTATGTTAATTTACCAGGGGGTAACTGACCTGGAAACAGAGGACCTATTCTCTCCGATAAACCCCAAGCTAGATAGCCAGCACATGTGGGTGAGATTCGGTGAGATATAATACAAGACCATGTCAAAAAAGCAAACAACAACCTTGCACTACTAAAAGATGTTAGAATATCTTGGAATCATGATTATCCATGATTATTAGCATGATTATCCCATTTAATACAGTTATGGCCATTTACCAGTTATAACTACTAACAAAACCCCATTTATAGAATGTATAATCCCAGTTATAACCAGTTATAACTAATAAATGGTCATCACTGTATCCAAGTTGAGCACATTTTTGGGTTAGTTTTGGCAGATTCTGAGACCCCCGGACGTGAACTCTTTGTGTCCCTCGTGCTCCTGTCCGCCTCAGTGGACGAATTGATTTCGGTAGGTCACACCGGTCTCCTTGTTGTTGCGGAACCGGCTGAACCCATTGAATTCTCAACAAAAGCATCTCAGAATGTGTAGAAATACGTAGAATCTGAAACTCTTGTTAGTCAGGATCCATCAACATGAGTAGACGTACCGAACGTTTGAGGCAACATACTGATTTTCATAAGCACTTTCAAGGCACGATGTGCAAAATCCATGTTTTGTTTTCTTTTCCGTTGACTCAGTAGGCCCAGTGGCTTGACTTCAAGGTACTAGCCCCAGATGTCGTTTCCGTGCCGGGATCATGGCAGGTTACCATCCAAGTATGGGATATATTCTGGGAAAAGTAGGCTACAACCCTATGGTCACGCCATCACGTGCCATCACCATGCCTGACGTGGGCTACCCTCCAAAACATAAAAATGATGGGTACTATGAAATATCACCGTGCTTGTGGTTTAAAATTCAGCCATTCATCGACCATCCTGATTCACTTGGTCTCACTTCAACCGCAAATTTCCTGTATGCACATCCCAGTTAGTATGTGCCTAACAACCATGATTCTCATTAAAAACAAACACAAACTGATAACCAGAGGTGCATGTATAAATATATGTATTATATATGTTTTTTTAATCAGAATCACTTATTAACGAGTTTTTTATACACTAACCATATATTTATCGCACAGATGCTCTATATATAGATTGGTTCATGGCCATCGGGCCATCGGGCCATCGGCTCGGCCCCATCCCGTGTTCCCAGAGTTCCCAGACTCCCAGCGCTGGTGAGGACAGGTCGCGGCGGAGGGAACTCCACCTCTTCGGGACCAGAAGCGATGCGTGGTGCGTTGCTGCTTTCGATGGATGGTTTGGATGATTCAAACACATTGCAATATCCAATAGTTCAATTATTTGTTATTCAAACACATTGTACATTATTGGGACATTATTACTAATGGATGATTAATCTAATTACTATTAGGACATTAATAACAATATGGTTTCGATTAATGGATGATGGGACATTATTACTATAGTTAAATGTTCCACTAAATTATATCCAAGTATATTAATTCAAACACATTGTTAATTATTCTAATAATCCAATTATGTAATATGACATTGCAACATCCAATAGTTGAATAATATGTAACTGTTATTCCAATCATTATAATAGTGTAACAATGATTTTATAATCCAATGATGTTTGAATATTGCCACTTGGATTAATGGAGAAGTGTTATTATTAATACTTGTATTGTGCCACCGTTATTGTGGATGATCGAAATAAGATTCATGGCACATCCAAAGACATTAATACAACAACAGTGGATGGATGATTCAAACAAACATGTGCCACTGTACCTGTATTAAAGTATTAAAGCAGATTAATTTCATTAAAACATCATCACCCAAGATTGAAACTGTATATTGATCATAATATGTTGTTATAAAAACGTATTACCTCGTTGCATGTTTTGTCTTATAGTTGATGACAATACAGTTATAAATACTATATAAAACGATTTCTGATACAGATATTTTTTTAATCTAGGTAGGGTTCAAATACATCATGCAACAGGCGCACTGAACAACTCGGAATCATTTATATATCTGGTTGGATAACCTTTTGATTGGGTAAGTTTAGGTCTCAACAGGGTTTAATCTCACACTGACCCAAATTCATATACACCTGGTTGGTCCACAAAATTGTTATCTAGTCAATCATATATGTCCAAAACTAATGGGCAAAACCAACGATCATGAACCATCATGAAACCATATTGGTGGTATACCTACCCCTCTGAAAAATATGAGTTCGTCAGTTGGGATTATGACATTCCCAATATGTGGAAAATAAAATTAATGTTCCAAACCACCAACCAGCATATTACATGTGTCCTTGGTTGAACACCTTGTTGTTCCTTGGAAACATATGCACTCAATCGTCCATCCATCCAACCCACCCAACCTGGACCGGGTATCGCCTTGGAAGCTGATGGAGAACCAACAAAAAAATGCCATGTGGAATGGGTGTGGTTCAATTTGGGGTATAAAACCAACCAATTCAGAATTCATGTTCTTGAATCTATTTTTGGCCAATTTCCACCATACATTTTACACTTGTTTTTCCCCCAAACAAACCGAAGTGGTGACGGATCAAGGCCTTGGTCCGGGGCAACACATGAAGGAAACCGACCCCAAGTTTCTGCGATACCAAAAAAGACAACAAACAACCAACATAATGAGGTGTTTGGTGAGATTTGCAACGCAAACATGTTTCCTACAGTTATGGCCATTTACCAGTTAGAACTACTAACAAAACCCCATTTATAGAATGTATTTCATCCCAGTTATAACCAGCTATAACTAATAAATGGTCATCACTGTAAACATCTTCAATTCCAGTTCTCAGTTACTTTTTATGGTGCCAACCGTTTGTCTTTGCGTCGAAGAACATGCAAATACAAACGGTGAACCGGGGTCCCCAAGATAAGTTGCCTTAGTGGCTTAACTATGGTTGATGGTAGATATAACTATAGTCTGATTGATGTTAATGGGGTTTATAAACCAACTTTTAACTGGGGGGCACCATCCTGTAGGTGATTAATGGGACAGTCTTAGGAGATTAGTGTGATACCAATGGGAAACATAGTACCATTAATTTAATAGGGATAATAGTGGGATACTAATATTTCGAACAATGATGATCAAAGCCTCTCCAAGTATTGCATTGTGTCTTGTGCTTTCCAAGACGAAACAATTGCCTGCCCTCCAGATCCTGTTCCTGCGAAACTTTTGCGACGGGCATCCCCGACCAAAAAACATGCGAAAAAAACATGTGGGCCACGCGTGAAATTAAATGTTATAAGTATATCTACCATAAACCTTAGTTAAAGTATGTTAAAGTCATAGTTATATCTACCAGTACCATAAACCAAAGGAAATATGGTATGCTGAGATATAAACCACCAATGATTTGCTATGATTTGATGTTTTAGTTTGTGTTGTGGTCACGGCCGGGAATCTGTTTCCACAGGCACGAGAAGAAATATCACCTATGTCGTTGGGAAGGCTGCTTTGGCTGGAAACAACAATCGCGCATTTTCCGAAGCACAGTGTGCGCGTTGAACTATGATGCTTTTTTTGGTTCCGTTCTTAAAGTTGAATCTGATCGGTGGTTTCAACCCGTCTGAAAATATGAGTTCGTCAGTTGGGATGATGACATTCCCAATATATGGAGAGTCAGAGTCAAAATCCATTCATGTTCCAAACCACCAACCAGTTGAAGTTGATTGGTTGTTGGAAATGCCATTTGTGGGAGACCTCGCCGTTCTGCCACTACACCCGACGGCAACCAGGGCAACCTGACCCTGCCATCGCTGGCCTTTTTGCACAGCAGGGCTCGCTGAGCTGTAGCCACCTGCAGGATGTAGGGCGAAAAATAGCGGCCAGGTTTTGAATTCCATGTATGGATGTATGTGTACCTGTCTGTGTATAGATATAACACCTAATTATATATATATAATTCAAAATTATATATATAATTGAAAATATATATATATATATAATATTTATGTATAATCACTGACTATTGCCTGTAACAATATGTTTGTTTACGTGTGTTGTATTTTTTGGGCGAGGAACACTGAAAAGGGCATCAACGTATCCTCTTTACCCTTCCAGATCAGGTCGAATCAGCGGTTTGGCACCATCGGCATTGGTCAGTCATAACTGGTCAATCACTGCAGTTATGGTCAGAAATACCAGTTATAACGAATAGAATGTATAATCCCATTTATAGAATGTATAATCCCATTTATAGAATGTATAATCCCATTTCTACTAAGAAACCCCGTTTATAGAATGTATAATCCCAGTTATAACCAGTTATAACTAATAAATGGTCAATCACTGTGTTCATCCCATGAAAAAAATGTTAACATTGATTTATGGTGGGATTAATGATTGGAGCGTGGCTTCACAAATCTAACGGATCATGAACGTGACATATTTGTTATTAACGTTGATTTAAGCCATTACAATTGAAACTCATGACTCTGGTAAATTGACAGTTCGACCCTGAAAACAACCCATTCTTCGTGGACAGTGGAAAAACTAATCTTTCAACCCCTATCTGGCAGGGTATATGTTAAATTACTGGAGACTATACTTCCCATGATATTCCCATGATATTCCCGAAGTCACGCAGCCCATGGTTTCTTTTGTCCGCCGATTTTGCGACAAAGTTCGCCACCAGCTTCGCGAAACCTTTGGGATCTTCTTCGTGGGCGATGTGACCACGGCCCTGCGGGTAGTGATGGACTGAAATAACTAGAATCATGGGATTCATATGGACTTTTTTTTGGATTATAATCGCCAAAGTCCATATGAATCATATGAATCCATATCTGGTTGGTGGTATACCTACCCCTCTGAAAAATATGAAAGCCAGTTGGGATGATTATCCCATATATTAAATGGAAACTAATCCCAATGTTTGAAACCACCAAGCAGAATATTTATAAGGTGATTTATTGTATTTACCATCTGGTTATTTAACATAGCCATGGTGATTATCACCATTTTTAAGAACGGTAAACCATCTATTTAAATTCTATGGGCCCATCTATACCATGGCAAACTGTTAGTCATAACCAGAGGGTAACTATGGAAAATGGGAAAACCATGGGAAAACTCTGGGAAAAGCATTGGATAGCATGGTGATTTCCTGAGAAATATACGGATACCCCAAACCATGGCTCAACGTTGGAAATCATATGGATTTGATCCGGGAATCATTTCTGGCAGGTGATCATCCAATAGACATGGTGGGATTTAAGCGACCAAACATGGAGGTTTTGCCATCCAAAAATATGGGAGGTTGAGCATGTTTAAACCTAATGAATAATGTCTAATCAATGAATAATGGATATGAATATGATGGTATATGATGGTTTGATTAAGTGGATATTAAAAACTAATGCTTGATCATTACAGTTATGGCCAGAAATACCAGTTGTAACTACTTATATATAACCCCATTTATAGAATGTTTTTCATCCCAGTGGAATAACCAGTTATAACTGTTATAAATGGTTGATCATCTGGTTATTAACCAGTTTTAACTAATAAATGGTATAACTAAAAAATAGATGGATATTAAACTAATGGTTGATCAGTAATAATGGGTTAAACCATGTGAATATGATTCGATTGGTTCGTGGGACTGACGCCTGAGGGATATTCAACCATGGTTTGTTCGTGTAAATTGATCACCAATAATAGATACTAATGGGATTAATATTGTGATATAACGGAAATGATATATAATTTCACTGGAAATAGAAGTAACACTAAATAAAATGGAAACACGGGTTTGCCAAGAAACAAGCCATTTACACCAGCTTTTTTTGTTGCAGTAATGCCGGTATAACCACCGAATAGCAGGGGTGATGGGGACATAGCACCAACCAAATGTGTGATATGTGGGAGAAAAGTCGGACAACAAGCGAATTCGTAATTTAACAAACAAAAACGGAACACAAACCATCAAGTGAAATTATCATGTAACCAATCAACATGAGATGAAATGAGGATTTCGCTAGATCAATGATTTGTATAGATCAATCGTGCTTGAAAAAGAACAGCTGCTATCCCATCTAATTTACCTGTTGGTTCTTCACATGTTTTGTTCATCAAAACCCTCTAATTTGACCACAATCAACCATCTACCATTCACCATCTATAGTAATTTATCAATTAATCTACCATCATTCTAAAGGGTAGACTAATGGTGATGTTTTTGATAGATTAACCGATTACCCATTTATCAGTTCACCTCTCTTTTTTGATCAACCAATCCCAGATGCGAACCATGCTGCTGGATTACCTACATTTACCCCCAAAATGGCGAGAACATGTAGGTAAATATTCCAGCACCATGGTTCGCATATGGCTATGTTATCCATGATAAAATATATGAAATGTGAAAAAAACAAATAGAGATTTATGTTATCCAATTACCATTTTACCCCCAAAATAGTAGACATGGCCTCCATTTGGGAATGAGTGGATGATGGCCTCCATCATCTGGAGATCGCAGCGCAGCAAGCTCTGCAGATCTTTGCTTCGGGCCAGCGGCACCACTCGATCCTGGCAGGCGCACGGGTAAACCTGTGCACCTGTGCAGAGAATAGCTATATAAACCAGGGTGCTTTTGTTGGATGAATGATGAGTTGGTCTTTCTTCAATACTCTTGCATGCTTCCATGTGCTTTCAACATAGATCCGATCGTCATGTGGCACAGTTGTGCTCTTCATACCCAATCTGCTTAGAATTTCCGTAACGGTTGGTTTCCTCTCCGCACCGTTCACTGTGTAAGGCTTAAACATTACCCATGAGCTGGGGGATGGGTCAAGCTACCAACCGTACCCCTTCTGTTCACATCAAAATAGCTGGGATTGATGTTAATCCCCCTAACAGATGGCATTTATAGGCATTGTTCCATGGCCATACGTAATGTATACATATTATATATATATATATATATTATACGTATGTATCAAACTGGGTATATCCCATGTAAAAGTGGGTTGCCCATATGTAGGTGGGTTGTTACCATGGCGCCATGGACATATCCCATGAAAAAGTGGGTTGCCCATATGTAAGTGGGTTGTTACCATGGCGCCATGGACATAACATATCCCATGTAAAAGTGGGTTGCCCATATGTAAGTGGGTTGTTACCATGGTGCCATGGACATATCCCATGAAAAAGTGGGTTGCCCATATGTAAGTGGGTTGTTACCATGGTGCCATGGACATAACATATCCCATGTAAAAGTGGGTTGCCCATATGTAAGTGGGTTGTTACCATGGTGCCATGGACATAACATTGGTTTCTGGAATTCTAGCAGCGCAATGAATTCCAGGGGCCCTCATTCACCTACACAAATCCCACAAAACCCAGCCAGTCTCCTGAGCTCATCCGGCCCTGTCTGACAATGGGGACCCCCAAGAGAAAACATGTTGTTTTGGGGAATGTGATATGATGGTAAACCCTGGGATTTGGGGTATACAGTACTATGTTCAATCCCATCTTCGCGAATAACGACATGAATGACATGAACCCAATCACCAGCCCACAACGCCAAGAAGAAGTTCCTGATCGCCCGTGATGATCAGCACGCGCAAGTTCCCTTCTAGAGATGCCTCACAGCGTCAACTGGACGGAACACAAGACAGTAGGTCCGATGGACAAGACATATCATGGCCAGTGCATTTTCTAATGGTATATTAGTGCAACATTTTTTCTGGGGATATTGATCACAATATAACATGTATATTTCCAAATACATGGATCATATCCCAATATTGTTTTTTTGGCTCAATATAAATCGGTGTAAGAAACAAAACCATAGCTGTCAGAAACAAAACCATAGCTGTTACCCATCCAAGATATCCAAGGTCTCCCGAATCGCCAAAACATGGAAAGTGCCGTGAGTCAATGGCCATTTCAGGAAGAACAAGTGGAGGTACCTACCATATATAAGGCACTTTTTTAAGGCCTATCTAAGGGAATATCCCTACAAAAGCGTGATCATCCCCCTTCCAGCTCACATAGGTCGTAGGGACAAAAAATTGTTGCAGGAAACACATGTGCAAAACCCACGAGAAATGCCGGGCATTTAGCTGACTTAGCTAAGTGACTTATAATCACTTACCCTTGAGGATTTCACGTTGGACCTAAGTCCACTTATAACCCAGCCAACCGTTTACAAGTCAAGTATAACTTCGGCTACACTTATACATGACTTAGGTTGGACATAGCCCAGTTGTAAGTGCATATTACATGGTTGTAAGTCCACTTGAGCAACTTATAAGTGAACTTGTAACTCTGCCAAGTTTGAAAAGCACCAAAGCAGAAATGGAAAACACGATTGTTTTATGACGGTTCATGGGAATATACCATGACTGGTTGGTGGTTTTTTCCAACCCCTCTGAAAAATATGGGTTCATCAGTTGGGATGATGACATTCCCAATATATGGTAAAATTAAAATCATGTTCCAAGCCACCAACCAGATATCTCATTAACCATTATTAACCATTATTAACCACTATTAACCACTATTAACCACCATTATCCACCATTTCATACAGGTTCCTCATGGGATATCATGGGGATATCATGGGACCCTCTGGTGATTTGTTACAGTTTGCGAACTGGAAAATGGCCCAGTCGAAATAGTGGATTTGCCGATTAAAAACAGGTTGATTTTCCATAGCTATGTTAGTTTACCAGAGGGTATCATATATCCATAAATATGGGATTATTGGGTATATTTGACTAACCTTTTTCAATCTGGGTCAACTGTAATATTAACCTGAAATGTTGGGCCATTTGGGGATGATTCCCCTAAAATCAACTATTATTCCAGTGAGGGAACACAATGAGGTCGTTATAATTTACCCAGATGTTTGTATGTTTGTCATTTCTTTTTTTTGTTCCATGTATTGATATATTGGCTGATTTGTTATAATTCACCAACCTGAAATTATTGATCATTTTATGTCATTCAAGAATGCCTTCCAACCAGGATCTTAGGTGTTTAATTCATCATGTATCCCCATGTTTGTCGCTTAAATCAGTTAAAACCCAACATTAAGAAAAAACATGTTTGGCGATTAAATCACAACATTTCTGTTGGCGATTTATGGCTCCCAACTTATCCCCTTTTTTTCCATGGCTAAATCCCCACATTTCTTGGTGACATCACCCAAGTTCCACGGGTAAAATCACCGACTTTTACCAGTGGAATCCACCGATTTTTCGAGCTACTTCGATCAGCTCGTGCAACACCAATCCGTCCTGCTACCGACGGTCGAATACCACCGATTAGACCATAGTCCGGGGCAGAAAAAACCCATGGTTCAGAAGGGGTTCTAGCCATTAAACTAGAAATAAATCGTTCTTGTTGGTTAGGAATGGTTATGAATGTTGTTTGATTACTAGTTATGAATGGTTACAGTTGATGTTTAATGTGGCAAACCCAATGCCATAAATTGGGTATGCCCTTGGCAATGGGATGATGTTAAATGACCCCCTCAGTCATGGTTGGTGAATGGACTGTTTATAAACGGTGAATGGGGTCCCCAAGATAAGTTGCCTTAGTGGCTTAACTATGGTTTATGGTAGATGCAACTATAGTTAATTGATGGTAATGGGGTTTAGAAACCAACTTCAACATCCTGTACATAAATTCTTTTGTATGGTTAGCCACTTGCGACGGGATGGCAGGGCCCTGATGGTCAGAGTAACATGTACTAAAATTCATCAGGATTTTAGTGAAATATTCCTTAGTTATAATGACTTGACTTGAGAGGGGGAACACGAAAGGTAGGTAAGCAAGAAAGGAACCGAAGAAAAAATGAAGGGGAGAGGGGAGGGAAAAATACATAAAGTGGAGTCTGGTAAAAGCGACGCGGCCATTTTC
>Ga0126342_10016858_pt1 | contig 12685 bp, 12 predicted proteins | sample Cyp1metagenome_FD_92528 | JGI IMG/M metagenome (GOLD analysis project Ga0126342, IMG submission 92528) | Coral microbial communities from Lord Howe Island, Old Settlement Bay, Australia - Cyphastrea 1 metagenome | ecosystem: Host-associated > Invertebrates > Cnidaria > Coral ...
CTTTGTGCAATGCCTTTCCTACCAAAAACTCCTTGTTTATTATATCACCGTCACCATCCTTGCAAATGTACCTGCACTGCAAGTTCTCCTTTTCGGTCACCTTCCAGCCCATGTGCAAAAGAACCACAAACAGTTCAAATTTTGTCTGTTTCTGCAAGTCAGCCTCATAGAATGAGGTCTTAGACAAAGCATCATATAGGAACATGTTTTACTCTGGTGCTGAAGATGTTCATCAGTAATAAACAATGTTGATTTTGCACTATAGCAGCTTCTCGGGATTGAGTCATGAAGACGTGCTCAACGCAAAATCAAAAAATACTCCCAAAAGAATGGCTGTATGTTAAACCAAGCCTCTGTTGGAAGTCTTCCAATGAAACACATGATCCCACTGTTGTCATTGCAGTGAAAAAGGATGCTCCCTTTTCTGATATCAGGAATTGGTTGTGGATTTCACTGGGGACCACAAGACCTTTGTTTGTCAAACATTGCATAGCATCATCTGGTTCAGGATAGAAGAAACCATCGGATTCTGTCCGGGGAAAGGCACCAGCTTCAGCCATCTGTTCCAGAAGCTCTGCAGCTTGTTGGTCTAGTCTGCCTGGATTAACTGTAAATTTGCTTGAAACCAATGTCCACACATTGATCTGTGAAACAAGCTCTTCCACACTAGCATCACGCAAAGTACATCCAACATTGACATCCTGGTGGATCAGCACCTTTGTTCCCGACTCTCTATCTTCATCAAATACCTCTGAGAGTTGCGCAACCATGTCGACACTCGGCTTCTCGGCTTGTTGCAACGTCATATGTGTCCACAAATTTTTGGTGAACCTGAAAAACTGCAACGTTCTCTCTGGCTTGTCTGAACTAGATTTTCTTGACTTCCTTGACCTTGGATTTGCCTGCGCCAGAAGTGGATCATCGTCTTCCATCTTGTTGACTGTGACATTGGACTGTGACGGAGGCTGGGGAAACAACTGTTCAAGTGTCTGCAACCGGTCCTTGATGAAATCTTCATCGAAAGAGATGAAGACTCTGATGTCTCTGCTGCAGACCTGCCATATATGCCAGTACCAAAACACACCATCTCTACAATAGGTGAAAAAAACGGGAACTTGACTTGAACTTGAACAATGAGCAATCTTTTCACCAAAAGCAGATCAAAAATGACGGTGAAGCGCAATGAAAAGTGACCACAAGTGCCAAGCCGAGCCTGAATGAGAAAATCTATGAGTGCTGCAACAAGTGTTGCTCCTGCACTCGAAGGTGCCTTTGCTGAGTTTTTTGAAACGGAGGCGGCCGTGTCCTCGAGCTGCTTGACTGTTGATCGGATGTGAGTGCTGGCAGAGTGCTTGAGCACAAGATCATCCCGGTACAGGAGTTCCGAAAGTTGTCTGTCTGACAAGCGTGCAATGGAATCCGTGAGCTTGAGGTTGAGGGTCTTCCTTGCACTGACGGTTTGTTTTTGAACTGAATGGCAGGTATCACCCTGTCCCCCTGTCCCCTTTTCTATATTTGATGTCCAACTGCAAACTAGAAAAAAGGTGGTACGAAACTTCATCAAGCCTGGATACAGAACAGTTTCACGGAATCCCTTAAAGGTCCCCAGCTTCTGAAACTCATGCTCCACACTCCTGAACCCATGCACATCTTCCACCGCATACATCATCAGCTGAGCAAACCGGAGCTCAAGGCTTAAATAGCCAGTAGAAGCTCTGGGAGCTCTAGCCAAAGACCTTTTGATCAAGGAGTGCAGCCCTTCAGTTGATCTCTCAACAACCTTCACCTCGGGCAAATAAGATATGACACTGATGAGCATCTACCAGAATCTTCCAGAATTCAACCACTTTTACACATCAAATGAAGTTGACAAGAGATGATGTTCGGCAAACTGAGATTGATTGAAGTTATCAATATTAAAGAGAAAATGTATTAATGCAGTCACTGCAGTCACAGTCCAGTCACATGACGAAACCTGCACAACCAGTAGCCAATCTCGGATTGCTCTTGATCTGAAAATGATTCCAATGGCTCCCCTGCTGCAAGTCTTTGAGTGAACGGCCTGAGTGACACCTCGTCCCCACCATCTAGCCCTGTCCATGTCTGGTCTAAAAACCTCCTTGACATTGCATGATCACACTGTGGGCCACCTTTGTCCCACAGATTCAATGCCTTCTTGGCTGTCTCACGAACATCCATAGCATCATCACTGGCCAGCCCACCTGAAAAGAGCTCAAGTCATATAGCTCAACACCAAGATTCATAATTATAATTGATTCATTAGTGTTTTATTGAGTGGCAGTGGCAGTGACAGTCGATTGACATGATTCTAATGCAAAACAAGCATCATAAAATCCAGGGCAACTCGTTCCAGTATTGAAGCTTGGCTGAAATTTCACCTTGAAGCCCCGCCAGTCCGCAAGTAGTTGAAACTCATTGAGTGGGCAATGTCAATGTCCACAGACTGTCACACTGTCACACTGATTGTTTTGTTTCTATACATCAAACAAGCTGCTCCAAAGCCTTGCTCTGGCAGCCAACCAATCCTGCAAGATTTCGGCCTTTGCCTCTTCACTGGCACCCGCACAGTGGTACAAGATTCGATCCTTGGATTTGGATTTGGATAATTTTTTGTTGCATTTGGAACAAAAGGGAGTAAGAAATTAGTCAACAGTAAGCAAAAGGTTTGGGATTGAATTCATCACATAAATGTCACCATCTCTGATCAGCCACGCGATCTTCCAAGATAATGCTCCTGTACTTCGAGACCCTTTCCACATGCCAGCTCAACGGCCCGGCACCCCCGAAAGGGGCAAGATGATGGCAAAGGAATTGGACCTGGAACCAAAGTTGCCAATTGAGTATCATCATCATCATCCTCGTTTGTCTCATGGCACTGGCAAAGCTCACCCCAGTTTCCAGCCGCCTCGGCCTCTGCTGAGAGGTCGCCTTGGGTTTCAAGTGGCAAGCTTGATCTTGATGTTCAAGTTACAAGGCTCAATGCGCCAACCCATTTTTTTCATGCCTGTTGACTTTGACAGGGCGTAATGGAAGCGTTTCCCTTTCCCTTCTGGAAACCACAGGGGAATCATGCCCACAACAGCACACCACTTAATAAAGTGTGTGGATATGAGAAGGGGGGACGAAAGCCAGCCCGGCAAGGAAAGCCATTCTGTTTATGACAAGTGATATATGAATTACAAGGTAGGCCATTAACCATTAAGCACTAACCATTGTTCTACCCATATGATAAGACTCTCGACTCCCAGTGAGACATTCTTACAAGGACGTCTTGGAGTGACACTCTTAGCAATAAACTCTTAGTGATAAACTCTCGGAGAACCACTCTGACTGTGACTTGTGACTCTGACTGTGACTGAATAAAATGAAAAAGTGATTAGGCCAGGCCAGGTGTCAAATCATGTGAACTTGGGCCCAGAAGCCAGAATCGACCAAAAACGTATCCAAATATTCAACGTTGACTCCAGAGTAGCCACTGCCATGTTCACCAGCTTCTTCATCATTTGAATTTTGAGCAGTCCCACGCCCAGCCACGAACTTGGTCTTATTCCAGAATCTCCTCAAAGCAGGCGCACAATAATTTCCTTTGATTCAGCAACATTCCATACTGGTCAGACCGTCAGACAACTGATCAGACTCAGACTCATTACAAAAACTGCAAGTCTCAAGGACAAACAATGATTGAAAAGGAACTACATGAATTTGCAAGGGCATATCAAAGGTTGAAAGAAAACAGTCAAAGGTCAAAACTCAAAACATGTGATTCCCATTCACTGATCCAAGCACCGAAGAATGCGTTCCAACTTGAGGAGTTCAATGCAAAAGGCTGAGACAGCATGCCATCTCAGCCCCTTGAGGCTTGCACTGAAGAACTCCAGCCGCTTTTGCTCGCAAGGAAACTCTGAAGTGACACATGAGTGACTAAGCCTCTGCCGATTCATGATGCCCTTGAGCAGAACCTCTACAGCCCTCAAGCGAGGAATCAGAACCTTCCAAGTCCTTGTACCTTCCAGCAATCCTTTCAGAGCGTTGTCCGAGACATGCTTGAGGCCAGCTACTCTGAAGCTGTTAGGAAATTGCCTCAAGTCCATGAGGCTCTGGTCACCCCCACTGCCAAGAAGCTGCAGGGGTGGCCTGACCATTTCATTCCTGAGGCCGTTGACAAAAGCACACACAAAAACATGGGTACCAAAGACCTGACTGGCAAATTGTGGCTTTAAGAAAAACATGCTGTTGAATCAAGCCATCCAATCAGAATGCAAGACTTGCACGGGCATTCAAGCAAAAACACACTATGCATTTCTGCATTTTTTCTGAATTGCCACCCAGCTTCCGGCTTAGGATGTTGTCTTCATCTTGAAGATCTAAATCTAAATCTAAATCTGCTTTTGTTGGAACTGTAGTGTTCAGCAGCCTGGCCCAGTCGGCCTGCACTTCTTCCAGGTCCAGTTTCGGAGATTCATAAAGTTTCCATTCTGTCCCTGGGCATGGAATGGGCCATGACTAGACCAATCAATGGCAATGTGACAGAGATAATTTTGGCCTAAGTAAACAAAGTAAAAAGACCATGTAGACCAAACAACTAAAGAAGAAATTCTGAAGCCATTGTTGTGATGCTGTGAGCCAAATGGGTATAAAGGCCAAGGCAATCCAAGGCACCTTGATCACTGACCATAGAAATAACTTCGCGGCAGTATGAATGCAATACATCTTCATTGGACCCAGAGACTTCAAGTCTCAACAGCCAAATGAGTGCGTCTAGCTTGTTCGGAAACCCGCCAGCACCTAGAGTTCAGGCATCAATGCAAAAACTTGAATACAAGTGATTTGAGTATCACTTGATCCCCAGCCCCGGTGAGGCATGAAAAGCCCAGTTACAGTTGAAACACGTCATACATTATTTTGAGCGTTTAGGGCCACAGAGGAGACTAAAGGAATGGAAAAGAAAATTGGGCCGGGCCAACGGGCCAACCAATCTCTTTCAGGCACCCTTTCCAAGGCTCACAAGTGGAAATGGTCGCCGGGTAGTCTTCAAGTCACAGGTGTGCTGGGGCTCTTCCAGGGACAGTTTCCAATGGTCAAAGCTACTTTGAGCCCTGGGCAATCAAGTCATGGTCAGGTCTCAGAGTGACTGTCAATCAAAAATGTTGATCCGATGCAGAAAAAAACACAAGCTGCAGCTGTGGGCTGTGGGCTGTGGGCTGTGACTTTGATTCTTGGATACAAAAATTAAAGCAACTTGATTTGAAATGTCTGAAGTCTCAGCTCACATGGCCAAGTCTCTTAGTGCAAAACTCCTCCAGAATGAAGTAATCCTTGCCCTGCATGGATGCATCAAATCCTCGGACAATTCGGCAAAGGCTGTGGGCTACTGATACAAAAAGGGAAATTGAGATTGAGATACTGTAGAACCTTCACATGGCAACTGAAAAGTGGTAATAAATAGAAAATACAAAAACTAAAGACATTTACATTGACATGTTTGACAGACACCTGACATTCACAGCGCACAGTTGCACCACAGGATCTTCTGAATACAAGCAAAGGCACCAATGCTGACAATCCTTGATTCCCTTCTTCTGTGGTCAAACTTCTGATAAGAAGCCGAAGCATCAAACTTTGGGTGAGAATCTGAATCTGACTGCAAATTCAAATTGGACTGTGACTCAGACTGTGACTGTGGAAGCAAACCAGGTTGTTGACAAGCGGACTGTGAAAGCCGCAAACCAGATTGTTGATGCACACCGGACTGAAGACGCTGTGAATCGGAAATTGAATCAGAATCAGAATGTGAATGTGCCAGCCACCCTCTCCACTGACGCTGCCGGGTCAGCATCAAAAAAAGATCCAACTTGAAGCGAGCACGAGACAGAGTGGAGGCACCTGGGCCGCCAGCAGGTTGGTGATCAAGTGATACACCATCCCTGCTGGCGGCCGTCAAATAAGAAGTAAAATCCCCAGTGACCAAATGAAAAGCCGTCTGCAGCACAGTTCTCATCCGATGCTGACTCCGAATCTGCAGCCCCAGTGCCATGAACTCCTTTGTGACAAGTGACAAGGACACATATCAAGAAAAACATTCAGCCATTGACTGACTAAACTCTCTTCACTGCGTGGAACGCTGGGTCACTTGTCAGCCATTGAGTTAAAGCAGCCGCCCATCCATCAACACTCAAGAATGTGTGGCATCGTTAACAAAACTCTGACTACAGCAGAATGCCAATGACACCAAGACTCAAAAAGCTGGCGCATTGTGTACGAGGCGCCCCCTCTGCTGTGCCTCTTGGTCGGCCCCTGCACCCTTGTCTCAATCAAGCTGGCAGCTTGCTCACGGTCCACCTTAGGTTGGCTCTTGGCTGCCATCCTGAAAAACAAAAAAGAAATTCAACAACTCAAGCTTAAGACTGTGACTTGCCACCCAATGCAATCTCTGAAAACCCTGACTGTGACTATCTTAATGACATAAGTATATGAATAGAAGACTTTGACTGTGACAGACTCTGACCACAATCAGACATGCAAAGGCTCTCTCATCAGCTCACGCAAGGTGGCCATAGCAGAATGAAAACTTTGGACCTGCCAGCCAGACAGATCTCTTTGTCTTTGTGTTTTTTTTTGCAACCTCAAAATGGTCTCAACCCCTACCTGTTCCAAAGAGCCATATCGAAGAATTGGCTCAGAGGCGTGTGCAAACAAATCGTATGCGCAACCTGCTTTGGCTGCTACATCTGCAAAAGCGTCCATGGCCATGGTCATGACTACAAAGATTTCCACCAGTTTCTGCCACTTTGTGCACATCTTTAGAGAGAGAGAGAGAGAGAGAGGGAAACCCTAAATTCCCATACATCATACAGTCAGCATAAACAAGGAGACTGAAACAAAAGTGTGCATAATATGATATAGTGCATCATACACAAAAAAAAACAAAGAATCAGCAACATATGTGTATGTATTTGTAATGATGATCCATGTAATTATCTTATGTTCCTTCATAGTGGTGAGTGGTGATAGGGGGGTGTGAGCAAGCTTGACTCTAACTATGTCCGTGATTTTGGCCAATGCCATAAATATATATATATATATATGCATAGATAGATAGATAGATTCAGAGAGGGGGAGGGAGAGGGAGAGAGAGAGAGAGAGAGGGAGAGAGAGAGAGAGAGATCCCAATTACATCACTATATGATGCGTTATTACATAAACATACATAAACATATGTATACATGATTGTACTATGATATGGTCCATCATACAGCATAAACATGAGTAGAAGTTAATTAAGTATAGGTTGTTGTAATATGATAAACAGACTATTGTTCTGGAATATTCCAGGATTCCAGGCTTCCAGGATATGGTTTAATCCTTGTCTGTTCCTTCAGTGGTGATAGGGGTTTTGACCATTGTGACTTTCACCAATTTTCTGGCCCTCTGGCAATCTGGCCCTCGGCATGGAGATATGAATCCAATACTATTTACAGTACATCATTATTTGCAGTGATGATTTGATGATCATTTGAATTTATTTTGATGTAATGCCTATAGTAGTGGTGATAGGAGTGGTGAGTGGTGACTGTGACTGTGAGTGATGACCATGCCAATGCCATGCCCGACTCTGACTTGATCTGTAACCCTGACCAAAATAGACGGAGCCAGTGACCAGCAGGAGGAGGTCAAGTTTTTATGTCAATGGCTACTTGCACGCATGAGGTTTCAAACTGATATGCATCATGCAGCACTTCAAAACTTTGATTTTTTTGCAAGATTGGATCATTGATTTTTGGTCCGCCCTGCCCCCCTTGGTGGGCAAACAATAATTCCATGACCGAGAGCTAGATGTTTGGTAGTGATCTAAAAGACTCTGACGGTGTGACAAGACTGTGACACGCACTTGACTAGCACACACACACACATTCATCAATGCAATGTGATCACCATCTAAAATTCTGAAATTTGAAATATGTTACATCAAAACAAAGCCTGGGCAAAGCTCTTGTTTGATCACAGCGTCACACTGCTGTGTCTCCTGCTACTATGTGTTACTTCAAGAAATGGCTTCCTGGGCAACACAGCGCAACATGAGTTTCCCAACTTTTGCATGGTTTTTGAACTTTGAACTTTGAACTCATGTTTTGTTTTTTCCTAACACCGTGAAACTGCATGCATGGTTTGCAGATTGCAGCAAGATTAACCTCAGGCTCAGACTCACCATAGTGCTCAGTGATCAGCAAAATTGGTACAGCTATTATTGACTTTTGCATTGAGGTGAGCTGTGTGTCTGAAGAAACAGTGCAACAACTGCTGAAGCTCAGAAACTCTCAGAAACTCTGAAATATTGACTCTAACTCTAACCACTGCCAAGTTCATCACCATCATCATTTGGAGAGCAGCCCCAGCCCCGGCCGCAAATTTGATCTGATTCCAGAATGTCCTCAAAGCAGGCAAGCAATCACTTCCTTTGATTCAGCAACATTCCATACTGGTCAGACCCAACTGATCAGGCTCATCTGGTGATACACAGGACACATGCATATCAATATCAAATTCTCATGTACTAATGTAAAAAAAATGTACATAATTCTCAGTCACTAAGCCAAGCACGGAAGAATGTGTTCCAACTTAAGGAGTTCAATGCATTCCTGATCAACTGAATCTGCAACCTGAATCCTAAACAACACAGCTGCAAGGGGTGAAACTGTGAAACTCATACCTCCACACTCCACACTCCACACCACTGAATCTCAGAGGTGGCCCAAGCACTTCATTCCTGAACCACAATTCTCTGAAGCTGTGGCCGTGCCTGTGAGGAAATTGCCACAAGTCCATGAGGCTGTGGAGGTGCCCTGACTGTGACCATTTCATTCCTGAAGCAAAACTACAAACAAAAGATTTGAATGCTTTTGTATCAAGCAACCATTCAATCAGAATGCATCACTTGCACTGGCACTGAAGCCAACAAAAAAAGACTTGCTATACTTTCGTGAAAATATTTCTGACTTGCCGCCCAGCTTCCGGCTGAAGATGCTCTCTTCATCTTGAAGATCAAAATCTAAATCTGCTTTTGTTGAAACTGTGGCACCTTGATCGCTCACTCCCTCGCTCAACATAGAGATGACCTGATGAGTGAGTCATGAGATTATGAATTAATGCAATAATGCAATACATCTTCTTTGGACCCAGGACGCCCAGGACGTCCAGTCTCAACAAGCAAATCTGAGTGTCCAGCAGCTGCCTGTTCGGAAACCCACCAGCCACCAGCCACCTAGAGTTCAGGGATCAATGCAAGTAATGCAAGCACTAAAATCACAGGTGCCGAGGTGCCCCAGCTCAAACTGGTGAGGCAACAAAAGTTGTTACTGGAAAAATGCAGGTAGTTCTGAGTTCTGAGTTCTGAGTCTGATTTCTGATTCTGATGTAATTAAAGGCTCTGCGCTGCTACTTGCTACCACAGCTTTTTGCACGCCTGGCACTGGCACTGGTGATCCTGATTTGGCAGTGGGAAAGCAGCAAAGTCCTTGCATTGTAGCTTCATTGTAACTTGTAACCAGAAGGTGGAGGAAGGTGCCATTCGGTGCCATCAGGCTGGGCTGAGTCTGGGTTCCACAAAGCTGTATGGCTGTACTGTACGGTACATGTTGGTAGCCCCATGGCAGAATGCCAGATGAATTCCGTGTGCCAGGGCCAGCGCCACACAATTGCAAATATTGAAAAAAAAAACACCGCAGAAAGCCAAAAAGGGAGCCGGTGTCTGCAAAATTGTAATGTCAAAAGTCAAAAGTTGTCAAAAGTCAAAAGTTTAAAGTTCAAGTCACAGTCAAATCATTGAAATTGAGCAGATTGTAGCCCCACGGCAGAAGGCCAGGAAAAATTCCGTGTATCACAGTATCACACTGCAAATATTCACCGTAAAAAGATAAAATGTTCTGTGATGTGTTTGAAGAATAGCACCAGGTCAAGGTCTCTTTCTGGTAGACTTTGATTTCGCCTGCACATCTGTTGTCTCTTGGCGGCCAAAGCTCATCTGTAAGGTGGCAGTTCCAGGAATTCCCTGAGCTTTTGGTTTTGAACCAGCAATTCTTTGTAAAAAGCAGCATGCTTGTTGGGCTGCAGTTCCGCAAGGAATCCTTTCTCTGCCAGTCTGGCAGTCTGCCAGTGTTGATGCAGCTTGTACACAGGAATAGTATGCCTTTCTTGCAATAAGCTCATAAGCTCAGCTCTCTGCCAAAATCAGAGACAACAAGTACTCTCTGTGCAATGCCTTTGGCCTTTCCTACCAAAAACTCCTTGTGGATTATCAGACCATCATCATCTTTGCAAATGTACCTGCAATAATGCAAGTTCTCCTTTTCGGTCACCTTCCAGCCAATGTGCACTCATCACCTTATTACCAGAGAGTTCATCATCTGTAGACAAACTTGAAGAGCTTGAGCAAGGGGTTGGATCCGTGGGCCACAGCGACAGCTTTGCATCATCAGGCCTTGCGACCTGTGCACACCTGCTTCCAGACAGCAAACAGCACTGGCACAGCTCCAAAATTGCCATTCATTGAGTTTAAAAGGGCCAGCGGCCAGGGTGATCAGAAAAGATCTGCATTCTGCACACTGATCAGTGATCTACCAAAAATCGTCATCACTGCTTTCACTTTCATTTTCTGGTTGCTTTTCTGGTTGCATTGCGTCATTGCCGCCTGTGATTCTGATCTTCTCGAGGAGTTGATCCAGATGAAGCTGATTACTGCATCTCACCTTGAATGCCTTGTTGTGTCGAATGCGGTACAGCACTTTCTGGTCTCTTCTCTGGATCGCTCTCTGCTCAATCTGATGGGCAATGGTACTCGGTGACATTCCTACCCATGATGGCCGCCATGTCTCAAAATCAGGCCATGTAGCCAGTAGCTCCTCTTGGTCAGAGTCCTCCTCACCGTGATCCCATGGCACACCCGGATCAACCTCCAGCCCTTCATCCTCTGAGTCCATGGCGCCAAATGAAGTTGCGAGTTGCGAGTATATATATATATATATATATGTATGTGTGTGTGTGAAGACTGTGAAGAGTGTACTATCGTTTTCTGGTTTTGGTATATAAGTAAATGCTATCCTTTTTTGAAGAGTGTATTGTCGTTTTCCAAGTCCCAGCTCAATTTTCCAAAAATAGAGACTGCTCGACACTCGACACTGCTCGAATATTACTATCCATTCCATTGACCTGAATTTTGGCTGTAGCTCATTTATGACACTGACCGATAAACACACATTTCAGATGGTCAATCTTGGGGTAAAGCCGAAAGATCACTTGACCGCACTGGATTGCTCTCTCCTCTCGCTCTTACAGCATGCTTCACGCGACAGACATCTGGTTCAGGAACATAATTTGGACACAGAAATGCCTAAATGTTCTTGGATATTGTTAGATGATGATCAAACCATCTAAAATCATAATGATTATTAATGATTATATATAATTTGAATTATATCAAATTATCAAAACATTATATATCATCATCCAGGTGGTGAGTGGTGTGGCATATCTACTAACGTTTCAAGAAACAGGTCAAACTGGGCTCAATTGCACCACACTCTGATGTTGATGAGGATGATGATGATGATGATGATGATGGACAGTGGAAGGTAATGTCATCCCAAGGTCCCAAGATCATTTCAAACTGTGGACTGTGCAGCAAGTCAGTAAAGCAATCCTCCCAACACCCAACTCCAAAATAAAATGTTGGACAATGGACAGTTGAACAGTTGAAAAGTTGAAAGTAATCATCCAACACTCCAACAACTGGAGCGGCAGCCCAGAGCCAAGGCGTGCCTTGGAGTAGCTGCTCAGTGAGGTGCTCAGTCAGGCAAAGAACCGGCCTGGCCCCCCGCCAGGGTGGGGGAACCATCCTATCCCCTCAAAGTATTATAGGAGCGGGCTATAAATATTAAATAGAATACTAATGTTGAATAGTGAAAATATACACCTAAGCCTAAGACTCCTAAGACTTAAGACGACGACTCGACGATATGTATTCCATCAAAATACGTGACCAAGTGTGTAATGTCATGGCGAACCTAACTAAAACTTTTGTCAGTCCCGAGATTGTCCTGCAAAGCGATTGTCAGCCAATACTGCTTGGAGCAGGTGAACCAAATCGTTCACGGAGACGATCAGGTCATCCGTCCTGCTCTGGACAGCCGTGGCGGGAGTCTGGCCCTTCCGATCCTCCGAAAACGTCCCGTTGGAACGGACGCCTGTCTGACGATCTTGTCATAGCGACAGTGCTCCAGAAGCAACAGAAGCTACGCTTCGCAGATCTTCGCCATGTTCTCGTCTTCGCTCACACGTCTCATGCATGTACATGTTGAGTCGTGCTGCTGCAGCAACTCTGTGCTGCGCATGCCACATGCCTTCCATTAACAGTCCAGTCCTTGCTCACCCTTTTCTTCACACATCTGTGATCATCTGTGATGACCGTGATAGGATAGCTGTTAAATAGTTACTAGTTACTTGGTTCTTCAAAATGACCTTGTCAACCATCAATTTGAGGCAACTCAATCCCAAAAAAGGTCAATTGACCATCTCAAAAGGGGTCACTTTGAAGAACCAATAGAAAATAGTTTTTGTTTTTCTTTACTTAGGAAAGTCCGTCCGTCCAGAGAGAGAGGCCTATCTGCCCACA
>Ga0126342_10016859_pt1 | contig 12685 bp, 12 predicted proteins | sample Cyp1metagenome_FD_92528 | JGI IMG/M metagenome (GOLD analysis project Ga0126342, IMG submission 92528) | Coral microbial communities from Lord Howe Island, Old Settlement Bay, Australia - Cyphastrea 1 metagenome | ecosystem: Host-associated > Invertebrates > Cnidaria > Coral ...
GGTTTGCCCCTGATTAATCAACCACCTTTCTGATCCATGAAATTTTAACAAATCCAATGGAATTCTATTAAGATCTAATTGACGTAAGCATACGTAAGCCATATCCAAAGTTTTATGGTTCAGAGTTGCTTATTATTAAGGGGTGATTTTCTAGGTACATCCTACCTTCTGGGGGGGGGGGTTTATTAATCCGGTGTTGGCATTATATAATATAATATATATTTATTTATTATTCATACATGAATTCGACATGGAGTCATGTTTTGTTCTTCTAATTGTATGCTGCTATAATTTGCCAGCAACAGCTGCCGCCAGCTTATTCAACAGCCTCTTCCGGAACTGTGTTGGTGGCTTCGTCCGGCTCCCGGTTCAGATGCCTTAAACCGCTTGCGGGATAAACTGTCCGTTTCCAAAAGGGATGATTTGACCATCCATAAGCACGAGATGCACGAGATATAATATTATATAATCTGGTTGGTGGTTTCAAACATTGCTTTTATTTTCCATAACATATGTGATAATCCTTCCCATTGACTAATATTTTTCAAGATGGTTCAAACCACCAACCAGTATATGGTGGTGATTATCTGTGATAATTCATGTTTCCATCATGTTCCATCCGTCAAAATGGTATCAGCATCTTAATCATATTGTTATTTTCAAGGGGGGTTATCCATCACACCAGGTTGGATTCGTTATAAGAGTAGAACAGTGCTGTGGATGATGTTTGATGGGTTCAAAGTCCACGGTTTAACGCCGCGACAGATTCAGCACATGAGACTGGGACAATGGCGCGGCACATTGATGTTTCTGTGTTTTTTTTGCATATATTTTAGCAGCAGAATATCCGTTCCAACCTTCACAAAAATCAGATGGGATCTGGGATCATGATTTTGCAATGCAGCTGGCAGTGGCAGTTCTTCCCTTGATGACCATGCCTTGTCCTCTTTAGAGTGGAAAACTTTGAACAGCCTCAGGTTGAAGGTTGATCTTACCCTCTGGTAATTTAACATAGCTATTGAAAATGACCCAGTCGAAATAGTGGATTTACCCAGCTAGAAGCATGGTGGATCTTTCCATAGTTTTTTATATGTTGACCAGGCAGGGTAATCACCGAAGTTCCCAAAGTTCCAATCCTGGAGACCGCATGAAGGTTGTGTTCAGGGGACGAATGCCACGCCGGCGCGCCGCCCAGGGCGTGGGCGGCCGGATTTCGACCGTCTTGGGCGAGGAGCTGACCGAAATCATCAAATCATCCCTTCCGCGTTTCTGTGGATGCTTGCGAAATCCAGCAGGGTTATCCCATGATTAATCGGTGGATAAACATGGATCAACTGCAAAATACTGTTATATAATAGGTGGTAGACATCCCATTATTTAGGTTTCAACCATCCGTTCGATGATGCAGGATTTCGCAACCATCCGCAGTATGAAATGGAGGTGTTAAAGGGAACATCAACGAACTGTTGGATCAACTGCGATGAAATGGGATGACATGTGTACCAATACCCATAGGATCCATGTATGGTATATATGCTAACATTTGGGGTATATTGATGGTAAATGTCACCATATATAGCATACATGGATCCTATGGGATATGATCCCCCTATTTTTACGGAGATTTTTGTTGGCTGGGAAAATCAACGAACTAAATTGCGTTGTTTTAATATAATCCCGTCCCACGAAGAAGTATGAACGGGGGATGGGATTGTATAGATATGATAGTGTTGTCCCTTTGAAAAGGGAGAAACTATCCATAAATGGTGACATTGAGGATATATGGGAAAATAATGGGGATTGAATGGAGTATCATTTGACATGCTGCCACTGTCAACAGTTGGATATTTTCCCATAAGTTCGGGTAGGTTCATTCCCCCATCAATGAGGGTATTCATACCCATTATTAATATAAGGAATCTTATTCTTGTCATGGTGGGAATGACCAGGGACCTCATATACCATGCTTTGAACATGGAACGCATAGATATGATATGGTTGGTAATATGTAATGGAGTGGAAGACCAAAAAACAAATATTATCCCGGAAGATACAACCCAGCTATGTGATTGGGTATGTCCAGAACTGGCATACACCCCATTTTGTGTGCAATTTTGATGCGGTAAATGTTGATTAGATCAATGATACAGAATTTGATTTGTGGGCGTATCATATTTTGGGATAAGCCCATAGAGTAGAGTATTCTAATTCACCACCACCAACATTGACTGCCCAAAAAAGACTCAAATACAATGATCACACATATACAGACACACACACACATAGCCGGACGGATTGTAGCCATACTCTTCTTACATCTTCTTACACCCTCTGGTAATTTAAAGGTCCATTTATAGATGATTGTTACCTATATAAAACATAATATATTGTCCGCACAAGAAAAACCAGAGGCGAGTCAGATTCCACACAACCCACTAGATGTCTCAACATTTGTGAACTGTTTGGGGAGTTGGCCACACCCAAGTTACGTTCACCGTGCCTTCGTGCCTTCACCCGCAGTATACGGGCTTCTTCTTTGGCGTGCTGGGCACGATGGGCTGCTGGTACGGCAGGAGAGATTGGGCCGGGAGCCCTGGGTGGATTCCTGGATTATTCAAAAAAATCAAAAATGGCCGGGAATTTTTGACAAGGCATGGCAGCGTCAATTGCCTTTGAAGAATGGCTAGCGTCAATTGCCCAATTTGACAAGGCTAAGATTCATCAATAATTCATCACCAGTCTCTAAAACCTGTGACTATACCACAGTGTTTTTTTTGTTTTGTGAGCCATACCTGCGGACTTATAGATCCTTTATGGCAATGTTCTCTGCTCTCAGAACTAAGAAAGGTGTCCAGCAATATGGATGTGTCTGGCGTTTTTTTGATGGTGGGATATTTCACAAGACCCACGGCATATAATGGGATGGTATACATATATAGAATGGTATAAGTGATATACATGTAATATTGTGTGTAATGTGAGTAAAGCAATAGTAAATAAGCCATAATAACTTAATAACTCCAATTTTACTTTACATGAGTCGTGTAAACCATCAAAACAAGGCTGGTTTACTATTGCATTACCCTCTGGTAAAGTAACATAGCTATTGAACATGGACCATTTATAGTTGATTTACCTATAAAAAATGGTGGTTTTCCATAGTTCTGTTAGTTTACCAGAGGCTACTAGCAGTTTTTTGCGTTTTTTTGGTCATCCACATGTCATCACGTCTCCACATCTTCCAGGTGAAGTCCTACAACACATGGCTATGGTTCCGGTTGTTGTGCTACGCTGGCATGCTGAGGGACCCAGCTGGTGATTCACTGAGTGATTTGCGATCCCCAAAAGATAGAAACGTACAATCCAACTACCCTCTGGTTATGACTAACATAGCCATGGTTTTTCGATGGCCCATGGAAATAGATGGTTTACCGAACTTAATAGCATGGTGATTTTCCATGGCTATGTTAGTCATAACCAGATGGTAAAATCATTTGTGATGATTTACTTCATTGTCGTACTTTAAAAGTATGGTGCCTCTATTTTTTCCGGGCATGTCCTAATGGGACTGGATATCATCTTATCATCCAATATTCATGTCTTAAATCCAATATGGATGAGATCCCCAGTTGACTTGGGAGAATTTCCTGCATTTCTGCTGGGAAAATGTGTTTTTCTTGGATGAAATCACATGTTTTGCTGGTAAAATCGTCCATTGTTGGCTGGACAAAATCTCTGCTCGGAGAGGTCGGATCTGAGCAAAGGGAAGGTTAACCAAGTATCCCAATGGTTGTCGATGAATGGTTGTTCCTTATATCCTTTAAATATCTTTAAATATGGGTTAACCCTTCATTAGCAAATACCTTTTTCATCGACATTTCATTGGTTAACCAAGTATCTTGTATTTGTGGTTGTCGATGGTTTGGCTTATTTTCCCATATTTTCCCAATGGGAAAGCCACGAATCTTGGAGAATCTGTTTGGAGGAAATATGCTTAAGTTCTTTGGGGTCCTGGCAAAGCCACGTCTTGGCGAGATTTCATCGGGACTATAGCCATGATCTTTGGATTCCGATTCAGGTTGACAAGTTGCCCAGAATTGTATAGATACATTTGCGACGAACCAAAGTCAACCTAGTTATAACATGTTATAACATGTTATAACCAACTGAGAGGAAACCAGGGGACCATTCCATACAACTAGCATTAAGAAAGATGAAAGCTCGTTGTTGTTTCGAGGTATTCCTTTGATTTGCCCTTGATCTTCCACTGCGAAGATTTTGTGCCTTGGCCGTTGGCTAGAACCTGTTGCTATATCCTTGACATCTTCCTGCAAGAATGCCCATTGTAAAAACCTTTTTTTGGAGATTATATAAACTACTACATAATCATATACAGTATGTACATACATATACATGTAAACATATATATATACACATATATATATATATATATACATACACAAATCTATATATACATACATACGCATATATATATACACGTGTATATATATAGACATTCACATATGTATATATATACATAGACATTATACATACACATAGTATATACGTATATACATATATATGTACATTTTTCTACTGTTCTACCTGATCATTTACAAATTCATCATTGTCTATTTGCTGCTCATCAGGCAAGTGGCCGCTACTTTGAGAATGAACTGGGCCACCAATAGTTCCAGTCTACTCATGAGTGCAGGAACCCATGAAATGTTCATCTTACTGTATATGTGTGGTTTTACTATGTGGTGCCCATCATAGACTTGGAACCCAAATCACATCCATTTTGGACGGTTAACCCCCAATTTTATGGCTCTAAACTCCGAAAGTAATGGTCAAAACTAGATTCCAGGTAGCTTCGCTAGCGACTCCCTGGTCACAACATCCCCAATAGCATGATGGTTGTTCAATACTATTTCAGTACTCCAACGCGTTTAATAAACATGTTTTTGTGTAGGTTGAAACCAACGCGTACTTCTAACATGCTGGTTGTTAGGTGAACTTTACATATATATATAATATTTAAATGTAGCAAACCAACAACATATTAAGCAACCAGTCCTCATGGATCCATTGGTCCTTTCTGGGGATTTGATATTGGGATACTCCGAGCCTCCGAAGTACTCGGCTCCAGAGTTTGTAGCCCATCAATTTAATTTGCCAATGTTCAGCTATAGTCAATGATTCAAAGATGGACAATTATAGCCATTTGGTTCCATAATTGTATTTTGGGATATATCCGTCAACTGTACTATGTTGAGAAGCTGAAATCAACTATAGAAATCGCCCGATAGATGCCGTTTCACGTCTTTCCAAGTTATTGCTGGGGGTTGCTGTGCAAACCAACGCCACTTGGGAGGTGAATAGTTTGGCTCCAACCACTGAGAAGTTTGGTCCGGGCCGCCTGGGCCGTTCGAAGATGTTGGGCCGACGAAATTCTAGGTGTGTAGGATTCCTTTGTCTTTTAGAGGTATGGGTCAAAATGAATGGTTTGGGGGACCACAGATTTAAGTCGAGGTTTAGTATTCACCATCCAATTTTTGGGGTCAAGTTTGACCCATGCCCAGGTGTCCAGGTGGGTGTCCTCAGGTGTCTATCTTTTTGGTGATTCCAAAGGAACCTTCGTTTTGAGATCTGAGCATCTACAAAGAAACTATCATGACCATTCATCGTCAAGTGCCCCCAAGTATGGACTGTGACACAAAACCGCTGCTGCAGCTGCTGCTGAGATCCCTTAGAGCTTGGCATTCCTCCAAGGAATTCCTAGACCAAGTGAAGTCGATAGACTCAAAAGGAGAAGAATTGTCTCATCGAGTCCTACCGATTCCCAAACCTCACGCTGAATGGTGCCGCGCTGGCCGAGGTTATAACCCGTTGATGTACAACATCGCGATGAATAGCAAGTACCGGGGGGGGGGTTCCACGGTGGCCAGTCAGCCAGTCATTGCATGGGCGTAGGTCCTTGGCGTAATCGGCGTAATCTAAGCGGTTCACCATGCATCAAGTCAGGTTTGGATTCATGTACAGTAGAGTTGGTACTGTAGCAACACATATCTGGTTGGTGGTTTGGAACATGGCTTTTATGACTTGACATATATTGAGAATAATCATCCCAACTGACTTGCATATGTTTTCAGAGGGGTAGGTATACCACCAACCAGCATATGTTTCCAGCATATTGTTTGAAACCAACAAATGCAACACACACACACAACATCACATAACAAAACAGGGTTTGTTGCTTCACAGGATGTGTGATTGGAATGCTTGTCAGAGGACTTCACTTTACATTAGCTATCTAGACCCTACCTCAGTACATTGAATTACATTGATCAGAGATGAGATATTATACATGCTTTGATATCTTTTGATATGCTTGTGCATGCTTTGATTAATCGAATATATGTGCCTTCAATGCCGACCCCATGTCACGGGACCACAAATCCAAAGTGTGCAGGTGTTCCAGCACCCGAACCAACTTTCTGGTTCTGTCGGTGCTGATGCTGTTCCTCATCTTGTGCCCCGTTGCAGCTTCTTTGGTGGACGGACCAGGAGTTGGCCGAGTTGGTGATTTCCGAAAAAGAGTAGACGTATCTCAAGGTATTCCTATCGCAGGACTTTGGGGTGGCTCACTCGTTCCACCATTTTCCCAGCAGATTCTGAGTCAAACCAGGGTGAGATGCCGTTATCCAAAAACTGGACCAGGTTTGGGGGACCAAACTCCGAAATGGGTCAACATGAGGAACATAGACATCGAATGGGGTTGAATGATACTGCATGGTGACATGCTTGATCCACATTTCCCCGTATGGATCTGGGACTGGGTTGTGTTTGTTTGGCACATTTGGCACTTATCACTCAGGAATTCTGCCTTTGCTGCCGATGTGTGGTGCTTTTCAAGCGTCAAAGTAGCCAAGTTGTCAGGAAAGATGAGGAATAATGAGGAATATATAGAGAAAATGTGAAAAATGAAACTCAGGCGGCCTGAGTTCGCAAGGTGTCGCTGAGCATTGTGCCATGTTACGGCCCTTCATGTACCCTTCGAGATGCAGAGACTGGATACCCCATTTGCTGAACGTCACGTGTTGGGCCTCGAAAAAGCCATAAGGGCATAGACAGTCCATGGGCCCATGACATCCCATGACCATAGAAACTCCATGTCTACTGCCGAGTGTAGACCTTCCAAAACCACTGTTTGGCAAAAACGACTCGAAAAATCATACGTCAGGCACCGTTCCATCAACGAAGCAACAAACAAAACGCCTCAAAAATCCACTCCCAGCCATTTTGACAGCCATTTTTCCAGCCATTCTCCCGTCCTCAGCAAGCCGGAAGTCCCAACGCCCGCCCTGGTGCGCGCCATGAGTCGGTTAGAGCCCCCGGGTCCACGGTTGGAGGAGTGACGTCAGGTGACCTCCAGGGCGAAGGAAAATGGTGATGTTAACTATGGATATTTACCCTATGGCCCTATGGTAAATAAACAGTTGGACCCTGAAAATGACCAATTTTTAGTGGTTTCACTAATCTTCCAACCCTCATCTGCCAGGGTCGAACTGTTAATTTACTGGATATTTAACACCCATCTCATATGGATATTTAACACCCAATGGTGATGTTAACCAACCATTATCATCCATTTTGATCAAGAACTAACCAACCCAGAAATGCTCCATGGTGCTGGTATATTTACCACTATTTACCTACATGACTGGTTGATTTTTAGGGCAAATGTTGGTAAATATTGCCTACATGGAGCATATGGGCAATATTAGTCTGGTTGGTGGTTTGGAGCATTTGGATTTGTCCATCTATTGGGAATGTCATCATCCCATTTGACGAACTCATATTTTTCAGAGGGGTAGGGCTCAACCACCAACGAGTGATGTGGGATAAAGATGGATAAAGAACTACAATGTGAGGCCCCCAAGATAGATAAGTTGGTTTATAAGCCCCCATAACTATAGTTATAAGTACCATAAGCCATAGTTATTGGAGTTATTTGCACCAACTTAGCTATCGAACGGGGGCCTCACGCTGTAGAAGATCCAACTTAAGATGATCCCCTCCACCATGGTTTCGAGCGGACGTGTTTCCTATTTAAGGGACGGATTGGAAACATGGGGAGATTAGATATGGAACATGTGGTATAGTTTTCATGTGATTTTATGGAGAATTTATTTCTGCAATTTAGCTAACACACGTTGGATTCATATGGGACACAAAAGGATAAAAGCATTGTAAAGCATAAGGAATTGCCCTTATGAATGCTGGAAACACGGGGGTATACAGTATACACCAACCAGTTTATGGGGATATGATTTTATGGAGAGACCATTCCATCAATCTGACACTGGGTGTTTAAACCAACCATTTCATTGGGATAATGGGCTTGATTGGACATGATTCATGGATCTTGCTGGGATATATACTCTAATCAACAAAATGGTGGGTGTGTCTGAAAATTGCATTTCAACACGAACATCTTGTCAAATGATGGCACACGACGATTAGCGGATTGTGGGGCCGAGCCGGGGAAGTTCGACACAGCTCCAAGGTGGAATTTAAGGGATGTATTTGGATCCTATATATGAAGATCAGAAGAACATAAAAAGTGATGAAATTGAGCAACCTGGAATACTTGGAGAACAATTTTGTTTTGAGCAGTCCAGCCCTCCGGTTGAAAATTTGTCGACACCTATCTTTCATATGGCTTCCAAGACCAGGACAGCTGGTTCGTGATACGCATTCCAGTTACTTTTGAGATAGAAGATGATGGGTAAGTTTGAAACCCAGAAAACAGTGGTGGTTCCTATTCGAACCAACCGAATCCTGGCCGGATGCTCCAGCATAATGGACATTTATCAATTACATTGCGCAGCGACCCTGGGATTCAGTTACGTGCTGAATCTTGGTGTTTTGGGCTTAAAATGATAACGTAGCAGAACTTCAGATATAACTACCAGCGGCCTCCCTGAAATTCACATACATTAAGAAAGTTTATGAACCAACAACCAACAGAATCCCTGGAATTGACACCAGGCTTGACACCAGGCTTCACACCGATTGAAAAAACAACATTCATTACTACATATGTTTCTGATTCTTAGAAATCAACAGTTAAATCATCCCTGAAAAACAGCTCGTCTCCATCGCGAATTTTTTCTCCCGTCATCGACGACCATGACGACCCCAGGAGCCCATGAGCTCCATCCCGAACGCGAACTTGGGCGTTCCGCCGTTGCTGCTGAAGGCGCGTTCGGAAAGCCTCGGCGGTGAGAGAATCAATGGCCCCTTCGAAAAAAGGAGTCGACTCAGGATTAGAGATGGGAATCAAAAATAAGGATTAATGGATGATTAATGGATGACTAATGGATGATTAATGGATTATTAATGGATGACTAATGGATGATTAATGGATGATTAATGGATGATTAATGGATGACTAATGGATGATTAATGGATTATTAATGGATGACTAATGGATGATTAATGGATGATTAATGGATGATTAATGGATGATTATGAATTATGTTTTAGTGGTTTTAGTGTATCATAATTAATGAATTATTAATGGAATATGAATGTTCAGGTCAAAATGACTTCATACTAGACCTGGGGGGGTATAAATGTTAGTCATACGAACTGGGCATTAGTAGGAATTCGAAAGGATTTGACAGGAGGAAGGGGAATCATTCCAAAAAATAAATGTTGATGTTAAGCAATGATGCGGAGTTGAGCCACTTATTGATAGGCAACACTCGGAGACGTTGCTTGCCCACGAACATATTGACAACTTACTATGGTATGATGTTCCCCATTCAAAATGCCTATCCAGATACCCCGCTTCAAGACAAAGACTGATATTAATTATAAATCCTCATGTTAATTGGCTAAAATCTACTGTTCATTAGAATCCAATGAAATGATAGAATATCCGCCGGTTGGATAATACCCTTTGATTAAAAGTACATCAACATTTTGCAAAAGCATCTAAGACATTTTTTGCAGGGTACCTTCGGGTATCCAATGTAGCCATGGAAAATGGCAATGTTTCATACGTAAAGCATCTGGAAACTGGTAGCTTTCGCTGTGCTAAGTGAAACGACCACAGATCAAAGGGTATTCTTAGTTTGTACACCCATTAGATCACCCATTTATCCATTATTCAGAACGGCTAAATCCCTATGTTGCATGGATAAAACCCATATTTTCCCATATTTTTCCACATGGCACAATGAAGCGTGAGCTGCGGCCAAGCTTGGATTCTGTCTGCACTGTGAAAACCTGAATTAGAAAGAAAATGACCAAGAGGCTACTTCGCATAGTCTGGGCCTGCACAACGCCCATATTCATGTACAATCATTACATGGGCTTGCCTCAGAAAATCGCGATTCACCTCAAGGGACGCATCAACAGGATGGTTCTGGAGCGTCTTCACAAAACCCGCCGCCAGACCTGCACAAAGGGCAGGCGGGTATTCTTTCAAGGCGCAGGTGGCCCAGACTCCCTCCTTGGTGAGGCCTATAGAGGTTCCGCGGGGGACCTCCTTTGTCACTTGCCACTCTCTCAGCGCGCCAACCATCTCCGGCATGTTCAAAAGGAGCAGGCTCGTCGGTTTCTTGCTAGGCGCCCCCCACAGCCCTTGCGAAAGCTCGATGAGATTGAACTCCTTCCAGGACAGCAGGTAGGCGATGAGAGGCAACCGCCAAATGCTGGCCTTGCTTTCATCTGCAGGGGCAGCAGGGTGTTCAAGGCCGCCGACTCCGCCAGCAATGGCAAGATTCACAAGCAACTCCAAGGTGAAGAGCAAGAGAAGATTCCCCGTATCAAGCTGGAGCAGCTCTCGAATTGCCAAAGAAGCCTTGCCCCATGCAGATAGCGTCAATCTCCCTCAGCACTCTCGGGGCTCGTCGCTCGACTGATGCTTCAGAAGAAACATGGCGTCCTCTGGCCTGCGACCACGTTTCGCATGGCGGTCCGGCGAAGGCGCCGACCACTTGGCGGTTCCGTGCCGCCGAGAGCCAAAATTCCCGTATCTCTGGTCGGGCGATGTTGCCCCAGACAGAGTCCACTATGATATCAAGTGATATCACGTGGAGTGTCGTGGTCTCATGCAAACGCTGTGCCTCCTCCACGAAGAACTGCAAGTCTCCTTGACGGCGGCGACCAGAAAATGCGTGGAGAATGTAGCGCTCTTTCATCATGGGGCGCGGCACCGTCCAGATTTCATCCCTTGGACCGCAATGCGCCGCTCTCTCAATGCACTGCTGTTCAATGTCCGCAAGCGTAGCAGCACGCTCGGGCTCACAGGGTCCATCAGGGTGCGTCTGAAGAAAGGCCCACTCATCCGGTGAACAAAGTTCCAGAAGCAACCGCTTGATGTCAATGTCCTGAATCGGCATGTGCTCAATATCCGCAATGGTGAGCTCGTCGTGCAAATAGCGTAGCGAAGCCCTGCAGCACTCCCAAGACACAGGGTGTCGGTGAACAATCGCCTGGATCACCTCCTTGGCCGGGCCTTGTCCCTCAGCTTCAATGAGGCCAAGGTAAATGTTCTCGGCAAGCTCAAGGTCATGTTCAGGGACTGCTTCGCGGTGTTGCACCTGCAATTTGGGACCAGCACCTTGCAGAGGGGGAAGAATGCCATCATGTGCAAGTTCTCGTTGAGTGTCTCCAATGGAGCCACTACCCTGCTCAGGTCGAACCAAACGCCGCCGACCCCACAATTCTTCTCGGCATCCTTGATCACGTAGAAGATGATTTTTTAATTTGCTCATAGTGTGAAATTCCCGCAAACATGCTCCGCAACATGTCTGGTCAAAAAGAAGGCGCACCTTTGCGACAACTCGATGGGCCTTGAACAGGTGAGCACCAATGCCTCCCTTGCTTTTGAAGGTCATTTTGCAAGACATGCAGGCGTGAGGTTGAGCACCATGGCTTGCGCACTCATCTTGATTATGCATGTGCTGCGGAAAGTGCACTGATTCTCCAGCAACTTCTCGAAAAAGACCGACCAATCTGCGATGAAAGCCCAGAACTCTGTTTTGATTGCCTCGTTGATGGATGGCATGGATGCTCGCGCGCTTAACCAGACGTTTCCAGTAAGAAGGATGATAAGCCCATAGCTCTTCCCATGCAGGAAAGTGCTGGCTCGGGTCTGGCAGCGAAGACGCTCCCTGTAGCTGGTGCCACATCCATCTCAGGTCGTCAGCAACAAGCGTAGTCCAAGCCTCGTCTGCATTGAGTAACCCCCATGGCACAACGTCTCTGCATCTGTACAGAGTGCCCAGATACCGCAGACGAGCAAGTCGAAGAAGCTCTGTTGGGCTTGAAAGTCCTGTGGCTGCAAGAATATCGTCATCGGACCAGTGCTCTTCTGGGCGAAGACGAAGCAGACGTCGGAATAGTCGAATCAGGGCCGCATGTACATGGTGTCGACTACGGGCATCTCCGAAAGTCCAAGACTCAGTGCCGTAACAAAAGCGGCTCAAAATCAAGGTTCTGAATAACTCAGTCCTAGTTCTGGTTCCTGGTAACCAGGGTTTTGCTATGTAACCAGGGGTTTGCAGTACAGCAAGGAAGAAGCTAGCTGGCTAGGTAGTTAGCTACCTGATGCTCTTGTTCATCTTGTTTGCAGCAAGGGAAAGGTAGCTGGCTAGGTAGGTGACTA
>Ga0126342_10016860_pt1 | contig 12685 bp, 14 predicted proteins | sample Cyp1metagenome_FD_92528 | JGI IMG/M metagenome (GOLD analysis project Ga0126342, IMG submission 92528) | Coral microbial communities from Lord Howe Island, Old Settlement Bay, Australia - Cyphastrea 1 metagenome | ecosystem: Host-associated > Invertebrates > Cnidaria > Coral ...
AATAAGGGTTTAATTCTCCCACCACCGTTAAACTTCTACATTCATTGAAGATCTTCAATAAGGGTTTAATTCTCCCACCCCCGTTAAACTTCTACATTCATTGAAGATCTTCAATAAGGTTTTAATTTTCCCACCCCCGTTAAACTTCTACATTCTTTGAAGATCTTCAATAAGGGTTTAATTCTCCCACCCCCGTTAAACTTCTACATTCATTGAAGATCTTCAATAAGGGTTTAGTTCTGCTGATGATGATGATGATGATGATGCGTCGCCTGTCATCATTGCGGGTCCGGGCAAAGCCCAGGCATTTGCCGTATATATACATATATATGATATATGTGTCAAAAACCATGTTGTGCAACAATGGCAATAAATTGCTTTCCGGGGCGCAAAGCCAACACAGGAGAAAATAAAAATACATAACACATAAACAAAGAAATAATGTCCAATAAACAATTTACACCAAAAACTTGCATAACAAAAAACCAGACATAAGAGTTTAAAAACTGTGAGACATGTGGTTCAACATGTAAATTGCCAGCTGCATTTTATTTGAAAAAAATGTCGTTTCCACGAACATTCAGAGGAATTCATGTGAATTCATGGGCGCTCATTGCTAATGGGTGCTCATGCGTGCTCAAGTGCTCATGGGTGCCCATGGGTGTTAATGCGTGTTCATGACTAGTGTTCATGTGTTTTTGTTTGTTTGTTTTTTTGGGTTGCCATTCATTTTTTCAGTTTAAAACAGTGGGCTCGAGAAAGAGGTCCCTGAGTGATGGTTCAGCCCTGCGTTGGTTTTCTAAAAGGAAATTTGGAGTCTAGAGAACCCCAAATCATTGGCAAACCAAGGGTTTGAAATTTTGAAGGGACATTTTTTGAAATCAGTTCGGGTAGCACCAGTTTATAAACATAGAATGTCAAGACAGGATGGCCTTTCATTTGACTGGATTGCCTGTCATTGGTAAAAAGTAGTGGTAGGCACTAGGCACTACAAAATTGAACGAATCCTTGGTGAGGGTGAGGATTGGCTGTCTTCAGTTTGTTCAAAAATTAAATGGCAAATCCAGGACAACCCAGCCCAGATTTGACCAAAGGGTCTCCATCTTTCAACCGTTTCTACATCAAAAAGCAAACACAAAGATTAACAGTCACCTGGGGCTCTCCATGTTTGACATGTATTCAAAAAAAACGTATAAAGCAAAAAAGAAACGAACCTCAACCTCAATGAATTGGGGTGTTCAGCATTCATATTTTCAAGCAGTTAAACCTTGAGTGTACCTATAATTTTTGGTTTGCGCAGTTTTCAGTTTCATTTTCCAAAAAAAAAAAAGGAAAAAGGCTGTCCAGCCCAGAGCCCATCTATCACTATGTTTTTTCCCATTGCTTTGCAACATGCAATCCAACCCACACTTAATCAATCACTTGGGCCTTTCCAGGCAAACTTATTTTCTGAGAAGTACAGCCCAATTGTTTTACAATGACTTGGGCCCCCACAGCCATCAAATTCATTCAAAGAGTCATGGCAAAATCTATCCCATAAAGCGTTTGTTTGAAGGTTTTTTCATGAAACAAATTTTTGGTTCGAGCCTTTATTGGATGTTTGTTGTTCAAAAACAACGTAATTGTTGGAAAAAAACATGACCAATATATTTGTGGAAAAATCAAGTTTTTCTTTAAAAATAGGTTTTTGCCGAATGATTTTCAGGAAATTACATGTAAGTTTGCATTAAATTTACACTTTCGAGGTGTAAGTTTACATCAAACTTACACTAAACTTAAACATCAAAAATGTAAGTTTACATCAAACTTACATATCAAAAGTGTAAGTTTGCATCAAAGTTACACTGAAAAGCGTAAGTTTACACTTGTAAGTGTAAGTTTGGTGTAAACATGCACCTCATGCATGTAAGTTTTCATCAAACTTACACGTGTGCATGCAAGTTTACATCAAACTTACACCTCAAAAATGTAAGCTTGATGCAAACTTACATCAAACTTACACTTTATTTTCCCGGAAAATCACTTAAAGACAGTATTTTCCAAGAAAAAATCTTGTTTTTCTCAGAAAATGATGATTTTTTAAGCTTGATGGAGACATTTTTTCATGTTACACTGTCCAGGTTTCCAGAAAAAACAAATGAAACCAGTCTGGCAACCATTTTTTCCTGGAGGAATCACTACAGTCTGCAGCGGAGTGTATCTGATGTGAGCCCCTGCAGTGTATCCCACAACAAGTACCTGCATAACAGCGCATTATTTCTGTAATCATGAGTGTCATCTAAACCACTTGGGTTTTTGTTTTCAGGAGATAGGCTTTAAATCTGGGACGGTTCAAGTGATTGATTAGCTGTGGGCTCTGGGCTGGCGCTATGGTTTGTGAACAAACTTGATGACTGGAGAACACCAAATCATAGGTAAACTCTGGGTTTGCCTACCTCCAAAAATATGAAGGCTATCTAAAGGAAAAAAATGTCAAGGCTGGAGAGTCTCCTAGGTGATTCTTAACCTTTGGGTTGGATTTTTGATGAAAAAGGTTTGAGGGATGGAGGCCCCTCAGTGGTTGGTCTTGGGGCTGGATTGTTCAATTTTTTGGAGAAAAAACGCGTGAAGACAACCAGCCTTCGCCAAACATTTGTTCAAACATATTGTTGCCCACCAGTAGTTTCCCCCCCAAAAGACACCCAGTCTTGACAGTTTGTGTGTATGAATTTGTTGTTGCGCAGCATTCAAACTTATTTCAAAAAGTGCCCTTCAAACTTGGTTTTTGCCAATAATTTGGGGTTTTGCAGTCTCCAAATGTCATTCAAAAACAACAAGCCCGTGGATGAACAATCGCTCCGGGACCTGCAGCTGGTCACTAAGGCACAGTTTTTGTAGCAGAAAAATAAGCAAACACACCAACAGTGTTTTTGGAAATTCAAAAACTGGGTGGCTGCCAAAAAACACACACACACATGAACACCCATGAACACAAATTAAATGAGCAATGAGCACCAATGAATTCACATGAACTCCTTTGAACCTCAAAACCGATGCAGCTGATAAATTACATTTTGTAGTGTTGGTTTTGCATGTCTTGATGTAAAATATGTTCTTATTGGGCGGGTTTCCTTGCCCAAAAGTGTTAGCTGGTTTCGTTGGGTCCACGAGGGCACTTGCGGAGCCGGGTTTTTGGGTATAGAAAGGCATGCGCGAAGATCCAACAAAAAAAATAAAGTGTAGCCCCGGAGTTAGTGTTTTCTGTTTTTGGTGTTTTATCCTGTGCTGGCTTGGCGCCCCGAAAACTATCCATCGCCATTGTTGCAAAACATGTTTTGTTACATGTTGTTTTTTGACATATGTTTTCTTGTTTCCATGCTGTGTTGGTTTGCTCCATCCAAAATATTTCTACTGAAATTTTCAGATTCACCTTAGCATAAAAAGATTCACTTTAGCACAAACATATTCACTTCAGACCCACATATATCCTGAGTAAACAAAATATACATTACTCTATATCACTCACAAAACAATGAACAAACACATGAGAAAATATTGGCCAAACAACATATATAGTTTCAAATATATGTCAACGTAGTTTTAAATTTCAAAAATCTAACGCGGAAAAGATTGTGTCTGAAGTTTAAAATGTTCAAAAAATAGCTTTGTTCAAAGAAGAACAAAGCGTTAAAAAACAAAGTTTTTGGATTATTCAACTAAATAGATTATTTAGGCAAACAGGCAAACAACCTCATAGTCAGAAAATGAAACAACCTAATAGATAGAATTTGACCTTCAAAACTAAAATAGCCTAATAGATAGAAATTAGCCTAACCTGAGTTTTTGGGTGGGGCCTCCGAGCAACGGAAAGCAGGATATCGCAACAAAATGCCAAACCAAAATGAAAAAAAGAACTTTCCACATTGACCAGATTTACGACATGAAAAATATGAATTTTCAATTTTGCCTCCAAAAAAATGAACTTTCAGAAAGAAAACAACGAACAAAAGTGAAAAAAATAACAGTTAATTTGTTCATTTTTTGTTTTTTTTCATTTTTTTCATGTCGCAAATCTGGTCAACATCGAAAGTGTATTTTTTTCATTTCGCAAATCTGGTCAACATCGAAAGTGCATTTTTTTCATTTCGCAAATCTGGTCAACATCGAAAGTCCATTTCTTATGTCGCAAATCTGGCCATAATCAAAAGTTCATTTTTATTTTGCAAATCTGGTAATCATCAAAAAAGTTCATCTTTTTATTTCGCAAATCTGGTCATCATCAAAAGTTCATTTTTCATTTTGTGTTCCAAATTGTTTGTTTTTGCTTTTGTTTCAATACTTCGTCACATGTGGAAATTCATTTTCAAGAAAATACTCATGTTTAAACAACCACTTTTCAAAATAAGAGATTTCCAAACCACCATTTTTCAAAATACCAGGTTGACAAACACCCAGTTTTCAAATGAAAGCAAGAAAAAAGAAGGAGAAAAAGCAGAACAAAATGAAAAAACTGTTTTTTAACTTCTACCAAACGAAGCCGCACAAGGAACTTGCAAGTATAATGCCAATGAAATCCCAACAAATGCAAGATACCGAGCGCGGTATGGCAATAACCTTGTTCTCACGGTGTTGCACCATTTTGCCCTCGGGTCATGTGATGAAGAGGCAGATATTCCTGATGAAGATTTGCATTCACTTTTTCAACAGTGGGTGAAGAAGGGCATACCGGTGCATGCGGCTACACCGCCCCTTTATTCATTCAGGCTTGAGAATTCTGTCCCTCCTCCATCACTGGTGCATGAAGTTCAAAGCAGGGATGACATCGGTCAAATTCCCATTGGACATCAAGATCTGGAATGGCTTGACAGCTGTATGAGTTTTTTCAAGTGTGGTCTGCGGTGGAGTGTGAAGAAGAAGGCCCCACGGCATACCTTCAGACCTGGATGCTGAGAAGGCAAACCAGAAAGTTCTGTGAACGGTCAAGATGGATCAATTGAATGATTGATGGCCGGCCAACATTGTTGATGCTTGGCAGGCCCTGCTGCTGCTTTACTTACCTGTGAACATCTTGTTTGTGTATCCCAGACCACCCATGTCTTTTTTTCAATCATTTATGGCTCATGTGATTGTGACCCAAGAGGAGAACCTTGATGAAAACCCAGTTCTCGTCTCAACATTTTATGATGGCCACATGTGTAATATGCTCACGCATTATGCCATTATGGTGCGAGCCGTGTCAACGCCTGCGCAGCTGGTGATGCAACTGCCCGTTGTAAGGCCGTGCGCCATTCGTGAATGCAAGGGTGTGGTTGATGATCGACCGGTGTCATGGGAACAAAATCGTCAATGGGGTGAGGGACAATCGATAAACATAGATGTTGACGTGCCACCTGGGTTCCCTGCCGGTTCCAGCCGCATTGATGTAGATAGGCAAACCTATGTGGTTGCACCTGAGGATGAGGTTGATCCATCACTGCTGCAAAGGTCTATTGGGATTCACAAACCTTTTTCAAAGCCACATGCCAAATCAAATGCCCATGTGAGTAATCCTGTGGTGCTTTGTCTTGATGCTGCACTTCCTGTGCACTCGATGCAAGCTGCAGATCATCAAATGTCCAGCATTTCGTTTCAGCCCAGTGTTCCATGGGAAGAACTGATTGAAACAGCGCAGATTGCATTCAGTTCGGTGCCAGAAGGATGAGAGTGAAACCAGCAACGATGCAAGCGTTTGCATGTTCTCCTGTCACTGCCTTTCCCTACAAAGCAATTTGAGCTCTACGTTGATGGTGCTGCATCCAATGGTCGAGCTGGGCAGCAGTCGCTATTTTGTACGCTGACACGGGGATGCCCAAGGTCAAAGGAATTCTCTCTCGGGTTTGGTAGAAACTGCCACCTATCACCCCGAATGGATAGGTGCAGGAAGTTATGACAATATTGCTGCTGAGTTGTCCGCTGCCCTCATTGCTCAGCGCGTTGCCCTGCGCAAACCGTTCTCATTCGCCCCTGATCTTACCCTTGGTGCCAGAATTGCGGAAGGATGCTGGAAGTGCAAAACCTATCACAAACTGGCACAGATTCTTCACTGGACTGGCCAGATTTCATGCCAATGGGGGTCAATACCTTGAAGTCAGGGGCCATCGTGATGCGCCATGGAATGACTTGGCTGGCCGGTAGCAGTGTAGACTTTAAAAAATCAAATTCCTGTCGATCGCATTGATGTGTCCACCATCAGCCACCTCGCTTTTGGGTGACTGGCCCCATCAAGTGGTTCAAGACACTTCGCTCATTATGTGACACTTGACCAATGTATCTTCCAATGCGATGCACAGAAACCAACAACACTCATGTTGATCAGACTTCCTCAGCGAGTTCAAGACCTCGATCGCGAAAATTTTTCCGCCAATGATGAACAGAGCAATTGCGGATTGTGTCCTGGAGCTCGCGCAGAGCGGGTGGAGCCCCTCCAGCAATGCATGGCAGACCTCTTCTGCGGCGATTTTGTTTCCCGTGAAACTGTGCAGAAGGATTTTCACCGATGAGTACAGCCGCGCAGAACTGCACAAAGATGCAAGCGAACCCAAGCAGGACTCTCCTGCAGCATCATGAAAGTGAAAAGTTCATTGGGGCACCGTGATTTCAGCCAGTTACCATATTGATTCAACTTCCATCAGCTTCGATTCCGGAGGGGCCTCAGCCGCTGGACAACTACACCTCGCGAGACTGCAGCTTCCATGGTTGTGAGGATGTAGATGCGGCCGTGGTGCTTCAGAACCTTGACACGTAACAGCATTGCTCCAAAAACCACACCTGTGTTGCAAACATTCCTGAAGTTACTACAAAAGGTTGCGATTTTCCTGCCTTTTCTGATCATACAAAAAGTAAAGTAATTTGTCTTGGTTCTACAATCGAATGTTCCCCAAACCGGGTCCACTTTGGATAAGTTTGTGGATGTTGCATTCGGTGTTGCAAGGGGGAAGTTGGTTTCATAGCAGAACATCGCACTTTGGTGTTTCCCTGTTTTTCATTATACGATGTGTTGGGGACGGTGACAACATGATATACATATATACATATATACATATATACATATATACATACATACATATATGCATATATACATATATACATATATACATATATACATATATACATATATACATATATACATATACACATACATGCATACATGCATACATGCATATATGCATACATACATGCATACATTCATACATACGTACATACATACATACATATATATATATATATGATTTACATATACATGTAAAGATATAGAATACTGTTCGCCTTGCAGCTGTGCCGTCATGTTGTCCGCAATGTGCGCGGATTTTTTTCATGCACATGAAACCATCATTCCGAGACTCGTTGCAGCATGTTGATGTAAAATGCGATGGATCTATGTTTACTAAATTGTGCGTGGCTGTTTGTTCTTCATTTTGTTTCCTCCTCTTGGTGAAACTTCCTGCCAATCTAGTCTACAAAAGCTTGCCTAACCCTGCGAGGGCGTGGATGACACATTTTCTCTTTCCACTTCCAACACACTGCATATGTCAAGACTTTCTTCCGAGAAGTTTCTTTGAACATGAGAACTGCATGGTTACGGTGTTCTCCTTTTTGTGGCAGTCTTTGGAACCCAGTTGATCTTACGAAGGCTGAAAACACCAACGTACCAAGTTGAAACTTCTATGCGAGCCCTTCACCGGAGAAGCACACACGGTGGCTATGGAGGTGTTCGATCGTTTGAATGATGTGGCCGGCGAGGAAAACTGCAATTCGTTTGAATGTTTCAGTCCAACTTGGGCTGACCGAGTTGCAGCAGATGCCTGAAAGTTCCGTGCATATGTTCTCCACGCAAAGTTGTTTCGAACCTCCAAGATCTCCAGCAAGTACTCAGGTGGCAGGTTTTTGCCGCCCAGTTCCGCTCATGTCCATCCACCAAAAGGGCATTCGACTGTTTCAAAAACATCCGGTCACATTTTTCGGAAATTGGTTCCAAGATCAATCTTCACTAGCATCGCATATGTTTGTGGCGGGTTTTATCTCACCATGCGAATGGCTGCAACCCGATGAGACAAGGAAAGACCTCAGAGCCACGGCCACGATGACGGCGCCTTGGGACGCCTCGGATCCGCATAAGTCTGGCTTCCGGCGTTGGCGCTACCGGCGCATCCAGCGCATCCGGCGACGTTTTCAGCGATATGGACAACGTGGCTTGGAGTCAAGTCTGGAGTCAACTGTGATAGAATTCAAAAAAAAATGGCTGCTCTTTCTGAAGTGATGCCCTTACACATGATCCCGGATTAAACCCAGGATCATATTCCCATAGGATCATGTTCCCATAGGGATGGTCATGAAGCCCTTGATAGGTTGGAAAAGCCGAAGAGCCACTATGAGGAATCTCATTTTCGTTGCGATGACCATACCTGAGATAGGAGATATGTTCTTGAAGGATGCCACGCATGGGAATGGGTCCTATGAAGCCAAAAGTTTCAGGATCCAGAATCTAGGGCACGGAGGACCAGGGCCAGGGTTCTGTGCCGGATGATTTTCCATGTGAAAGCCTGCTGAAAGTTGTTGACCTTCCTACCTCAGAGAGCGGCGTATCTGTTTTGATTGGCTTTGTTTGAAGCCTTTAACCCAAACCATCCGACGGAAGTTTTGCATCAGCTTCACACACATTTTCCATGTTTGAAAAATGCCCACCAATTCTGGTGATTTTTATTTTTTCCCAAGTAGTGAGCACTCCATTTTGAGGCTCATGATGCTACCAGACTTGCGGCTACCGCTTGCACCAAGGAACGAAGCCGGGAACATTGACGACTCTTGAAGAGATCTAAGAAACCCCAAGACCGAAAGTACAAAATGTTCCGGGATGTTGATGCAAAAATCAACATTTCCATCTTTTGGGGGCTTCAAAAAGCTTCAAACACATTCAGCCGATTCACCCGCCAAGCTTTTGGGAGTTGATGGGGCTTGACCTCCCAAAGCCTGGTCCCAAGAATGGCATGACCGCTCCCAGGACCACGAGCACGCTGCCGATTTGTGAGGGCACAAAGTCGCCTGGCGTGCGTGGAACATGATTTCAATGGGATGTTCCTATAATATTCTTCAGGGCTTCAGGATGTTTACTAAATGTAGGGGTTTCTGATTAGAATTTTCCTTAGAATCCTCTGAGACTTGATGATCGATTGTTTGGAATACTTGAAACAATGCACATGTCTCCACTTAAAGCCCAGATCTTAGGCCTCTTTGATGTCGTTTGTATAGCCATACCTAAAACCACTTCATTGCTTGTGGCGTCCACAATTAGGCTCCTTTGGGTGACACCCGAGAAATTCTGAGGACTGTCCAGAATCCTTTGGTCGTGGGGACATCGATTGGGCCACAAAACGGAAGTCGCAACACTACTAACACCACCATCAACTTCACAGAAAGTCTTCCCTGCGTCATCTCCGGTCGTGTCCTCTTGGACGTGGGAAAACGATTCAGTACCTCTGCCACACCATGGAGCTGCCATAGCCTTGTAGCAAAGACCAGACATGGTGCATTTGCTAGGCACTGGCCTACATGGAAAATGTGTCAACACCAATTGCTTGGGGTAATAAATATCCAAAAACACAAAAATAACATATATATATATATAATAAGATATAAGATATATATAAAATATAAGATATAAGATATAATATTTAAGATATATAAATAATGAAGACATGTACATACCATATATATATATATATACATATATATATATATCATATATCCCTTTTGTGCAGTGTAAAGATCCAGGGGTTTAGCATGAGCCCGATGTTACCTTTCGGCTCAAGTAAAATAGAGCTCCGCAGCTCGATATTGCGTTTTAATGGTAGCGCGTGAGCCTGGTGAGTCCGACACCGACTACGAGTTGAGGCAAAGAGACAACAGGCATAGCAAGTCGAGGTGTTTAGTGAGTAGCTCCTCAGAGGGAGGAGGAGGAGCAAGGGAGCCGAGCGGCTGATTCAGCCGCCGGCACGGAGCTGGGAGCGGCTGGCCCGGCCGCCCCAGCAGTGATAGTAGAAGAAGAGGAAGAGAAGGAAAAAGAAGAGGAAAAGAAAGAAGAGGAAGAGAAAAGAGAAGCCCCAAAGAGAAGGAAAAAGACCAGAGAAAGCCCTAAGCCCAGTGCAAAGCCCAAGATCGGATTCTACAAACCCCAACAAAGTTATCCAGGTGGACACTTTCAGATTGAGACTGCAAGGTCAGCAACTTCGCCTGGTGGTACAAGGAGACCAGCCGTAACTTTGATTGGGTTTGCAAATCCAGCAGAACAGGAACCGACCCGACCCAGACATACCAGGTCCGAGGCTTGAGAAGCCAGTCTGAGGTTCGACACGGTTCAGGTCCAGATCCATCAGAGCGGTTGGAGTTTGTTCCAAGACCGCCTAGAGAGAGCCCAGCACCGGACGCGCCGTGGAAGCGTCCAAGTGCGAGTGAGTTGAAGAGAACTCACTCTAAAGGCTTCAGGCTGAGGTCCGCTCAGTCCCGCCAGTATCGCAACCTCCGAGGGCAATTGAGGCTTGCGAAGAAACAAGGAGTGAAGGTGGACCGTGGGCTGAAGGACCAGATTGACAGGTTTGGAAAAGGGCGACAGGAGACTTTCAAGAGGAATCCAATCCGGTTGAAGTCAGTTTCAAGACATCCAATTCGACTTCGCTCTGTGGCAAAGGCAAAGGCAAAGGCAAAATCTTCAAGTGCAAAAGCCAAGCCAAGGCCAAAAGCGAAGGCAAAAGCAAGAGCAAGGACTTTAGCCCGAGACAGAGTGCGAGGACCCGCAGAGGTTGGGCTCAAGGTGCACGGACGTGCCCTGAAGCTGAGTGAAAAGATCCGGAAGTTGGCCAACAAGTGGGCTGCGACACACCAACTTTCAGCCTACTTCCTTGAGAGCCCGTTCCAGGTGAGGCACTTAGCAGCAAGACAGCTCCAACAGGAAATTGGAGCTAAGGATACGGTGGCAGCAGCGATCGTCCAGAGGCCAAGGCTGATCCTGCTGTGTAAAGCAGCGCCGCAGCGGCTTGGAGAGCCGCAGCGAGCGGACGCTTCGTCCGCCAGGAGTGAAAAGGAGTAACTGAGTAACACCTGTCCATTGGTAAGGGTAACATGGAGCGACAAATCCAAGAATTAGCAGAGACCATCCAACAACTTAGGCAAGCCCAACTAACCCTAACCGCCGAAAATGAGCGGATGAGAGAGGGTCAGGCAGGTGTTCAGGCATTAGCACAATCCGTAGGTGAGTTGGCGCAATCTTTGAAAAGGGATACCACGGATAGGAAAATCCTCATGGACACCAAAGATTTGGGTAGACCTGAAGTGTTTGACAACAAAGAAGAAAGTTTCAGAAGGTGGATTCGGTCAATCAACAATTTGGTTGCAGGGGTATTTGGTTCAGACTACGACAAAGTTTTGGAAAGTTGTTTGGATTCAGAAGACCCCATAGACTTTCAAGATTTAGCCGACAATCGACACCCCGATGTAGATGGCATAGAAAAGGTTGGAGAACAACTGTATCGGGTGTTGTGCCACCTATGTATTGGGGAAAGTGAACCTTGTTGTTGGAGCTGGTAATGGCTTTGAAGCCTATAGGAAGCTTTGTAGGAGATGGGACCCCGCCACAAGCGGGAGGAAAAGAAACCTCCTACGGGCTATGCTAAATCCAGAGCGGTGCAAAACGTGGGCTGCCGTGAGGCCAGCCATTGAACAGCTGGAAGACTTGGTGAGGAGATACGAAGCTCGGAGGTCAGCATCAGGGACCTGGGAGTTGTTGAGTGATGACATCAAATCAGCATCTCTAGAACTTTTGGTTCCAAATGACCTTGAGAAGCACTTGATCCTTGACAAAAATCGGTTGACCACTTACGAATTGATGAAACAAGAAATTGAATTGGTAGTGTATGTTCAAAGGGATCTGTAACTAGACCGGGACAGGCTTCAAGTAGTTCAGGACCCCAACCAATGGATGTTGATTCCATAACCCAGTGGATAGCAAGTTTAGTAAAGGGTCAGGCAAAAGGCAAAGGAAAGGGCAAGTTCAAAGGTAAGGAAAAAGGAAAAGGAAAAGGCAAGGATAGTAGCAAAGGCTCAAACGGCTCAAACCCAAACCGAGACAAGGACATAGTTTGCCACGATTGCGGCAAGAAGGGTCGTAGACAAGCAGACAGCTGGAGTAAGAAGAGAGACAGCAAAGGCAATCAGAAGGGCAATTCACAGGGCAATCAAAAAGGTAAAAAGCATGTATCGGGGCTAGAAAATAGAGAGTCAGCGGAAGCGGGTGCTGAGCCCGCGCCGGAGGCTGACGTAGGATTGATTGAGATAGGAGCAATAGATGGAAAGGTTTGCACACCAGCGGCTGCTTCAGCCGTAGAGGAATGGGTGAGATTCAACTTGGATACAGGAGCCACGCAGACAGCAGTCCCAAAAGATTGGGTGGATGATAAGGTCACTGTCACCGGTAAGAAGATTTTTTGTATAGGGGGCTTCTGTTGTTGCAAAGGTTCCAAATAATGGGGATTTCAATTTGACTTAGTGGTATGCTATGGTTTTGGTCTAATTGTTTCTTTATCTTTGGTTTAGTTGTTTTCAGCTTTCTTTTACATTTCTCAGATTCACATAAATCTATCTGTCATTGTATTTCCTCTTTATTTCTTCGTTTCAAGAA
>Ga0126342_10016861_pt1 | contig 12684 bp, 13 predicted proteins | sample Cyp1metagenome_FD_92528 | JGI IMG/M metagenome (GOLD analysis project Ga0126342, IMG submission 92528) | Coral microbial communities from Lord Howe Island, Old Settlement Bay, Australia - Cyphastrea 1 metagenome | ecosystem: Host-associated > Invertebrates > Cnidaria > Coral ...
CATGGGCCCTGCAAATCATTGAAGGATTAATCTTGAAAGCAATAGCACCCAAGCCCACTGAAAATGCTCGATTTATAAGGTGTTCCACGAGATTGATTTATACAGCTGTTTAACCTGTGTTGGCACCACCTCAGGTTCGTGCCTATTGGCCGCAAGGGAAATCTCCTGATGCCGACGGGGTGTGAGTTTCGGCGTCCAATCCCAGCTGCTGCCGCACCTCTCGAGCCCGCTCCAACGAAGCCACCTCGATGGCGTCCCAACCTGGTGCGTCGCCTGCCGCCTCCACGGCATATGCCATCCGCCATGGCTCCTGCTGCAACCGCAAGGCCTAGTTGAGCCAGGGCTGAAGAAGTAGGCCCTCCCGTGCTTCATAACTCCGGACTACCCAAGCTCTTCGTACCAGGGTCAGCCCCTTCATGGGTGACTCCCACAATGGGTTGCCCCGGACACCGCGCCTCCTCCGCTCGATCCAGCTGCAGCCGCGGGCGTGCGCGATAAGAGCATGCCGTCCATGTCGTAGTAGGCCATAACTCTGCATGCGAGGGGATAGCAGCATGCGTCCCGGGGATTAGGCTGGGCCAGTAGTGGTCCACTCGACTAAGACCAGCTACTTCCCTCTCGCAAGGAAAACAATGCTGCTATTTTGGATCAAGTTACTTGAGCCAAAATTGGCATCTGTTATTCCTTATTTAACCAACCACCAAGAAATGACCACTGTCCACCCAAGCCTGCCAAACACTAGACATTCACATATATATATATATATTTATTTATTTATTTATTATATGATAGTTGCATATAGTTGCAGTTTTTACCAGATTTTGGCAGATCCATAATTTCAATTGGGTCGTTTCTCGCCCATCAGAGGCACAGAATTGGCATAGAGTTATTGAGGAGGTCAAAAGGGTGCCTTTCATGAGTGGTACCGGCATAACATTAATAAAGCACATCCTGCATCATGGTTAGATGGTTCACTTTATCAGTTTTTGTCTCTTTGCGAGTGCTGTTCTGAATCAAACTTCACCCAAACCGATTCACCATTTCACCAATTCACCAGCACCTTTCTTAATTCAAGGACCCCAATCCATGCTGAATCCCGAAACAATCCGAAACATATCCAAAACCAACCCAGCATTTGCTGAACCCAAGATCAGAAACAATCTTCACCGGCCGACCTTCAGACACAGCTTGGACCACTCGTGCCTTGAGCCTCGCCAAGTTGGGATGATAGGTGCTATCGGTGGACCTTCGAGCGGTCTCAACGAAGATCCTCTCATCTTGGTACATCTTTGAAGCCAGAAACATCTCGCAGGCTTCGTCCCCCCCATGGGTCAAATGGCAAACCTCCTCCCAGCCCCAATCCAAAGATCTGGAACTAATCTCACAACTTGGATCCAGCCGTGGTGGCGCTGGTGACAAAGCTTCTGGCCAAGTTTCTGGGGCATCTGGGACGGCTGGGATGTCTGGGGCGTCGGTTTTCGTACCTGACCGCTGTTCCACCAAACTGTGGGATTTCAGGAGGCTTTGCAGAAGGCCCAGCTTGGTGGTCGGAAACGGAAGTGAGAGAAAGCGAACAAGAAACGTCGAGAAACAAAGCAAGCCAACAAGAAACGTCGAGAAACAAAGCACAAAACTCCGCATAGTGGTATCCTGGCCGAGGGCTGGCCTTGACCCATAAAAGCATCGGCATAGCTTTCACAGCAGAATCATTCGGTTCTCCTCACAGGATTGGATTCACGTTAAGACATAGGTTTCGTATGGGAATGTGTTGGAAATCTATTTGTCTTGGTTGAGCATCTGGTATCAAGACCATTCAAAACCTACAACCCAGACCTTTGTAGGATGGAAAAAACATGAACATCCCTAATGGAAATCACTGCATGGCTATTTCACCAACATAACCAGCATACAACGGATGTCCTGTGCACTCCCCAGTATTTTGCTTTTCATTAAAGATCTATATATCATATTAAATAATGATATTTTTAATTTTTGGGGCCGAGGGCAAATTGTAGCATGCGGGTCAGCATTCTTTTTTGGCCGAGAAAAGTTGAAACCCGAAAGACCGTGAACCTTGCTGCAGCCAAGTAACCTCTCTCTTTGAGAGTCTAAGCTGCCATTTGAGGCATGGCCAAGTGATCCCTTTGGTAAAAAAGCCACATGTTCACCGTAGCAATTATCAAAGCTTACTGCTCCTACCAGTTGAATTCCTCTATTAACCAACCAACCCTTTATGGCATCAAAAAGGTTATCCCGGGTTATCCCTTTCGTTGCTGGTTAGAAAACTCTTCAAAAATATATTTATAGAATAATAAAAATTGAAGACATTACATATAAATATTGAATCCAATGCCATGATATTCCCATATTAAAAATCCTTATCATTGGGTTTACCAGCCAGATTCAACACCCTCTGTCATTCCACTGTAGTGGATGAGGCTAAACCCCAATATACAGATATATGGTTGGGACACCGCTAAGTAATCATTGACTACAGTAACCATCCTTGATCAATTGTTTCCACCTCTGTTGGATAGTTACAGCCCCATCAATGATGCGTACTGTAAACCCCCATGAGTCAGGACTAATCCTATCCCTCTAGTATTGAACACCCCATAGATGGTCTCAAACAAGCATAAATCCCCTACATTCACCATGGTTTCGTTTGGGGCTAGTATGAACGGCGGAAATACTATAAATTCCACTTGGGTACTTATACACCATGATATCCTCATGAATATCCCATGAAAATTTCCATCTTAAGCTCGCTTCCAAGGTTCGGCGGCAGCGCCGATGAAGGTCAGGCGCCAATTGAAGATGCCGCGCACCGGGGGCCACGCGCCGTTGCCACCTACGGCGATCAACGGGATCAAGTAACATCAAGTAACAAAAATGACAGGCATGGGAATTTGGATCATTTGATAAATAGAAAATCTCCCATTTATTCCCATAGATTTGGATCCAATAAATGGGAAAATTTCTTGGAGTTCTTTTCATCCATCGTTTCAAATAAGCAATCATAGAAGTGGTTGGGAATCAGCACCAAAGATTCTAATTCGGGATGGAGGAATTCATCCATGTTCTTTTGTTTTGATCTTCGTTGCTAACAAAAATCCGGCGAAGTGGTAAACATGAGGGTATCTCATCCAACCTGCTCTATTCTAAGGAAGAAATATTGAAAAGTTAAATGAACAAGACACATTATACACTATTATACATATCATTACTGGTGCTTAGTAGGGAATGGATGGGAATGACGGAATGGGATTATTATTGCTAGTGATGACATGGATCATTCCCTCATTCCCTGCTAAGCACCAGTAAGTCATACAATATTATACATATGCACACATATTCATTAAACATGACCCACGTTGACCACCGGGACTACTGGTTCCATTTGATGTGGCCCTCGGAATCCAGATCCCACCAACCCAACCATCAGAATCTCTCCGTCTATGCCTGTATCTTATCCTTGACCACTTGGTGGTAAAATACTCTTTCTAGCAGCAATTAGTCATCGGGAATCATGAACTCACGTAGGGTCGATAACAAGAATAGACAAAACCCGAAACCACCAGCCAATTGAAATTCATCCGCATCACTGCATCGTTGAGTTCAAAAGTACATCTCTTCCATGCTTGCTGCAGCCTAAGAAATCCAAATTGTGGATATCAATGGCGACAATGTTCGGCCTCAGCTTTGGATGTCCATCCACAGAATACCACTAGAAACATATGCTTGGCAGGACGGGTATATCAACACAGGTCCAGGAACCAACCACCTAATGGATAGTTTGGGGTCAAGCTTTCTTTTGCAAATGAACAAGTAGGACTGAAATGACCACATTCTGCAGCTTCAACTCACCTTAAACTTTAAACGGAGGATCTGCAAATGTCAGATTTTCAGAGTTGGGCCAAAAGTGATCCACTTTTCGTATCTGTTCGTGCCATGTGCCGCATCTCCAAGTGGCACAACCACACGCTTCCGGTCCTCATGGATGCGGGCCAGTAGAGGCTCCTTGGTTCAAGCCACAAGGATTCATCTAGGTACATCTGTGGGAGATTTCCCGTTGCTTGGGTGTGATTCCCGGGTAAATCTCCTTCACATAACTGGTTGGTGGTATTTCTACCCCTCTGAAAAATATGAGTTCGTCAGTTGGGATTAAGACTTTCCCAACTGAATGGAAAAATAAAATTTATGTTCCAAACCACCAACCAGAAAAACACGTTTTCAATGAGTTCGGCTGCAGAACGCCAAGATACCAACCATCCAACTGTGACTTCAGCGTGCGAATCCAGGATGACAATCACCGGGAACCTGGGTGAACAAATGCCCCATCTTAAAATCGGGACAGATTCTAGTAATGATCCGAAATAAGAAAATACAACAAATCCAATCCAAAAATAGAGATATATGATAATATATGACTTTTCCATCGTGTTGGCGGTTGCTATAAAGTACTAAACTGCCCGTCCAGTTGCTTTGCCCAGTTGCGATGTCAATAATCATTGTCCATCAACTGCACTTTCCATGTTGAGGCAAATCCAAACGATCAACGAACACATCTTGCGCATGCCGCATAACATTCAAGCTGGTTGAAGAAATTTCTTCACACAACACCTTGCAACAAGGTACACAAAAATTACCAAACCACCCCCCCATCCAGCTGGTTTCCTCGGTTTAATCTTTGACATATGGGTTTGTCTAAAAATAGTGTATCCCAAAGCAACCAAATAATCATAATTTTCCCTACTCAAAAAAATGGTGGGATGCACCCTTCAAGACGCATCCCATCATTTTATTCACTGGTCCTGGTCGAATATTGATGAAATGGTTGGCTTACACCTCCATGATATCTCCATATTATTGATGAGATTCAATTTTGTGCAAGAAATGGTTGGATACCCCCAAAGATATCCCAAACAATCCACCATTATCCTCAAAATGAGTCATTTTGCTGGTTTATATACTATATAATGTGGGTAAAACAATAATAAACAACCCATTTGGGCTTGGTATATACCACCTATTCATGGTGATTTGGGGGATGGTGAAATTATTATTTTACCCACATTGTATAAATATATCCCCACTTGGTGGTTCACCCCAGTCACAAGTAGGGAAAGTAAATTTGTTCCAGTAACAGTTGGGGTGAACTGACCCACTTACTAACTGGGGTACACCACCAAACAGTATAGCCATTAAAAAAAAACGCAATCCCATCTCATCATACTGGTTAGTTGATAGGTATCTCTAATATGGACCAGTTAATATTAACAATGAACCATGAAAAATCAGTTACTCCCTGTGAATATTATACTTAACTTGACCAGTTAACTTTAATATAATCGCTGGTTCATCAAATATTCCACAATGAACCAGTTAACCCACAGTGATATTTCTAATGGTTCATCTAAGTTGATCCATTGTCCCACGATATCCCCATCAAATGGTTGGGTTTGTCCAAAATATTTTCATAATTCCGATAAATCTCATGTATGTCACAAATTTCCATGCATATATAAATATATACATACATATACATGTGTATATATATATGTATGTATGTATGTATGTATGTATGAATTTATCTATCTATCTATCTATCTATCTATCATGTATGTATGTATGTATGTATGTGTTTGTGTGTGTGGGTGTGGGGTCAACCCCTGTTTCCAAGGGATTTACGAATTGTTCAGTTTTTCAGTTTTAAGGCAGGGGGTGCGAGCAGCCCATCCAGTCTTGCACCAACGAAGAGACTGGATGAGTGCTGGTGATATCTGACCTGATCAGTCAGACGTACCTGCCATGTGACCATTTCGATTTCTGAATTCTGTGATTCACTCACAACGGCGGCCGTACTCAATTTGTCATTGTTTAAAAACATGTTTGGGTACAATGGCCTTTTCACGAGCAAAAAAATATAAATCAATATGAGCCTCGTGAACAGACATTCTGTCTTACAAGTGTATGTATGTACGTATGTATGTATGTATGTATACATATTTCCAGCTATTGCCATATACTTTCCATAAATCCCTAATCGCCATCCATGGGCTGATCCAGCTGAGCTCCGCGCCTCGCTTCCTTGGCACCCAAGTTCCGTGCCGCCACGATGCCGTCGTGGCTGTCGCGATGCACCAATCCTAAACAAAACGTCTGGATCTAACGGAGATATGCGGAGATTAGTGCGTATATGTGGGCAACCTTTTGGCGACCGCTTCTGCACTATATACAAGCTTCTGCTGGTTGTTCTGGCTGAATTCTTCTACATCGACATTTTCTCCATTCACTTTTTCTGGATTTGTCGTATTCAACTCCTTCCTCAAGTCTGTGGGGGGGAAGCCTTGCACAGTCTGTTCTACATCTCATTCTCCGAGTTTGCTGGAACCAGTATCAATTCAACCATCTCTTACTTGGTCTCATTGTGTCTCGTTTCGGTTGCATTATTCTCCTGCTTGCAATTCCAGCCAATTTTCTACTTCATCGACATTTTCTCCACATACATTTTTCTGGATTTTTCACATTGTACTCCAAGATGAAGACAAAGAGGGAAGTCTTCCACATCAAGTCCTACTTTTCACTCGCTTCTTTTGCTGGAATGTACACTCCTCTTCATTCTGTACTGAAGGGGCCATGGCAATTTCCATTTCCTGCTATCTGTTCTCGCGGGACTGAAAGTCCCTGTTTATAAAGAAAGTTTGTTCTAAGAAAAAAATGCCTGGAGGTATCTGCCACCAGGAAGCTGTTATCATCAGCTCCGACCACACCATGCCACATCACAGGTGGCGAATTTCTATTAAGCTCTCTCCGTTTCGATTTTGTGGGCCAAGCAATTTTTTTCTTGTCACATTATCTCCATTACCTTGCAGCAAAAGCTCACAGGGGCCGCCAGAGGCGTGCCGAGAGACCACGGTCACTCCATGGTTGTTACTTTCTCCCTTTTCTAGTTCTACTTTCCAAAGCGAGAGACAAGTGGTCACGAACCCTGCTGTGCGTCACGGGACCGATCTCCTTAAGTATTTTTCTCCTTTGTGATTATTGTTTCTCCGTCGTTTCGTTGGTTTTGGGGTCCACCTACACAAAAACCATCAGGTCCCCTGTTATAGGTGCTGGTTAGTAGCTTATCCTGCAGCCACCGATTCTCCTGTTCTTTTGAATTGTTAACTGTTCTTGTTTCTCCATTCGGCTGACGGAAAGCTGCTGCTGACGTGTAGTTCGACATGAACTGCATACCGCTGCGGAAAACATATGTAACTATGTATATATATATATATATACAAATATATATATAATAATGGATCAGCTATCATTTAATTTTGTAAATCCCACACCTTATTCAAGGCCACCCCGATTGATTGCTCTTTCATGTTTTTTCAATGTCAACCAGCAATAAGCATCTTCTATGGTCAGGTCGAGGTCGTCCTCACAGTGATAACCAATACCTGGACAGAAAATAAGGCTTCTATACTGGCCACCAGCAGTTAGCAGTTTTGGATAGAAAAATGGGATGTTGAAGCTGTCTCGTGCTGCAGCCACTGTACGGTACTCACGCATTGGGAAGTATCAACTCAGCCATTGCCAGAATGTTTGGGCAAAGATCCTCCAAATCCTCCGGTCTGCCATTGCAACATGAGATCTCAAATCCAAATTACCATCCGGTAATCAAACATGACAAGCTGGAAGGTTTACAGCTGGACACATTATCTAAAAACGGTGGATTACCCAGCCGTATTTGATTCTCGTTGTGACTGGCTTGGCAACTCACCGAGTCACAGCTCGGGATCATGTCCTATATCCACTGGTAATGGAAACATGGCAAGCTGTAAACCCCAAACAGTTACCCTCTGGTAAACTGTCACATAACGAACTGGAAAATCTCCATGCTATTAATGGGGAAAACTCACTATTTCTATGGCCATTTTCAGTAACAAACTGTAAACGTTTAACAAAGGGTAGTTCGATGATGTTTCCAGTGAAATGGGCCATTTCTTGAGGGGATTTCCCATTGCCAACCATGGAGCTGATGACAGTAGTGTCCCGTTCTATGTCAATTGTATCTCCTTAGGTTGCCATGAAATCCTCATTTTTGATGGCTAAATCACGGTAGACCCCAACATAAAGCATCATGAATGATGCCTTGCAGTCGCCCAACTCCGCATTCCTGCCACCCTTCCATCGACAAGCATCGCACTTTCTCGGGAGGAACTATCCTCAGCACTTCTGCGCAGATGAGTAAGTCCACCCTGCGGCCCTTTTGAACTCATATCCCCTCAGAAACAATTCAGAAAATCAGAGGTGGCATCCCCAATTTTCGTTGATGTGCTGAAGGGGATGGTTCATTCAATCACTGAATATCTTAAATCTAGAAGGCAAGCCTCCATATCCCCATTATCTGTGGGTGCCACCTGCCACCCTGGTGAATTGTCATCCGCTCAGATCTGGTGACCAAAAATCCATGGAATATCCCCATCTGTTGATGGTGAAATCCTCATTAATCCCCCATGGAACCCCATGAAATATCCCCATGAATCCATAGATTTTACCCACAGGGGTTTCACCGAGATGCCCCTTGAGACGTTCCAAGTGCTCTGGTAGCAGTTTCAGCTCCTGGAGATGCTGGATGGAGATCATCTGGGTTTGACCATTGGTGACCTTTTCATCATGGGAAAATGATGCTTAACCATGGTTAACCAATGGAGTCAGAGGAAGCCTATTTTCGGACAAAGCCATGGAGCAATCGGGTTGTTTTACCCCTGGAGCTAGCTGGAAAGGTGGCTGAAAGGCACGTGATTTTTCGAGGTAAATCATGATTTTGGGACTCCATGGGGATGGATTGGGCCAAACTGGAAGTAAACATGATTTTCAATGACCATCTGGTTTGCTGACTGTTACACTTTGCGAACTTGAACATGGCCATCTAGTTCGTTGATTTACCTGAATATTTACCTATCCCAGATGCTCCATGGTGCTGGAATATTCAACTACATGTACCCCAAAAATGACCCAGTTCTGTAGGTAAATATTCCATACATGGAGCATCTGAGTATTTAAAATGGAGATTTTTCAGTTCGCAAATTCGCAAAGTGCCTGTTGGCATCTTCCGCCCATCGCCACCAAGTCCTCCAGGTCACTGTGGTCATCCACCAGCAGAACCTTCGGGGATTTCAAGGCGCAAAAAGGGGGGTGACCTGATTTTTTCTGTTTTTTATCCATGAAAAATTTGTTTTTTTCCATGACAAATTGGGATTTTCCCATGAAACATTGGGAAACGCCAATGATAAAGTTTATGTTTTTTTTTCCGGGCGTGGCCTATTTTCAAGATAAAACCCACAGCCTGTTTGGGATCTGACTCTTCACACTACTGCAACGTCTGTGCTTGATGGCTCTGGGTAAATTATAATATTTCACTAACCTGAACTAAGGCCATTTGGGGATGATTCCCCTTAATTATTAACCATTATTCCCAGTGAGGTCGCAGTGAGGTCGTTATAATTTACCCAGATGGATGTAATCTTGCCATTGTATGCCATTGCGGGGTGATAAATTTTGTGACTCCAAAACTTCTAGTGAAAGGATGGCAACATTTCACCCGCAGTGTCCGAAAATTTCCGACTCCCCGCCTTTTGAATGATTTGTTCCTCCTAAATTGATTGATGGCGGCCTGTGGACTATTTTTCTTGGGTCCAAAGCATTCTTGGACATCTCGGATGTCAATGTACGAAAGAATTCGCATGTGTGTTGACTAGTTGGAGGTTGTGAGGTTGAAAGAATAGAGGGATCCAAACGGAAAGCCACACAATCATATAATGATATACTGGTTGGTGGTATACCTACCCCTCTGAAAAATATGAGTTCGTCAGTTGGGATTATGAGATTCCCAATATATGGAAAAATAAAAAATGTCCCAAACCACCAACCAGTATGACCCCCCGGGCCAGCTGATTCCATCCCATTTCTTCATTGCTTCACCCATCTTAAAAAGCGCCCAAGACTGGCGTTCACCGTGCCTCTCCCAGAAGTTCCTCTGGAGTGAGATTGAAGACCTCGGCAACTGCTTCTAAGCCCTGCCCAACTTACTTGCTCGCTACAAACCTATATCATATCATTCTAACTAAGACTACTGTAAATGATCAACTAATGAGTCTAAATGAATCGAATTGCAAAGAATTGTTATCGTGCTGCTTGGCTAATACTTCATTTTAGGAAAGATCTCAGCAACACAGAGACACACACACACACGATGATCAGGAAAGGTGATTTCAATAGGATTGGGTCCACCAAGCCACTGATCCACAGAGTCATTTCTTCCTTTCCGAAGACAGCCCAGGATATTTCCCAAATCCGACAGGATATCATCCAAAAAAATCCTGCTAACCGAGACCACATGACTTGGACGACCAAGCGACCATCATGACGTTGCGCAGCAGAGTGGACAAGGCTTCGTTGAAAAAGATGATGATGACCTCGGCGTAAACGCGATGAAAATGCTCATGACTTGGGGCTAAAAATCGTGTGTGATATCCCTTGAAAAGGGGGTTTAGGATATCTTTTCGCAGGCTCTACATTCAAACCATATATCATCTAAATATATCTAAATATAACAGTAAGATACAATTTCACACCGGAATTTTGATTGAGAGAAAGGTTCAATTTTACCTCATTTTTTTTATAATTTAGCACTATATCTTGAAAGGGATTTTACTTGAATATGGTAAGCCGGATAATATTTACCTCCAGTTGGGGATGGTTATTCACCATCAATTTCTGGTAAAATTGGAGATGGTTCATTAATTGGATGACTTAAATTCTGCAGCTTTGTGGCGCTTGCTGCAGGTAGGTCCATGACCCTAAACTTCGAAAGTTTCAATCTTTAGTTTCTTTAAGACACGTCAAACAACAACGCATTCCCTAAAGATGTCTAAACAAACTCCCAGTTCAATCCAGTTCAAACGTGATTCTGCTTTTCCCCCCAGACTTTGGACTATTGACTTGGATGTGCTTAAGAAACATCCAAGTCAAAGTACTAAGAGATTCCTTCATCGATTCCCCAAGTCATCCAGATACCATTCATCAGTTGATTTTCCCAGATTAGTTCCGTAAAAATATCCATTTATGGTGTATTGGATACTTGATTTTCCCATTCAATCCCATTCATAATCGAAACTGGTTGGTGGATTGTTCCACTCATATCCCCGTAATCATCCGATTAATTAATGGATTATTCTAATATATGGATATGATATGAATGGAATAATGAAACGTACCGGATATTTTCATCTATTGATAGATCTGGGTAAATTATCATTCATAGTTCACTAACCTGAAATTTTCAGGCTTCTTCTTGGGATGATTTCCCTTCCATCCTTACTAACCAACATTCCAGTGAGGGAGAACGGTGAGGTCGTTATAATTTACCAAGATCGATAAGTGGTTGGTGGTATACCTACCCCTCTGAAAAATGATGGAGTTCGTCAGTTGGGAATATGAAATTCCCAACCGAATGGAAAAAAACATGTTCCAAATCACCAACCAGATGAAGAATCGAACCTATATATTCTGGGTTATTATAACTATTATAACCATAGTATAACCCAATATATAGTGAATAACCATTGATAATAGATGAAGGATCCCCTGAATTTCCCATCTTTTCCGCAACGGTCAAAGCACCGAAGCCTTCGGCAGCGCCGAGACCTCCGGGTACTGCCGCGCCTGGCACTGCGCATTGCGCAGGTCACGCGTGGGACGGACCTCGCAACACTGACGGGCGGCTGCCGGGCGGCTTCGATTTATAGGAATTAATCACTGGGAATAACTGGGATTTTCTAGGATCCAAAGAACATGAGCATATTTATATGGATTTATGTTGGCTAAGTCTGGTTCACTCCAACAACTGTTGGATTTCTGGTAGATATATCTACATGATTCATGCGGCTTTAAACCAACAAACATAGCTGGCAGCACCATTGTCAATTTAAGGGACAGTTTATGCTTGAAACCATGTCTTTTATTCAAAATGGCTTGCAGATTTCCAAAAGAAAAGTATGCAATTCAAGCAACAGTTGTGGAGGATGCATTGCGGGAATGTGATATGTCTAGGTATGTCCAAGTTGGGTTTCACGCCGGATCTATAAAGGAACATTTCCCCCATTGAGTTCGATGACTAAACCCTGAAAAACCCTCCGGTAAACTAACACAGTTCGCTATTGAAAATGGCACATTTATAGTTGATTTGCCCATCAAAAATGGTGATTTTCCATAGTTATGTACACGCTTACCAGACAGTAGATCGGCTTTTTCCCAGCGACGTCGACTGATAAGAATTGGACCATCCCCGACCCGGAACATCAGCAGCTGGGAGGATTTTCCGTTACGAATCCTTCCAACATGTGAACACGTCTTTGCACATTGCCAGATGTATTAGTATGAACGTAGGTCTGTGTATATATATATACATACATATATATATATATGTATATATGTATATATATGTATATATGTATATATGTATATATGTATATATGTATATATGTATACGTATATATATATAGGTTTGTCTGGAAATACCGTATCCCCACTGGAAGGTTTGTCTAGGGGGTATGCTTCGGAGGTATGCTTCGGGGTTTGCTTCGGGGGTATGCTTCGGGGTCTGCTTCGCATGAACTTCATCACATGGAA
>Ga0126342_10016862_pt1 | contig 12684 bp, 12 predicted proteins | sample Cyp1metagenome_FD_92528 | JGI IMG/M metagenome (GOLD analysis project Ga0126342, IMG submission 92528) | Coral microbial communities from Lord Howe Island, Old Settlement Bay, Australia - Cyphastrea 1 metagenome | ecosystem: Host-associated > Invertebrates > Cnidaria > Coral ...
CTTGGGTTGGGGGGGTGAACGTTCATGTTAACTTGCCGCACATGCGCATGCTACGTCACGTCTTGAGTTGGGGGGGTGAACGTTCATGTTAACTTGCTGCACATGCACATGCTACGTCACGTCTTGGGTTGGGGGGGTGAACGTTCATGTTGACTTGCCGCAAATGCACATACTACGTCACGTCTTGGGTTGGGGGGGGTTAACATTCATGTTGACTTGCCGCAAATGCACATACTACGTCACGTCTTGGGTTGGGGGGTGTTAACGTTCATGTTAACTTGCCGCACATGCGCATGCTATGTCATGTCTTGGGTTGGGGGGTGTTAACGTTCATGTTAACTTGCCGCACATGGAGGAAAACCTTTTGGAGGTCACTGGTAGCTCTTTGAAGAAGCGCATGGCCACGTGAAAGGAGGAAAGCATCGCGCGAGTTTTCAACACCAAATTCCTTGTGAATTGCAGGGGATCGTCAAAAATGCACTTCAAATTCTCGGGGAATTTTAAGCACTTTTTGTTGAATGGATCAATAGTTTCGCTTTGGTGAAAACGTCATTTTTTCAAAACGCTCACAACCGCTGGCGCGGTTTTCCCCCCGATGGGATGTTTTAAGTCTTCATCCAACATCATCTAACAACCAACAATTTTATACAAGTCATTTATAGTCATTTTAATTCTACACAGGAGATCCCATCCCATGGTTCCTTGCGGGTTTTTGGATGAGGCTGGATCCATGATAGAGATGCTTGGCTGGAATTGCTTCAGAGGCTGATGAAAATCGAATACCCCCCGGGAAACCATGGTTTCGCACTGGATCCATTTATTTTGGGTAAACCCTGGATGGATAGTCCTTCAATATACTTTAATATTTTGCTATAAATGGGCACGAAGAAGCTACGAAAATGCAGGGGATACGTTATACCATGTTGTACCCCTACCTGGTTGATTTGGGATAGCCCCCCAAGTGGTTAATAGTTGGGGATGGTTTAGTATGGATCCCACTTGATGCACCGTTCCATCGGTGTTGAACTTAGTCCTCAGGTGGTGCGCACCAGTTGTCTCAGTTGGATTATCAGTTGGATATAGCTGGATTGTAAACCCATCATACTGTAAATTACATATCTCCCATAAAGATCCATAAAACCAACATTTCACCTACTTAGAAACCAACTCAGCTAAGTAGTGGGCACCACCTTGCGTCTTTTTTCAGTTGAATTCTATCAAATTTTTGCCAGCTGAGGGTGTCTGAAAATGGGGTCCAACCCCCAACACCTTCAATTTCATTCGAGAAATTCATGATTAACCCTATTGTAACCTATCTTAATCATCAAATATTGGGGGGGGTCTTTTAACTATTGGAACAGCCAGGTGTCACCACATTTTTCTGGCCGCTGCTTGTGTGTTCCCGCTCTGGCGCTGAGGTATTTCTGGGATCGAGGAAGCGGACTGACCCAATGGGAACATCCCGACTGTCAGGTCAATGAGACCGTCGCAGTGTGAAGAAAAAAAATCGGCCCTCGGAAGCCTTCGCCATCATTTGCCCAATCAGATCCAATATTTCGTAGAAATCGATGATTTCGCCATAGTTATTTGGCCCTTAAATCCATTAAAACACACATCAATTTGCTCATCAACATGGTTTCTTGGGAAATCCCCGAACGAAATGGAGTTTTTTTTGGTGGGAACATCATCAATACGGGCGAAGTGCCGGTGGTTATGGCGAAGATAACGATTCGTAACCACCCAAAATTGATAGACAAGTAGTTTTTTAATGGTAACTTACCACTATTTCAAGGTCGGATGTTACAATTTTCGTTTTTTTTGGGCGAAAAAAAGTGTGGCCATCGACCGACTGCTGATCAAGTGGTAGTGATAGTGGAAAGAAAGGGACCCTGTTGGATTCCTTCATTGGAGAGACATTTTAATGTCCATCAAAACTTATCAACATAATGAACTGACCAAGATTGGGATTTGTCCAAATTTGATGGCCAAAAACATCCGAAAAACAGATAAACCAATACTGGTTGGTGGTTCTGAACATTTTTCATCTAAATATTATATATGACAATTCTTCCCATCGACTAATATGTTTCAAGATGGTTATTGCACCACCAGTAAACCAAGGCTGTTCGAAAGATGGGATTCCAGTGCCAGGTGATGCTTCCGGCCGTTTGGGGTGCCCAGGAAAAAACAAAACGCGCCAGGTGTATCGAAAGATGAATATCCAGCTATTACAAATATAGTTGTTTCAAGGATAGCTGGATATATCATATCTGGATATTATTCCTGGATATTACATAAATATGCATCAAATTTCGAACTTTAGTGTACATCCATTCGGAAAAACCTTTTTTTGTGCCATGTTTTTTCACGGCCGGCGAAGGCACCTTTGTTTCGCCCGCGCGAGGCCTTTGAGGCTTTGCGCTCAAAGCATGTGGCGGAGGTTTCGACGTCCTTGGGGCGACCTGGGGCTGAGGCGCGGAAAGGTCATGATGGCAGTTACTATGGCAGTCACTATGGCAGTTACTATGGTGATACTAAGGCTGTACTAAGGCTGTTACGGTGATTTTGGATTTTGGGAGATACACGTATTTCATCACATCTCCATAAAACTGTTGGTTTTCCCCTAGAATCCAACCATTCGATGGAGATGTAATGGGATGTATAACCAATAAACTATCCATTGGTTAGCAGGGAGCGGCTCGGACAAACGGGTATTATCATGAAATGGTGTGTATGATATAATGATTATGATGGCGACATGATGTGATATTTACTCCCTTGCAATCAAACATAGCCATGGAAGATCCCCAAACAACATGGAAGTTTAAGGGGAATCGTCATTTTGAAATGGAAATTGTCTATGAATAATGATATAATATATGTTTATTACATATATATTTATCTAGTGGTTACGAGGGAGCTAAGGAGCCGTTCACCATCAAATTGTATCAAATTGTTGCGGTGCCTTATTTTCAAACAATCCTATTTGGACTTGTCGAAAGTTTATTTGTGTGTCTGAAAACGGGAACATTGCCTTTTCAGCAGGGCAACTGATGATTACTGTACTGTATACAACCAATGTTAACCAGAGAATTTGGGGTACTCTATTTTCAGACAAGTCCTTCAGGTTTGTCCGAATATGGAGTATCCCCCTCGGGATTGGGGGCACACCATGTTCCCCACATGGTGAAAGTGGGGAAGCTAATGCTTCATTTCATAAAGATAGATATTTTTTTTTGGTTATTGGGAAAACAGTATCGTTATTGGGCCATATCACAGTGCCAAGCTTGGGATCAGCAGGTTGACCGGTGGACCATCAAAACCTTGAGGTTTCGGACTGACATTTTCATGCGAGAAACTGCGGTCATGCGAACAACAGTCCAGCTCAAAACTGCGGCATTCGACAGCTGGCACTTGTTTCCCTCAACAAACTGCCAGGCCGCAACTATTTAAGTTGAGTAAATGTCAGCACAAAGCCAAAGACATCCAAAGACCATGGACATTGATAAACTCTGAATTTTCCATAAGGCGTGCCGCAGCATCGCTACCACCAAATCCCATGGTTTGGAAAATCATGTTCCCATTACAAGGTGAAGCCCCCGGTATTTTTAAAATGGGAACTAGATGCAGCCCACCAAGAACATCCAAGAACCGCTAAGAATCAACTTATATACTGCATCTATCCCCATAAAATCTTTTAAAAACCTAGAATTCACCAAATGATGTGGGTGAACTTAGCTATAATCAGGGGGCCTCAGTTTGTTTGTACCATGAACATACGTGGTCTCCATGTACATCCTGGAGACGTCAGCATCGCTGATTTCAGGTGTGCATGCAGTACCAGGCCCCCTTCAGATGGGATTGACATTCGGAATGGGATCTAAGCCACTAAAAAATCATCTAAAGTATCGTTGGAATGATAGTAATTGTTTAAACATGTTTAATGTCATCGTTGGAATCATATTAAAAAAATGGGATGTTTGAATATGTTTGATGATTTTAAGTGGGATATTAACAAATTGTCATGCTTATGGGGTATACCCGGATTTCATGGCCATTTTGGTAGGAATAATGAAGGGTAGTGAAGATGGATCAATGGATTTAGGAGTGTAATCCATTTTCGCACAAACCAACGAGTTTGCTTGCGGATCTGACGTTTTTGCGTTAAAAAATAGGTAGGTGAGATTTCTATATAGTTCATGGTGTCCATTCTAAAGGCGCGAAAGAGAAACCAGCGATCCATCATTTTACTATTTAGTATGGTACGGGCCGAAACTTGAGGACCAGTCCAGTGACCCCAGGTATAGATATTGGTCTGTAGGAATGCATCCCTTGGATGAATATCCCAACTTTGAACCATACCGGACCATACCGTACCATAGCCACAACTCCGCAACCAACAGCCATGTTCGTGCCGGATCTTCCCCCTGATGTGTCAGATGGATTCACGGAACGCTACCAGCATGGCCTCTATTCTCACGTGCCTTAGTATGGAGTCATTGGGCTGAAGCGAAACTGGGGATACCACTGGTTTTTGGCCAAAGAGCTGGAGGTTTCCTGAGTCATGGGGTACCCCAAGAGCTGGTTCATGGAAAATCCACTTGAACAGCTGGATGAGTTGGGGGTCGCCCCATTTTGGGAAACGACCGTAAACTCGTAAACTGCTAGCTGGTTTATTGGGAAGATATCCTCCGGTAATCGCCAGGTTAGATGACGGGACGGTCATGGAGCCATGGTGGATGTTAGTCATTGGATCACCGGACTGCCCTTACCTGCAGGATGGACATTTGATGATTTTTGTTTCATGAATTGTTGGGGTTACATAAGCATTATATGATATTATATGTAACATTAATGTAACCCCAAATTATGTCTACCTGTCTACCTCCCCATTTGTTACAGATTTTGAGACAACCGTTATTGGACGACGGGGGGTGTGGAATTGCATGGAACATCCCGGCGAGTCCACCATGGAACGGCCGATCGAGGTGTGCTGTGATGATTGCGCGGCAGGAGCCAAGGCTGGGTCCATGGGAGGAGACTCCCGGCCACAGACAGAGCGGCTGATTAGTCAAGTTCTTTCATCAATTTACCATGCCATTTTATGGGATATGGGCACTCTATGGCACTCTTATCCAATCAGAAAAAACCCATAGCAATAGTATGCAATAGTATGCAATCGTCCTTTTTTGTCTACGATAGTCTAGGGTGGATTCCCATCAATTGCCGGTTTTTCTCAGCGAATCCCGCCGAGGACGAGATTCCCAAGATATAACTGGATAGTTTTTAGATGGCATCTCCCATCGTAGTAGGGCCGCCATGTTTGTTGGCGCTTCGTAGGGAATGGGGGAATGATCTATAATATTCTATAATAATTAATCATCCAATCTCCATTCCCCACTAAGCACCAGCAAGATCACCATGGAATGAAAAGCGCACATGAATGTAAATGATGTACTAAACCCTGGAATGCAGTACCTCATTTTCAGACAGACCAATGTTGACCATGACTTCCACGGTCAGAGCCTGGGGATTTGCTATGGATCTGGGTCGAGTCGTCAGCAAGCTCTGGCAGTGTAGCATACTGAAGCTATGGAAATCGCCATGTTTCAAAACGGCAAAACATCAAAGTCACCGGGCCATGTTCATCCACTTCCCAGTTGGCAAACTGTAATTTAAATGACGGGTAATAGAACACACGAGCTTTCTTGATGGTTTCTTAAAACCAAGGATCCCAAGTCACTATGGGTTTCAATATACTAAGCTGGTCTAATGATGTCCAATGACTTGGATGATTTGGGTTCTTTCCTGACTTAGGAAACCTCCTTTGATGTTTTGTGGGTCCATGATTTTGAGCCATGCCCATCATGATCATCATGATGCTTGATATTGGGGCCTTCATTTGCCTCCGCAAAAAAGGGCCCCGGCGCACCTGTGGGAAGTGGACTGGCAGGCGAGGTTAGCCGCGGTTCGCCCGGGCTTCGGGGCTGCCAAGCAACATACTCCAGAGGTTTCCATAAATGGGGTTACCCAAAATGGATGGTTTACGGTTTGCAATGGAAAAATCTATATGGTAGTGTGTCAAAACCTTGTACCCCGGGTGAACATCAAAATAGCTGGTAAATGGATGTTCATTCCCCTAAAAATGGTATTAATAGGTATTGATCCATACCCATATGTATATGAAAGTGGATGATTTAGGGGTACCCCCATTTTAGGAAACTTCCATACGAATGTACAATATCTAAATATCTGGGGATATGCATGGATATGCCATATATCACTGGGGTTATCTATGGCATAATGGCAGAACTATGGATTACTGTTATTGCCCACTTACTGGGATGCAACCTCACGTAGACAAGTTTGGGTCTATTTCTGAGGTCCCCATTTTGCAGATACATTGCACACGGCACCGTTTCGGAACATTTGCCGCTTCATTTAAGCCTGCGGTTGGTCAAACAATTTCAGAAGCTGGGGACGCAGTCATACATGCCATAACCTCTTGGTCTCCACCATGAAGAGTAGAGATCCAACGTGAGAAACTCAAAAAACACTCTTCTGCAATTTTCTGCCTCATCTGGAGAAATGAATCAAGCAGTATAGTCCCACTTTCTCAAAAAGACTTGACATGTAAAGAAACATCAAATGAATCAAGTTGGTTACATATCATTTGCATATCACACTACATCTTATAGAATATTATAATATAATATATTAATATATCTATATAACATATGTGTATGTAATATCTATATATATATATACATATGATCGAGAGACCTTTAGGTACCATTTTGTTCCGGTTAATTCTGATAAATTTTAGAGCCTTTGGGGCATTAAAAGGATTAAAAGGATTTAAACAATTAATTCTTTTAATCCTTTTAATCCTCCAGAGTCTTTGGGGGATTAAACGGATTAGAAGGATCAAATCATTCAATCCAATGCTTGGGCCTTAGATTCCAGATCTCTGGAGGATTAAAAGGATTACAAGGATTAAAAGGATTAAAAGGATTAAATGATTTAATTCTTTTAATCCTTTTAATCCTTTTAATCCTCCAGAGCCTCCAGAAACCCAATGTGAGGACCAACCATTTAATCCTTTTCATCCGTTTAATCCTCCAGAGGCTTTGGAGGATTAAAAGGATTAAATGATCAAATTCTTTTAATCCTTTTAATCCTCCAGAGCCTTTGGGGGATTAAAAGGATTAAAAGGATTAAATCATTTAATCCAATGCTTGGGCCTTAGATTCCAGACCTCTGGAGGATTAAAAGGATTAAAAGGATTAAAAGGGTTAAATGATTTAATCCTCTTAATCCTTTTGCTCCTCCAGAGCCTTGGGGGATTAAAAGGATTAAAAGGATTAAATGATTTAATTTTTTTTAATCCTTTTAATCCTTTTAATCCTTTTAATCCTCCAGAGCCTCCAGAACCCCAATGTGAGGACCCCTCGTGCCGTGTTAGCCTTCGTGCTAGCTTTGGCCCTCGTGCCTCACTCTCTGTACTGGCCCTCGTGCCTTTTTATTTGCAATTATGGTTCGCGTATTGTCTCAGGCTATATGACGCCTTTAGGCGTTGTGCTCTTTGTATCTTACACCTTTGACATTTTTTCCTATGTTACCTATTGCCTGTAATGTGATTGTCCTCTTCGCGATCTTTCCTGGCGTGCCAGGTGAGGGCCCACATACTTTAACAATGGGCGGAACAAACTAACTAACGCCTACACACACAAAACCCCACACGCACACAACCACACCAACATCAGCGGCCAGCTAGTCTGCCATTCTGACGCCGCGCGCGCCTTGAAAGTTGGATCATTATGTGAAGGCCTCGCCTGGGGTCCGGCAGGAGAAGGGCACCGGAGAATTTCGGTTTGGTTCTGGTTCAGTTCCCTGTGTGGTGGCGCTTTTGGAGAATCACTTTGCCCTTCATAAGTAGCAGCCCAGCTTCCAAAGGTGAGGCTTCGCGAGAGCCAAACACCAACGCCCCTGGTGTTCGCTTTTCCTTCAATGCGCCCCCTGCTGATGGCCGGGGTCTGTGACTAGGGATATTTTCGCGAAAGTTCCCTGAAAGTTCTGCGAAGGAGCGGGCGAAAGTCAAAGTGCATGTTGAAGGGGGAGGGTCACTAAACCTGGCAAAAAAAACTGCTCAGCAACAATCTGTCCTGAGAAGGGATTCCGTGATGCTAGCTGCATGTTTAAAAAGGCTATCTATCAAGAAGTGATCCGTGATTCTCTGGCGTAATTTGGCAAGTGGTGAACGAATCTTCATAAGAGGCGTTGTTGCCCAACATGGGCCCCGCGAAAGATAAAGGTGGAGTTCGCGAAAGTTTCGCGAAGAATGGCAGTTTGCGGATAAAGGAATTTTGATCAACCATCACATATATATATATATCGATATATATATATATATATTATTGTTTTTGTATCTACTTAAATCCTTTTGCTGTGATGTTTTCTTTGCGGCTATCGCTTCATTTTGGTTACGAAACCATCGATATGCGAGATTCCTGAATGATGGGTCCGGAAGCAAGTAGTCCTTTAGCAAAAACATGATTCATTTTTTGATTTCAACACTACACAGCATATAGATTAGAATCACGTGTATACCGTATTTTGACTTGGAATGAGTCACCAAATTTGCAGATTTGGGTTTTCTCAAAGACATTTGAGAGTATTTACCAAGATGTGGATTTAAACAACCCAAACGCAAGCCAAGTTATCAGATTTGGTTTTCAAAGGCAAAATTGATGCAACCATGAAGAGTGAATTGTAAGGTCAACACATCGGGATTTAAACATGCTATGGTCGGAGAACTTTTGGGCAGCGAAACTTCTGTGAGCATAGATCCAAATTCAGATTTTGATCAAACAAATTTCAATGGCGTTGGCAGCGTTTCCGCATCTTGAATTGTGCTGACTGTTGAACAGCCCTTCCAGTTTCAAGCTCGGTCACGCCGCGCTGCTTGTTAGCCATGCCTGTCAAATATGGGCTCGGTGATGCTGTGGATTATGAGGACAGCAATGGCAGTTGGGATTTTGTTAGATGGAACATATCTACTTTCCCGAAGCGCCTAGGTTGCACTTTAAGTTGTGGACCCTGTTCCTTGACTGTTTCGAATGGATTGAGTTGATGGATACTGATGGGTATAGATGGGGCATATAGTTTTAAACGCGGCCAACAAGATGGGGTTTGTTACTCAAGTAATTGGGGATCATTATCCAATGAATGGCAGTCTTAATAGGTAACATATGTTTTTTTGACACTTGGTTTCTGTTGGCGAATTGCATGGAATTGATAAGGTTTAATACCGGAGTAGTTGCCCTTGCCCTGAAAGGCTCAAAGGTGCCCCCCCCCCAACCAAAAAAGTTTTTAAATGGCGAAGTATTCACCAACAACCCATAGCAGAGGGTAATAATCATCTACTATTTGGATCTAGTTGGGATTGTCAGCTTTGAGGAGGGTTGACGGAATCCTCAAGATTTTTCGGTGATCTGCCGGCCCATGCTTGGAGGTGTTCACCGTCAACCAGACTGTGAGTCGTGGATCCCAGAGAGCCGGTTGAAGGCGCCGCTCACATTGTTCCCCGAACTGGTGCCCACACCTGGGGTCCTTACGGCCAGCATCTTCCTTGTCAATTTCTGGGAGCTTGCGAAGAGATCTTGCCACGGAGACATCTTGTAGAGATCTTGTATAGAGGGCTCTTAGAGACACCTTGTACAGAGATCGCCAAGAGGCATCTTCCAGAGGTCTTGCCAGCAGAGCTCGTATAGAGAGCTTGTACAGAGATCTTGCCAAGAGACCTCTTTTAGGGATCTTGCACAGAGATCTTACCATGAAACCTCTTATAGAGTTCTTGTACTCAGAGGCTCGGTGAGGAGAGTAAAGGCCTTGCTCGGAGATCATTTATAGATAGCTTGAACAGCGATCTTAGTTTGAGATCCCTTACAAAGATCTTCTGTGGAGATCTCCTGTAGACACCTTGTACAGTCGACCTTACGCGGGGATCTTGCACAGCAGCTTCTACAGAGAACCTGTCAAGGAGATCTTGCGCACGATCTTCTATAGAGATCTTCACAAAGGGAACTTGCAACACAATGCTTTCACTACTAGGGTCGCTCTTGTCCTGCTAGCTTGTGGCCACTGATTTTTTAAAGACCCTTTCCACCTTCCCCTTTCGAATCTTAACTACGCACTGTTTGGGGTCTGCATTCATCCTGCAGGCGGTGCCAGACAGTGCTTGTGAGACATCTGTGGCGACGCTGGCTTCGCTGGCCTCTGACTACAAGGTTCCTGGTGGGCTATAGTCAGCTCGTATTCACATGCTATGTTTCATGCAACCGAATGTGTTGTCATTATGGCGTAGAAGCAAAGCGGATTTAGGAATTACAGTTCCACCTTTGAACCGGACTAAGCGACAAACTAAGCTCAGAGTTGCACACCTGATGCTTGTCAATCAATTTCTCTTCATGGATTATTGCGTTTCTTGTAGGTTCTTGTTGCGAGCCAATGTTTGCCATTGGGTTGTACCATCACTTTCTTGGGTGCAATACGTGCACGAAGATTTTCAAGTTATTGCTAGTTGATTCGCACGGACATTCCTGTTTCTTATCACGTTTTGCCAGTTTCACACCTCCCATGTGTGTTTTCCGCTTCCAGTCTTTGGTTAGATCAAGCCTGCAATGATTTGATTTCCAATTGACATTACTTAGCCCTCCATGCAGGATTTCGATGAGATCCGAAGCAACCGAACTCGTGTTCCATCATCTTGTTCTGCGCCTCGGCTGCTTGAACATATTCAGGGCAGCCCAAAATGGAATGTTGAAGAGAACATTAAGTAGTGTGTTAGCATATTCGTGCGCGAATATGCTAACACGGGTTTGTTAACAAGTTAACATGATTTGTCTTCTAAATGGCGAGTTGGGCGTCGGAGGCAACTAATTGCTGGCTCACCACAATGAGTAGTTGATGGTCACAAGGGGTTCTGGTGAATGGCGTGCTTTGGGAGTTTACTAGCCGAGATAATTGCATAAAGTAAAAACCCTATATATATAGATATATACAAGGGTTGAATCACAAGGAAAATCGAAAAATATCTTCCAGCCGCTTCATGTTATGACATAGCCTCCTGAGGGCAACGGCATATCGGAATGGGAGTATCACTGGCGCCCCTGGTCCAGAAGGTGGAATTGGTGCCTCGATGGCAACCGTTGTGAAAGCCTTGGCTCCTTGTTTTTATTTTCGTTACTTTCAAACATTCTGCGTTGCAGACGCAATTTTCTCATATTTGGCTGGCTCTCTTGAAAGATGTTTTCTCTTCCAAGCTTGATTGATTGAGGGACCGATGTGGGCCATACAACAAGAAAGATGCTTGTCCCGCAGAGCTTACATTCAGACTAGGGCAAAAAAACAGCAGTGATTTTCTGATCTCTGTGTGACACTGATCATTTCCTAGTATGTCTTGGCACATGCTTTTTGTGTTACATTCTAGTTGCTCTCTTTGTCCTCTCAGGAACAATCGGGGCACCGTTGTCAAGTGGCAATGCCGTATGCAAGCAGTGAAGATGCGGAGCAGCTTGTGCAGGCTGCTCAGTTCTTTGGTAGCTTGGAACAAATATCAGATCAGACATAGATATGTATACTTCATTATATCCGGGTCTGATTTCAGAATTTTTGGATCCAACACATTTAGGTTCTTTTAGCGAATCGTGTCAAATCGTGAGCATCATATGAGTTTTATTCGTTGGTGGATGTAATTGGGCTAGGAATTCTATAGCGATATTCAGTTTAATGTGTTTTAGACGTATCCAACTTGAGGAGACATTTATAGCATTGGTCGGGAAAAAACACCTGGATGGGCATTCGATTCCGTTTGGGAACTACATGTTACAACGTTCGCTGAAGTTACATTCCAGCATTGCGTTTGTGTAATGACTTTGTAGTTGGCGAAACGTAGCACGTCGTTCTTCTCAAGTTCTTCAGTGTCTACCAGCAAGTCATGTGGTTGCCTTTGGTTTTGCAGCAGTACCTAAGCAGATCTTGTAAGTACTTAGATTTTACCGGACGATTAGTTCATCGGATGGTTTGAAGTCATTTTTGTAAAGTAGCGTGTTTTCAAATTCTCAATTGGCAAGCCGCCAGTGACATTGATTTTGGAAACAAATTAGTTTCGGATTTGGTGCGTTCTGCGCTCGGATGCTCAGGCACCATCGAGGGGCGGATTTTCCACTCAGAGGGCAAGGTTCTGAAGCTTAGATTTTAGAGGGCAGTGCAGGCCAAAGGATGCGTCGCAGGCATGCCGAAGGTCACCTGGGCGTAAGACCGTGAAGCTGGCAATGGCTTGAGTGGGGCACGGAAAAAAAGGCTGCGTCATTTCATCAGTGTTCACACCTCAAAGATTCCATATCATCAACGAGGCCTTTCTTATGGAAGAGCTGTTGCCTACAAGTTGCTGCATTAGTAAAGGGAAGGGGTGCGGTCGTATGCCACATATATATATATTCTTTATTTTCTGTCTGAGGCTTCCGCAAAATCAATAAAGTATAGAGAATAAATCAGAATAAATCACGAAAGGTAGCTCCAGAGGGGCTACCTTGAGTTTTACTTTACGAAGTAAAGGGGAGGGCGGCCAGCCCCGTTACCTGATTCTTCAGGAGATTGCTAGTCATTTTAGTAACCCCCCCC
>Ga0126342_10016863_pt1 | contig 12684 bp, 11 predicted proteins | sample Cyp1metagenome_FD_92528 | JGI IMG/M metagenome (GOLD analysis project Ga0126342, IMG submission 92528) | Coral microbial communities from Lord Howe Island, Old Settlement Bay, Australia - Cyphastrea 1 metagenome | ecosystem: Host-associated > Invertebrates > Cnidaria > Coral ...
GATTTAATGGCATTTAATGGTGATTTAATGGCATTTAATGGTGATTTAATGGCATTTAATGGTGATTTAATGGCATTTAATGGTGATTTAATGGCATTTAATGGTGATTTAATGGCATTTAATTGTGATTTAATGGCATTTAATGGTGATTTAATGGGATTTTATGGTGATTCAATGGGATATTAATGGGATATACCCTCCGGTAAACAAACACTTTGCTATTGAAGATGACCATTTTGTTCGTGGATTTTACCCATTAATAGCATGGTGATTTTCCCATCAGTTGCGTAAACGTTTACCAGAGGGTAACCCAATCATGGCATATATCCTTTCGGACCATAGCGACCATAGCCATAGTCCCAGCTAAGGGTGACCATCCCGAGGACGGAGGCGTGGCGGATTTAGTGGGGGGGAAAGGCCCTGGTCGTCCCCGAAGAAAACAAGAGGAACTATGAACCCTTCGGAACATTGTAGGAACAATAGTAGGAAATAGTAGGAAAACCAATAGGAACAAATGATCTTCTATTGTTCCTACTATTTCCTACTCAAAGAGAGCATGAAATAGTGAGTTTTGGACTCTCCGGAACCCCTTTTCCAGGCTGAAAGTGGCTTGCTGGGAGGGAAGCACACTATCTACGTGCTGCAGGTGGGGGTCACCTTTTGCGGGGGTTGGTGCAATAAATTCGAACAGCAAAGAACCATTGTTGATGGGTTGGGTCTCCTCAATGCATTCTGAATGTGGCCAGAGTGCCAACATTTTGCCATGTGTCTTTTGAGATCGAGATAGGGTCTCAGACATGATCCTGTCCCATCTACGATGTCTACCGATTTCAATCGATGTTTGTGTGAATTTGGCAATTTCTAAGTTGCATCATCATCATCATCATCATCATCATCATCTTGGAACGTCTCTGTCAATGACTGGGTCTGTGAGATCACCCTATTGTTTTGGACATGGCATCCATGGCATCCATGGCATTCCTGGTGACGGTCGCCGTTGTGTAGGTGACCTCCTTTGGTCTCACGAGCCTTTGCAAGCACAGCTTCGAGGTCGGACTCTGCAAGTTGGTGCCAGACATTCCCTTGGTGGTCACTACGATTCACTAACTTAGCATTGAAATCTTGCAAAAATCTTGCAAGTCTACTGAGACGTACTGTACCTCCATATACCTCCATGACATTCTTGGAGGATTTTGAGCAACTTCATGCTCAAATTTCGAGCAAGGCCCTGGAGCTCAGGTGTACCACTGGTAGTGCGTTAGATGTTGGGGAAGGGATAAGGAGGAGTTTGAACAAACTGAGCTGACAGACCTTGTAAATATGAAACTGGTGGTTCATGTGAGCAGTCGCCAAAAACCACCACGGATTCTTGCCTCGACACTATTATCATGTTCTTATTCGCCTATCATGATCAACGTTAATCATAATTAATCACTATGTGTTATTACTATTGGGGCTAGTAATCCCCATTTCAATGTTATGATATATTATGAACATATGGTGAAAATCCCCATAGATACAGTAATGAATGTTATATTCTTTTATAAAGAGGATATGTATATAATTGTAATATATATATATATATATATACATTATTGTGTTATATATAGTGGGTGAATCCCCATTTGTCGACCGTTATCATGTTGTGGTTCGGTCGCTGCTCACCAGGTGTGTTTCATCCGCTCAAACCGGATTTGACGATCGGCTCGCCGACCTGGCAGATGAACATCATATTCAAATCTTTGAATCAACATGTTCATCCATTTTTTTCGCCATGAGTAACCATGAAAAAATGGCTAAATAGATAATAGGTGTTAATCATAAGAATAATAAATGATAATAGTAATAGCCATTAACAATCATTAACATTAATAACCAGTTGATCTTCCAAATCTGTAGATGCCAGGCCTGGACTAGCTTCACACATCGCGAACCGCTCGGTCACCGGGTCGAAGAAAAACGGCGCCATGTCAGCCCCAAACACATGGGGTGCGGTGGCGCTTGGTACAGCTGCTGGAGCGTTGGCAGGCCAGAGGGGGAAGCAACATGGGGGTGAGTAAGTATAATTAATCTTAATTAATATGATTCATATGATTCAATGATAGTGTCTGCGGCTTTTTGTACTAACTCTCTCTCCCTCTCTCTCTTTGCTCTTTGCTCTCTTTTTTGATATATAATTTGATATATTTATATAATTATACTGTATGTAAATGTAAATGGTGAATGCCTTCGAATATTGCTATAGCATCAAATGGCATAATGATCATGGTATGTGATGAATATGTATAGTTTCGTCATGTTTCTTCACCAGGTGTTGGCTTGGTGCTTTGGCAGAGCAAAAAGAGCAGCGTGAAGAAACCTGTGGATCCCAGTGTGTCTTGCCACGTGAGCTTTAACGGGATTTAATCGGACTCGATGGGATCTTCGTGGGGTTTATGTAATGGGAGCAACCAACCATAGCATAGCTATTTCAGAAAGGCACGCTGTCAGGTCCCCATGTTTCCACGTTTTTAGGAATGCAGTGTTGCTACTACATTATGTTTGATCATTTATGGTGATATACTGTACCTTTAATTAGATAATGTTACTTTATGTCCTGAAAGGATCGACATGAAGAACCTTGAACACATTGGAAACCACTTTAAAGTTATCGCTAGAGATCCCCAAATATTGTTAGACTTCCACAGAGGTTGCCAGAGATTTCCAGAGAGCCTTAAAGATCCCCGGGGAAAAGGAAGGAAGAGGAAAAAAAAACAATATATTTGTATATATATACATATAGACCAAGACCATCTATCAAAACCAATGGAGCTACAGAAAGCAAGCAACCAATAGAGTTAAGGATGAACACACCAAAAACAGTACATCTCATCTCCCAAGAACTTTGATCTTTCATATGATCAAAGATGTAGAAAAAACAAAACATATTCAAAAAAAAACAAAAACAACGTATTTTCGGGGACCTGGTGGCGTTACACTCTCAGCTATTTGGATGTGTCTAAAAGTCGTCGTTCTCCGGCCCACCAGTTCTCGCCTTTAAGGGGGAAACACGGGGGATGAACCGTGGGATGAAAAGGATCCCAAGAAAAAGTCGGCTGAGATCGCTGGATGAACATCCAAGAAAGGTATAGTGGAGATGTCAGGGGTCTCTGAAGAATTATGTGTTCGACATCGGCTTAGAATCATAGACGACGAAATGTCCGTACTGAAGCTGTTTGAGAATCAAAAGGACCAAATCAATGAACATGTCTGGATCTTGTGATGTTTGATCCATTTGCACAAGTCTTGTTGGGATGGGAGACTCATACGAAATCATAGCAAACGATTGTCAGGACCAAATCATATCTGAAATCTATCAAACTCATGGATCAAATCTTACCACACCAAACCAACTCTGAATGTTTATAGTGGACGAATGAGACACAATCAGACCAAATCTGTCAACATGTCTCGAATCATACCAAAATCTAAGAAAATATCTGAAAAAAGAACCATCAACATATCATTTGTTTCTGGATCCTGTGGTACCTTCAGCAGGTGATACCCCTCGTTTCGTCAAGGTCATGGAGCGGCTGCGCAACTCCTTGGTGGTACCGGTGGTGTCTATGCAGGACGATGACATGTTACGAGTCATGATCTAAATCTAATTGGGATAGGGGTAGAGTTGGGCTATCATGGGTGATAAGAACATGATGGATCAGAATGGTATATTCCTGGGACATGTTCATGAAACTTTGGTTTTGAAAACCTTCCAGTAATCAAATGTGGCAATGGAAAATGCCCATTGATTGATGATTTTCCCAGCTAGAAATCTCTATCTGTAGGAAAATATTATTTCTTTGTTTGAGTACCGGAGGGTAGTTACTATAGTCATTGGATTGGTTTAGGGGAAAATCCGCAGGAAACCTCTGTCATTGCTGGTACTGTTATACTACAATTATTTTTACTTGGTTTATTGGGGATTGTTACCATTTGCAACATATCATGGTGATACTTATCAACCTACCAGTAAGATGGAACTAACATAGTTGTGAAACATAGCCCATGTAGGTTTATAATGTATACATATATATATACATGATTTACTTTTCAAACATGCCTAACCATGATTTGCCCATAGCTATGTTAAATTACTAGAGGGTAGATCTGAAGTCATGTGCAGAATGCAACATGATTTCTTTTCAAAATAAGCTTGAGCAGAAAAAAATTACAAATGTTCAAAACCGACAACCACCAACCGCTTCTATGGCACTATGGCTTTGTCATATATATACATATAATTATATATATATATACCCATGATATCCCTTTGTCCCATTGGAAATACCAAGTCTATACCAAGTCCCAGGAGGCCTCCGGGGCTGCTGCCCTGGCCCAAGCGCTGGTGGAGGGTGGATTGATGGCAATTGAGGTGGGAGCTGGGGATATAAAGTGGTCATTGCTATGGAGCTTCCAAGCAGCCATAGATGCCCTCTGGCCTCACACGTGGATCCGAAAAAGACTCAAATATATATACCTGACCAGTTGTTTTTTTCCTGGATCTTACCTGTTTACCCATACCCTTGTATAATATCGATATATGTGTTATCCATATATTTATGCATGCATGCCTGCATGCATGCATACATACATACATACAAACATGCATGCATACATACATACAGACATACATACATACAGTGCAGACAGACAGACATACATACATATATACAGACACACAGACATACAACCATACAGACAGACATCCATACAGACATACATACATACAGACAGACAGATAGATAGATATAAAATCAAAGATGTTATTGTTCTTGCCTTCTTACTGCCATGAGAATCCACTAGTATCGTTAGCAACCAGGTGGTGTTCCGCACTGCCTGTGCTGAAGACGCCCTGCGGCGGATGGCGGAGGCGCATGATTCGGGATCCCAGGTGACTCATATGTTGACAGGAGATACGGTAGAGGGTTGAATAAAGGCCGACATTTGTGGAATGGTTGTGCATCTGCATATGTGTTGTTTCTTTGACAAATCAGGCCAAATGGATCAAAGGTGGTGTCTTCAGATGTCTTCAGTCTACATCCTCCAAGTCTCCAAGTTATGTCCATGCCGTATTGTCAGACAGACAGGTGTTTCAAAACACATTCATACATATTGCGGGTTTCTCAAGTACTAGCAAGAGAAAGAAATCATTCAAATCTCAAAACAACCTCAAGCGAGCAATCCCAGAAGTGGTTCGAAATGCCTTCTGGTATCTTCTGCAGTTTTTTGTCATGATTTCCCAGTGGCCATCAGTCGCAACGGTTTCAGGCAGCGCCTACAGCACTGGTGGGTGCGGGTACCATCCTGAGCCCAGAACAGGCCCAGCGTGAATCTTGGCCAATTTCGGCAGGATTTTCTTGGTGCAGTCGATCCCTTGATCAACTTGTCCATGGGTGCTTTCCCCCAATGTCTGACGAGTTCAATGAGGAAAATGATGAACGAATGTAGAACACTCCCCAGATAAAGGCGTTTGTTGGTTGCTGTGGGCCAAATACATCAGATTAGATCAGTGTAAAGTGTCTTCCCAATTTCTGCATAACTCATACACTACCAGATCATGCATGTCTAGTAATATCATAATATCTATATAAGTCAATGCAAATCAACAATCAACAAAAAATCATGATGTATGTCATCATCACCATCATCATCATCGTCATCACCATCACCATCATCATCATCATCATCACCATCATCACCATCACCATCATCATCATCATCATATTCTTCTTCATCATCTTCATCCTCATCGTCGTAATCATCTTGATCATCACCATCATCGTCATCATCGTCATCACCACCACCACCACCATCATCATCATCATCATCACCATCATCATCAGTATCATCATCGTCATCATCGTCATCATCATCATCATCTTCTTCTTCATCACCTTCATCATCTTCATCATCATCATCATCGTCATCATCATCATTTTCTTATTCTTCTTCATCATCTTCATCATCATCACCATCATCACCATCATCATCATCTTCATCATCATCACCATCATCACCATCATCATCATCATCATATATTGTACATAATATGTGTATATATATATACGTATTTTTATATATATATGTGCATGAACATCTATACACAAAAATCATGAAGCATGTAGGTGAATCTCGCCGATGGTAGTGCCCAGGCAGTGGCCGCAGGGGCCTGCTTCATCGTGTCCCCGGGACTGAATCCCGAGGCGGGGACGGTTTGGCATGGCTCATCCCATATAAATAGTATATATGAGTATAAAGAATCATGGGAATAATGGGAATAATCATCCTTTTTGGTTATCATGATGAATAGGAATAATCCCATAATATGAATATAATAGTTCATGATTCATGGGAATAATCATTCATGATTAATGATTACAAAGTATCTCTGAAAGAGTTCATGATATAATGGGATAATAATTTAATAAATGGATTAAGCGTGATTAGTGGTGACTTGGGGATCCCCCATTCTAGGAACCGTGTGGGACAATCAAATCTTAGGGGGATCCCCGTGGAGAATCTATGGAACCCCAGGAAGTCCCGGAAACAGCAATTCGCCGCTGTAAAAACTGAGTGGTTAGGTATACCCTCTGACAACCCCACCAATAGTATCCAATAGTCAATGCTTTTGATCATTTGGAAAATCCGGCAGCAATTATAAATCTTCAGGGAAGCATTTGGGCATGTCTGAGAATTACAGACACGCTCCATCGCATCCATCGTGATCTACCTTGAGATGTATGAAACCCTTCCAGCATTGAAGGTCATCCTCAATTCCAAGGGAGTTCCTGGACATTACTGAAGCCCAGCGTTCATGATTCATACTAAAATTCCCGGTGTTTTTTAAGCAATTTTGGTTGCTATAGCCCAATTCTTGGAAGGGCTCCAAGCTTTTTTCATGTTTGCATCTCAATGCTGCCGAGACAGCATATCAAGAAACCTTGGATAGTACTGAGATCATCCCCAGCAGCCAAAGATTCCATGATTGACAATGATTCAACATTGGAACAGTATGTCAATTGTATGATTGTATGAGATATCCAGATTCAATATCTTTCCAGAATTTCTGGATATCTCCATACAACATTGGAACATTGGTCTCACTTTGAGGCCTTAGTAACTGCAACAAGCCCCATGACAACCGGATCGGCGGAGGTGGTTCAGTGGTGCCAAGCCAATGGTGTGGTGGTTATCCCAGGGGTGGCCACACCCACCGAGGTGCTGATTTCAGGGGATTTCAGGTGGGATCCCACGATTGAACTGTTTACAAAAGGGTTGTGAAAAATCTACTTAATCTACTGTTTTTTGGTGACAGCTATTTATATCCTGGATTTTTAGGCTGTGTTGTCTCTGTCAGTTTTTTTCCTGTCTGACACACCCACATCCTGCGTTGTTTCTCATTATCCTAGAAGCTCTTGCCCATCCTATCGAATGCATGTGTACAGTATATAAGTGAATATATTGTTAATCTTACGGTGACAGACGTTCTACATATTTTATCAACCACACTGACTCCTCTAGGGGAGATATATGACCCAAGATTGGAGGCTTTTGAGGATGGCTTAACTCCAACAAAGGACAAAGGACATGGGTGGGTTGTATTTGCCGCCCAATAGCGTGCACTCAGTGCATGACCACTTTTTTTTAAGTCACATCATTCTCCTGCAATTTGATTGCTAGGTGGCTCTACTTCATCAGGAAGGATTTACCGTATACAGTAACACATTTTGGGGTCTGGCGGTAATGCAGTTCAATGATTTTTAATACACCATCGTCACGATTGTCCATACATGGGATCAGAACGCCCCATTGCCAAACATGGGACATCCTTACTTTGAACAAAGAGATTCAGCACTGATGAGTCAATAGTCATAGTCATAGAAAAAAGATTCCCAGAATGACACCTAACTTAATCGTGCCGATTGTTTCAAAGAAAACAAGCAATCTCTCAAGCTCAGCCTTTCAAAAAAACATTGAATAGTGCCCTTCAAAAAACAAGCCTTCGACCAGGTGGAAGAAGCCATGCGCCTTGGTTTGGACGTCCTGAAGTTCTTCCCCGCTGAGGCCCGCTTGATATGGTGCTAGTTGGCCCTGGTGCAGATCATTTAAGAATTATTTAAGTGTCATCCAATATGTGATAATCTTTGTAGATTTTTCTTTGGAAGCCCGTTGAACGGGATTCTTTTCGGGGCTGGAAGCAGTGTTTCCGGCCGTGGGACCGTTGATCGATCGATGATCAATGTGTTTTCCATCAATCTCTCGGTGATCTTGATACGTCTGCAAACTCATAGAACAACATGTTGTGATAGTATGTACGTAGAGAATGAGATCATATCATATCTATAAGTCTACCATGATTCATTTATATATATATATAATTATATATATATGTGTCTAATGGTATCTATTATGATATCTATGCATCTCTATACATGTGTAATTAGTCTAATGTCTATAGAATGAACATAACAAATGCATTGTGTTTTCCCAGGGAGTTCTGCGCTTCGGAACGCGGAAAGGCCAACGGTGGCGTGGCGGCCTTAAAGGCCATCAGTGGGCCCTATAGCAAGTTGACCTTCATGCCCACAGGACTGGGAAGAACTGGGCGGATTCTGGCCGATTTGCCATGAAATTGGGCCATGAAAAAGCTGGATGTGGTGAAGATGATGAGGATAGCACCTAACTTTCGATAACTTTATATAGGTGATCAAGGTGGCTCACTGGTGACTTGGGTACATGGATTTGTCAAGAACACATGGGAAATTTGAGCTGGGAAAAGAATTGGGGAGGAACATATTTCACCAAAATTGAGTTGGATGATAGTGTCATCAACAAATATGGGAGCATTGACCAAACGACATGTCACGAGGTAAGCATCAAACATAGGGAAAAACCAACTGGTGAGTGTGAAATGGTAGTTCTGTATTTTCTAGATACAGGAGCAATATTATATATAGTATTAATGGTCTGATCTAAACATAAAACACTTATATAATATACTACATATACAATACTAATAATAATATATAACATATATCATATCATTTATATAGTGTATTTAAAAAAATAGTGTATAATATAGATGTAGTTTATGTAGTCAGTACATAATATATATATATATACATACTCATCAGCCAACCGGGATTTTTCAAGCGAACAGAAACCCACGGGATGACCGCGTTTGATCAGGCCATAGGGTACCATGGTCAACCAAAAAACATTCGGAAATGGACATGATCATCACTTTGGAATACTATATATATTATAATACATCAATAGTATAATATATATATATATATATTATAATATATTCTTATATTATATTGTATTATATTATATTATATTATAATATATTTGTTATATTATAATATATTTATTATATTGTACTATATTATAATATATTATATTATGTTATACTATATTATGTTTTATTATATTATATTATATTATAGTATAGTATATCATACTATGTTATATTATTTTATTTTTTTTTATTATATAATTAAATCAAATTAAATTAAAATATATTAAATTATATGTTATTATAATATATATATATGTATATTCAGTCGAGGTATGAGGCCAGCACGTCTAGATTATACCCAACATATCCCAAAGTTTTCCCGGTCCCGTCCAACCAATGGACGCAAAAAGACACATCCCGGAGGAGGCGTGAATGAGAACAACTTGGAGCCGCTTGGAGAAAGCATTGGATTGTGGCGGTAATCCCATTGGATTGTCAGAAAATGCTATGGTTGATATTATGGATATTACATATATATTATGTTACATGGTTGTCATGTCATCATATGGGAACCATCATGCATTACATATCTTCCCAATATGTCATTAAAAATGGTATGATTTCCCAATATGTATAATATATGATAATATGCTAATCCAATATTGTTTGAATTTCTTTCAATTACCATACTGGGATGTATTGGGGCGTCCCGGATTTTTAAACACAGACATTGCTGTCTGACTCGCTTTTTCCCAAGCAGCAGTCTGACTCCAGATGTCAAGTGTTTGGTGATGAAGATGATATGGGTCTGCTTGGGGGGGGGGTGAGTTTGCCTTCAACCATAGGAAAGTCATGGAAAGCCTCACGAGCTCCATGTCATCAACTATGTGTTGTGCAAACGTCATCACGTGTTTGAATTATGCAAGGCTGTACGCTTGCCTGAGTTGCGTTTTTTTCTTTATTCAGAGTGAATGCAAGTTGACTGATGTTTCTTGGATGTGCTGAAGCCACTATCTAATTATACGTATAATGTGTTTGGCCATTCGTATCATCTAGTATCAATAAGCTCCACCGACCCGGAGAGAAATATGGACATTTGGAAGCCCAAACCTTCTATGTCCAAGCGCAGAAACTTCCCAACATAGTCCATGGATGGGATTTCCAGGTCAAACATGGCGGGTTGGTGTCCATCGTACCTGGGATCTTTCAAGATCTTACCTGGGAGGTTGAAACCAGAAAATCATGGAAGATAAAAATGATGAGTATCAGTTTGCTATTATCATATCTATAATCCCATGAACAATGGATGATTTAGGGGTATATATATATACACCATATTATATCCTAATATATTATAATAAGTTACCATTCAAAGCCCCTTTCGGTTTCCATCTGTCAGGAAATACTTGAGCCTTCCCCAAGTCGCATGCTGCGGCGGCACTTGGATGGTTCCCCAGGAGCCGCAGTCGTCAGGGTTGACGAAAGAAGCTCCCTGGCGACCATCAGAAATAGACAAAAATGGTATACTTGAAAGTTGAGCAAATTACATAGTTGCACATATTTGCACATATTTGCACGATTGGGATTGTTCGGTTGGAATTGTTACAGGGTTGTTGCTGTAACTGATGTGGTAAGAGGTCGAGCCAGCCCTGGTTTGAAACACTGCTTACAATCTGGAAATCAAACGTGGCAATGAAAACCATTGTGCATAAATTAAGGTTTTCATGCGGAAACCATCTATAAACGGGGACTTCCCACTTCCCATTGCCATGTTTGATTCTCCCCGGTTTGACCCAACTCGTTGGGTGTCCGAACCCGTTTGGCTCAAGATTGGCTCGGGGTTCCCACGCTGGACTGTGGATCGTGGTCGGCCTGCGGCACCTCGCAATGATGCGTATGTTCACAACGCCCAAGGCGTTCAAAAACTCAGCGGAGAGGCCTGGGAAAGTCGCAACACAAGGACGGCAGTTGAGAGAGAATCAGTGGATTCTTGTCACGTCAAACAAAAAGATCCCTTGACCCTAAGATCTATAGGTATAGAAAGCACTGGTATAGCACTGGCCCTATTCATTCTGGGGCGCGTACTGTGAAGGTATTCTTCTTGGGATAGGATTGTGTAACAAAGTACTGCTGTTTGTCAAACTTCAATCTATTTTGAGGCCTCTTGGAGCATGTTCAATTGTGTTAATGTTAGAGAGCCAACTGAAGCCTCAAAAGCTGTAGCAACACTGCCATGGAAGGCGACTCCAGGCCGCAACTTCTGGCAATGAAGGACACCATTTGGGCTTCAACCTGAAGCTTGTGTCTGAGACGGATGACAACGAGCCCATTTGTCAGAAGCAAGTGGAAGCTGGGTCACAGCTGGCTCTGTTGTTGCACACATACACACAATTGCACAGGTCTGGTTGGTGGTGTCAACTATTCATTGCTCTTCAAACATGTAATGAGATGACTATATTAGTATGTTTGGATAGGTTAAACTTTAAATCCGTTTAAAACCACGAAGCAGAGGTAATGTTCTAAATTTTCTCAACATATCGATGTCGCGCAGAGTGAAGCCATTTGTAGCCTTGCACGGAGGCATCATGATTTGGCGCTGGTCAGGTGCAGATAGGTGTAGGTGCTGCAGGTGCAGGTCCAGTTTGCATCGGCACATCATTTCACGGTCGCCTCAGGAAGATAAGTGCGCTCTATTGAAAGAGCTCGGGACCGAAAAGACGAAGTCGATGCGGCCACTGGGACGGGGCTGAGATAACTTCTTCCTGCATGTAGATGGGGACTTAAAAATGGAGGATACTGGATACCCCAACACTGAATTTTCATGTGAAAATGATGAATCGAACTTTGGAAATTTGGGGTTCCAATTTTTAAGATGGAACCTCAATTACGTTCAATTACCATGGTATGTTTGATGCTCTAAAAATGGAAGGATTATCCCTCGACTGCACGGTGGGCAACGGCCCAAGGAGACGCAAAGATGACGATGACGTGGCCATGTCGTCGCAGCGGATCAAGTGCCTCATCGGTTTGTTCTTGAAGAATCAAGGATGTTTAGCCAGTCAAAATGCGGATTTAACTTTAAAAAAACAAAAATAGCCATTAAAAATCGGAATATTACTCATAAACATAGCGGATTTGGGATGACGTGTGCTTGTCCGAAACTTGGGAATGATCCCCACCATAACCACCCATATAATGCCATATGATATGCCATATTATGATATGCCATAGACAGATAGATAGATAGATAAGATAGATAGATAGATAGATAGATAGAATAGATAGATTAGATAGAATAGATAGATTAGATAGATTAGATAGATTAGATAGATTAGATAGATTAGATAGATTAGATAGATTAGATAGATTAGATAGATTAGATAGATTAGATAGATTAGATA
>Ga0126342_10016864_pt1 | contig 12683 bp, 9 predicted proteins | sample Cyp1metagenome_FD_92528 | JGI IMG/M metagenome (GOLD analysis project Ga0126342, IMG submission 92528) | Coral microbial communities from Lord Howe Island, Old Settlement Bay, Australia - Cyphastrea 1 metagenome | ecosystem: Host-associated > Invertebrates > Cnidaria > Coral ...
AATTAATTAACATGACTTCGATTTGGTTCCCTAATAATAAATACCCCCCTAATACTAAAAACTACCTGCCGTGTTTTGTATTAGGGGGGGGGGAGGTTTAGTATTAGGAGGAAGGGATTATACATGTTACATGTACATGAAGGGCAACTCATATGTAGTGTAGGTATAATCATAGTTGCAACACAGTTCACAGTTACATGTAGAATATCATCCCCTCTTACGGTTGCAGGGTTGCGTTACTCAGTTTAGATCACTCAGTGTTGACCCAAAGCCATGTCAATAAACACTTACCTTGTCGGTTAAGTTCCAGTGAAATCCCAGAGTTTTCTTTGTTGAATTCCAATCATCCCATCCCCTCAACATTTAATACTTTGCATATGCGACCACCACAAAAGATTAGATCCAAGATGAAATCAGAGGGTCTAGGATGACTAAGATGTCTGGGTATTTAATCATCCCATCCTAATACTAAACACCCCCCAAAATGCTCCCAATGGAATGTGGAATTTCCCTATATCCGCCATGGTTTCGTTTCGGGGGATGAAACATCTTACCGAAGGCCGTGGTCCGTGATGCCGTGCTGGGCGGGATCGAAACCTGGCTCGGGGAACTCAGGAAAACTCAGGAACTCAGTCGGCCAGTGGGATGAGTTTTCCTTATCAGGTTATTGTGGAAGATGATGTGGAAATGTGGATATCATGGGAATGGAGGATTCAAGAGACTGTGGGGATGGGGATATGATGTTCTACGAATTTTGGATGGTCTTCCAGATTGGATGATTTTCTTATGCGTGCTGCTTATACAAAATTCATCAAAATTCTATGGCTAATCATTGGTTGCTTGGTGCTGTCTCTGGTTTTGAAGATTTCCCTGAACTCATTTGCAGAGTGGTTTGAACAATTTTCATTGCATCTGGGCGCGACTCAAAACTATTTATCACCCCGCAAAAATTAGAGGATTGATAAAACGATGCTGAACCGTGTAGAACCAGATTGTAGTTCGGTTTCCAGGTGGTAATTCGATGTTTCCTTCATCATTTCGCTCGCGTAATTTCCAGGTTTCCAACGTTTCAACTACTTGGGGGTTGCGAAAAACAACTGGCCCCCATGGGTCCGACGCCTAGCGGGTCAGCCGGCCATACCGAGGAAGCAGATGCAAGTCGACCTACTGGCCTTGCAGTGGCAGGGGAAACCCAGTCGTTGACGTCGTTTTGTTGACGTCCGTCCGGCGGAGAAACATCCAGCCCCGGTGCTGGAATTGATGGGCGAAATATCAGAGGAAATACCTTACTGGTTGGTGCTGGATGATTTTCCTTGCGATACTTAAATGGAGATGACAGCCTAAGATTGGGATATAACCTCTGGTAAACGTTTACATCGCAATGGCATAAAAACACCATTCTATTAATGGGTAAATCAACTATTTCTATGGGCCATGGCTTCAATAGCAAACTGTTAGTCATTACCAGAGGGTACCTTAAATACCTGATGTTGGTGAGTCCATCGGTAGTTTTTTTTCTGTCGAGGCCGTCGATTTTTTTTTTGTCGCATCTGAGGCACGGCTTAGCCTTTGGCTTCTATGCTGACCCTGAGGTGCTCCCAGTTGGCATCAATGGTTAAGAAACCCTGAAGGGCTGTTGAAAAAAGGGTGGTACCATTGAAAATCATTGAAATATCAGATTATGACTATTGGGAGAGTACCCCCCCTAGTTGATAAAGCATGGTTTATTTGTCCAGGGTTGACATTTTATGGGGATTCGGATATAATTTAATTAGTGTTAATGTGATATGGATAGACATAATGATATAGTGATATAATGGGATAACAATCGAAACGATGGGTATGCGGCGATTCCCCCAACTTAAGCAGCTATCATTTGGGGGGTCAGCTTTGGTGGTGTAGTGGTGGGGTTGGTAAATCCCCACCAAACGATATGTCAATCAAAAACCTACCTTGGCTTAAATTGTCTTAAGAAGCTGATGGGTCCCCTAGATCACGGCTAGCATACGAAGGTCTCAATGGAGCTGGAGATGAGTATCGGGTTCCAATGAACTCACAACCTTTACTTTTCTTGTATATTGATATATGATGATATGATATATGAGTATCTGCTATATATATACAGTATATATATATATATGAATATCAATATGTATCCATCCCAAAATTGGGGTCAATGTGTTTGAGCTATACCGGACACTGGTTGGTGGCTCGGATCCCTTCATGACGTTCATTTTTTTGGGTGCTTTGGAATAGGCGGCTCAATCACCGACCAGTAGTATTGTTGGTGACCAACAATAACCATTAATTTCGATGAATTTGGGTGACCAACAATAAACTCAATAAACTATAGTATCTTGATAGTAGTGGCTTTAAGCGACATTTTTATAACATTATAGTATCTTGATAGTCACTTGATAGTTTAATGTTATAAGTATCTTAATATATTTTTGATAGTTTTTTTTTTTTTTTAATATTATATCATAGTCTATAGTATCTTGATAGTGATATACCATGGCTTCATCCAAAACCTTGGACCCCCCATGACTCCAAGCACTCCAAGCGGCTCAGGGCATGGACAGCGCAGGCTCAGGGTCTTGGTGAAAGTCGTTTCGTCTCGGTGGTGGCTACTGAGTACTTCAGGGAATCATTCCAACCAAAAATATGGGATAGAGATTTAGCCTCTGGTAAATTAACAGTTCGCCATGGTATAGATGACCCTAATCGAAATAGATGGTGAACAACTGGGTTTACCTATGAAAAATGGTGATTATCCATGGCTATGTTAGTCATAACCAAACGGTATAAAGATTTAATGAAACTGAGATTCCATAAGATTGGAACTAGACATTGATTTAATGATCGGATTTAATAGGATTTATTGGGATATAGACTATAGAACTACCAACTCAACATGATTTGGGTTTGTCTGCGAATGGGAGATATCCCCATATGGCACTTTGGAATAGGTAAGATGATGATCATCCAAAAGAATGGAGTCGAACTGTTGGGTCCAGTTTCAGGCTGGGACCCAGATGTGCCATGGTGTTTTTAGCTGGATGATACTGGCGATACTTAAATGGAGAGGTTACAGCAAGATTGAGATATAACCTACCTCTGGTAAACGTTTACATACCTATGGAAAAACACCATTGGTTTTTTATGGGTAAAGCAACGAGCTTTCGACCTATGGGCCATGGCTTCCAGTTTGCAAACACCATGATCATCCCATGAAATTCACCTCTTTGAACAGGGGGATGAAGATCTTTTTGGGAACCAGCTATTTTGATGTAGCCGGCCTGGTAATTCAACATAGATAATTATAAAGAATGACCATAGACATCGTTGATTTGCCGAAGTAAACAATTGTGGTTTTCCATAGTTTTTTGTAAGCGTTTACCAGAGGCTATGAAGTGTTTGATCCACCTCTGGTGGGTACATTATACGGGAGTTCCACCAGCAATTAGCGTGGATATTCTGTAGGCATAAGATGGCATAAGCACCTACTACACTAAAAATCCATTTAAGTGGGATTTCCACTTAATGGAACCTACTATAGGAAACCATTTATATAATCCATTTCGAAAGGGGTTTTCCGATTTGGATCGAAGATGACGAGTGGAGATTGTGGAGTTTTCAGTTCACCGTTATCTGTTGGCTGCATCAGCAGCCCCCTCATCAAGCAGCCAACCACCCCAGAATTCTTGGAGTTCAATGGATCCTTTTTGGTGGTTGGGAAATGTTGGGACCCACCTGAAAAAATTCGGGATATCCATGGCTCCTGGAAACGAGTCGTGTGAAAGGAGTCGTTTTTTTGGCCACTGATTTCGGGCCCCCAAACTTTGGGCTACTGAAATCCTCATTTCCCCGGAGCGGTAAAACTAAGAGTTTTTCTGGGTTTCAACTCCTAATGAAACCCAACAAAATATAGTCAATAGTAAACTATTCGTTCTACTAATAGTTACCCTCTGGTAATTTGTTACATAGCTATTGAAAATGGCCATAGAAATAGTGAGTTTTCCCATCAATAGCATGGTGATTTTCCAGTTCGTTATGTGAACGTTTACCAGGCCGGGTACGAATAGTTACTGGATGGCATGATCCTCCACAAAGCCGTGGGAAACATCGGCCAGGCACGGCTGAGGAGAGTTTCATCGCTGGGACCTACTGGTTGACCAAGTTGCAAGACTGGTCGGGGCCCTGGGGGCCCTGGGGGCCCTTTTATTGGTGAATGCTGTGCGATTGAGATCTAAAACACCGATGTTTTTTCGATGTGTGTCATCGATTCAGAACGGAGGATGATCGGATGGATGATGGATGGATTTGTTTCACCTCAACCGGTACGATGAAAACTGGTTGGTGGTTTGGAACATCTTTTACTTTCCCATATATTGGGAATACAGTAATCATTTCAACTGACTCATATTTTTCAGAGGGGTAGGCGAAAAACCACCAACCAGATCTTCTATTTCAATCAGCACGTTGACGAAAAACCTTCCTTCGCCGCCACAACTGAGGACGCAGAACTACACCGGGGAGGTGTATCAAGCGATGGTGACCCTAGAAGGGCAAGAAGAGCCGGGGGATCCAGACCGAGCCGGGGGAACAGTTTGTGATGCCACCCCAAACGGTAGCCAGCTTCGTTGATGGCATTTTTTTAGCTCATGTAACAGAGGTTTATAACTAATGTAACTGAGGATAACTGAGTTTTATCGTACATCTAGAGTTGGATGGGTGCATCAACCGACTTGAAACTCTGGTTTCAGCATGAATGAGTGAATTGAAACTTGGAACCCACCATGATACCCCCCAAAAATGGTAACAGAGTTCATAACTGTTCATACAGACGGCTGGTTTCTGCTGAGCACTCCATGATTCCTGGCATGTTGGGATCGGCCTCAGGTTCAGTTCAACTGCAGGGCCGATACGGCTGCATCACCAGGTGCCGAGGGCTGTCCGGGTTGCTTCACAGTGAAGGCGTAGGCAGTTGGTGGCAGTTGGTTTTTCTCTGCACATGGAAACAGTGATGAGATACCAGAAAATCGTCTCAGTTGGTTTGATTACGTTCTTGATGATCAACTCTATGTTTTCTGAGATTATACCCAAGTTTTGATGTGTTTGATGGTCAAATCCAATTTTTCAAACGTTACATTACATCAAATGTTGGTATGTTTAATGGTTATTTTTTTTCGTAGACTAGATCAACATTTTGTTTTGATGGTCAAATCCAATTTCTTGAAGATTATACTATCAAAGCTTGGATTTGTTTTTTGGTGAAATCACGTCAAATCCATTATTTCCCATTGACGTTTTAATATGTTTCATGGTCAGTTCCAATTGCTCTGTAAGGTTATAGCGTTATAGCGTTATGTCTTGACATGCCTTCATGGTGAACTATGCTTCAGTCAAATCCAATGTTTTTTAAGGTTATCCCAAAGTTGCTGATATGTTTGATGGTTGAGTCATGTTACATCCAATGTTTTATGTCCATCACTGGGGCCGTTTTTTTCTTCGCCAGGATGAACATGGCTCCTTCGTCACCTACGAGTTTCTCCGCCGCAAGGTGCTGAAAAAAAGGGGCGGAAATCCTGGGTGACGCTGCTGAAAACCAGAGATTTCCGATGGTCCCTGATGGTTAATGATGGTTAATGATGGTTAAAACACCCCCTAATGGTGCTTAATGATGGTTACCCTCTGGTTATGACATTGCCAGTTTGCCATGGAAAATCCACAAAAAAATTGTAGCTAGGTAAAGCATCTATTTCGATTAGGGCCATTTTCCATGGCTATGTTAAATAACCAGATGGTATATCCGTTTCCAGAGGAAGTCTTTCCAGCGCTTTCCAGAAACCATCGTCGAAATCTCTTTCTGGGGGTTGCTAGAAAGAGTTCTCAGAGGTGTAGTGATGTGGAAAGAGGTTCGCTTTGCAATTTGTTGGAGAGGTGGAAAACAAACTTCTTTGCGGGTTGTGAAGGAGCCCCATGGATGAAACACTCTGTCTCACAATCGTTTTCAGGGAAAATGCATGCGGTTCACGCCGAGTATTTTGGAGGTAAACCCTATGCCTGTCATTTTGTTCCTGAATCAAATGTATTTGATCCGTTGACGGCACATCATTCTCTGGTTTGATCGGCCCAATCCATCTCTGGGTTCAGATTGGTTTGGTAGGTTAGCTGGTCTTTTTTTTAAAACTGGACTAACCAGCAAAGACAAGTTGGCTTTTTGCAGCGGCCGATCCAAGATTAGCCATAGTATCTTTGGCAAATATCCCGATGTTAATTGGTTAGAACCGTATAACATAAGAAAGAAGGCTTATGGGGTATTTAAGATGGACCATGGTGACATCATTTTATAACCATGGGCATTCACAGATGCTTTTGTCATTAAGAACCATCATTTTTATGAGATATCCCCCTACGAATATCACCATTTTTCTCCCAGAATTTGATGATAACATGGAAAAAATGAAACTCAGAACCGCCAAGAATTTTTGTACAAAACCCCATCAAGATGTTGTAGATCTTCCATACAACCCATTAATATCCATTAATGATCTGCAGTACGGAATTCAGTCTTGGGGATTCAATATCACAATCTCACTCCGAATTTCAGTGACTTTCCAATGAGAGCCGGTTTTATTCAACAAGCTTTGCTGGGTGTTTTTTTTTTGGTGTTCAACAAACCATTCCCGGGGCCCCAGGGGAGATCATGAGATGCGTCAGGTCTTCAAGCAATGGGCCATTGACAAAGGTTTGCTGCGTCCAGCTGCCCAGGGGGCTCGTCGTCGGAGCTTGATGAATTTTGATTGGGATATCCAGTATCCAGGATGACTGGGTCAACATGAAGCATCCCCAAGAGGACATGAAATTCCCATAAAAAAAAGTAGGTGACCAATTCTAAGTGGTTGTCACACTGATAAAAACGAATTCTAAGTGCTAATCCCTTACTATGGTCATTTTCTGAAAATATGTGTAGCATTTTCTAACAGAAATTTCCTTCCGAGGTGTTGACGCTGAGACGAAAGTCCGAAAGTCCTCTAAGATTTTGGCTGAACGAGGATGTGAAACATTAGTTGGCCAGGCAAACGAGGTGATACGGACGCAAGATGTGGAAATAGTAGGAACCCTGAGTCACCAAGTCTGAGGGTAGTGCCCATGCTATGCTGGTTGCATTCCGAAGAAGTGATTTTTCCGCTTCAACGATCTCTGAAGTTCGTCAATGGGTGGTAACTGTGGTATCTCATGGTATGTCTCAATGGGTAACTGGGATATATCACGGTATATCCCAAGTTCCCATGGTAACTGGGGTAGATCATGGTATTTCCATGTATTTCCCAAGATCTAGATTTCAAGATCTAGGAATCTAGATGAATCTAGTTACATCTAGTTACATCTAGTTCAGAGTTTCACCAGCCATCTAGAAATCACCAGCAGATCATCCCAGTTCTTCGGTGTCTTTTTGTTCGGCCAGGTGGGTTGCTGCGGCATGTCTGGCAGCGGCTCGGCAGATCCTCAGTCGTTTTTCACGCATCCGACATAGCATTTATGGTGGCAAACATCCATCTATGGCTCGGAGCAAACATGGATAGACATGATAGACATATATGATATAATATATAGTAATATATATATATAATATATATGTATATATACAGTATATATATTATAATTAGTTCCCTGAGATATGGATGTTCTTCACAGGGCTTGTCTATTTTGTTAAGATATATTTTTTTCCATGGGGATTCCTCTATTTCGTATCCCAAAACACAGTGATTCCTTCACATATCCTGTCCCCTTCAGCTCCAACGAGCCCAGCCCAGCCATGAGTAGGTTCTTTGACATGCTCAAATCCCTTGGTTGCGTAGGGCTAGCGTTTTTTACTTTCGAAAACCTAAAACCCTAAAACCCTAAATCCCTAAAATCCTGAAAACCTAAAAGCCAAAACCCTGAATAAAAACCGTAAATCCTGAAGACCTAAAGTCAAAATCGCTGCGTATAGCCAGTGTTTTCATTCATCCTCTGGTGACAAGTATATGGTATTGTTTGGGTGTGCTATTTGGGTGTGGGCGAACGTGGGGTTTGGAGGGAACATGTTCATTTGGAAAGGGATTAGTTGAAGGGAACATATTCTTTGGTTTCCATTTCAAACAGGCTTTTCTTTTGATTTTTCAGGGGAGTAAACGAATTTGGATCACTTTTTGGTCTCAACCGTCCATTTTCTGCGCTGCACGGGCTACCCCAATTTTGACTGACGACAACCCGGGATCTGTCCCAAAAGGACATGGTTGGGCCTGCTAACTGTGCGCCATGCACCAATAGCAGTTTTTTTTGGGACCCACAAACAGCAATTCTGCTCATTGATTTTCACTTTTGAGACAATTCAGTTAATTGTCACTTCGACGTAGATAAGCTGTTGCCAATACATGCCAGTTAATGAGGTCAAACCAATCACCCATGCCCAATTTTTATTTACTAACCGTTAATCATTGATGTTCATTGATAGTATCCCATGACATCACCATTTGACAACTTGGTTAATCCCTAAATCTGATTATACGTTGGCGTCAAAGGCACTAGATCTCCATTCATCCTCATAGGCGGAAAACTATGTCTATATCTCATTGTGTCTCATTATATCTCACTATGTCCTCAATGGTGGTTGGTGGTTTGGAACATTTGGTTTATTTTTCCATTGGGAATTTCATCATCCCAACTGACGAAGTCATATTTTTCAGAGGGGTAGGTATACCAGGTTAGTTTAATCCCCATTTTGGGTTGTATATCATGTTTTTGGAGTCGGTTTCCTGGGATTCATTGAGGATAAAACTACATGAAACAACTAGTTGACAAAGCCATTCAACTATAGATTAATATCCACCATATCCTTTATATAATAGGTAGAACCAGTTTTGGATAAACAGGATCATATTTATATCATTTGTATCTTTATAGCTAGACATAGGTTTATGCTGGTGATTACAATGGGCTGAGTAGGGTGATCCTCCACGTATTTCACTGGGGTGAAGCAACGTACTTACGATTTTTAGGGGATGAACCACCACATATAATTCCCATCAATAATTGACCTGATTACTGTATATAATACTATTGTATATATATATAACATCAATATTATCCTGTTAAATCCTTATTGTACTCCCATTACACTACCAAGAAACCAACCGAGTTACTCTCCGCAGTCCTCAAACGTGGTTCCGGCGCTGATAGCGGATCCGTGGTTTTTATGGTTTTTATTTCAGTCATCTTTTATTGATGTGCTTAAAACTGTTGTGCCGTGATGATTTTGTTGTTTTGCATTGAAATAGAAATGTTGTTTTCGTCCCACGTTACGCGAGGAAATTATTCATTGACCATTGAATTCTATTGGTCCAAATATTCTGCAAACCTGGATTTGCAAAACCGGGTTTTCACACAGCGTTTCGTGCTCTTGTTTTTCTCTCTTCGCGCTCTTTCAAAATAGCATCAAGAGCGTGTGGCAAGTGACAAGAGACATGTTACAGCGTAGCACCAAGAGCGTGTGGCAAGTGACAAGAGACATGTTACAGCGTAGCACCAAGAGCGTGTGGCAAGTGACAAGAGACATGTTACAGCGTAGCATCAAGAGGGTGCGGCAAGTGAGAAGAGACATGTTACAGCGTCGCATCAAGAGACGTTTTACAGTGTAGCATCCAGCGTTACGGAGCTGTGGCCCCTTTGGCCCCCACCCCCCCGGTTCCCCAAGAAATCAGGCTGTCCTTCGCGCGCAGCTTCTAACTGACGCGCGCAACTTCTAACTGACGGGCACAGCTTCTAACTGACATGCACAACTTCTGACTGACGTGCACAACTTCTAACTGACGGGCGCAACTTCTACCCTGACATGCACAACTTTGACTGACGTGCACAACTTCTAGCTGACGTGCACAACTTCTAGCTGACGTGCGCAACTTCTAGCTGACGTGCATAACTTCTAACTGACGTGCAATGTGGCAGCAAGCAACAGCAAAAACTGCGGGTCCGTTAACAGCGCCGGTTGCTCAAGCGTGGCTGGAAATCTTCGAATTTCAACTTTAGTTCTATCATTTTACCGACTATAAATGCCAATTTATAGGGGATTGTCATGGATTTTCCTATGGTTTTCCCATATTTTCCTAGGGGTTTTCCCATTGAAAACGCCATTTTTTGGGAAAAGTCAGGCCGAGCCTGGACGAGCCCATGGCCATTGGCGACTTCGGAGCTGGAGGTCTTTTTCGTCAAGTTTGTGACGTAAGACTGGTTGGTGGTTTAGAACATTTTTAATATGGATTAACCAATGGATTCCAATGGATTTTCGGGGTTGAAACCACCAACCAGTCATCATTGATAAACCACATTATTCAAGATCATTAACCATATAATAAGCATATATTAACCATTATTAACAGTATATTAACCAACCAGATAATATACCTGGTTGGTGGTTTGGAACATGAATTTTATTTTCCATTTCATATATGGGGTGTCATCCTTCCCATTGACGAACTCATATTTTTCAGCGGGGTAGGTCAACCACCAACCAGAAGATATGGAAATAATGTGGGAAAAACCATGACTATGATTTTATATCCATATATTCAGATATTTTCATATCCATAATATAGTATGTATATCGATGATATATAATATAAAGATATTGATGGGTATATTATGATGATTGATGGATATTAATGGTGATTATAGTCAAATGATTCTGGCAAAAAACAATGCCATAAACCATGTTTATATCACAAATTTATGGTGAAATTGGGGATGGTTTATTGTTTTACCCACATAAGATGGTTTGATTCATCAGACTTTCGACTGGGACTTGTCACTTTTGCTCTTTTGTTGGGACTTGGACACATCTGTTCTGAATCTTTTCTTTCGGGGCAGTGGTTTTTCGTTTTTTTATTCGAACGTTTTGTTTCAGTTGACCTTCAGCCACCTTTTTACACGGGGTGAGTTCTCCATGAATCGACCAACTTACAGGTGGCCACTACAGCAAGTGGCTCAACGAGACCGGCTTGGTCGAGGCTTTCGCCTTCGACGGCACGCATCAGGTGCAGCATTTGCCGGGTTTCGACAGGTGTCCCATCATGTCCCCAAGGGGTTGGTGAAAAATATGGGGGATCACCCATGAAATTCGCAACGTTAATGCCGTTTTGGAGAAAAAACTGGGGGAACATGATTCACCAGATGTTGGGATGCGAATCCCACGTGACCTTTCAAAGTCTCTGACTTCTGGGAGAACATGGAAACTGAAACTCCATGACTACCTGCCACCGGCCGCTACTACCTAAATGCGAAAACCATCGAAAACCAGGATGCAAGGCTTTGACATCTTTTGACTCATACCCGCAAAACCCCAAAATAGACAAAACGTACACATCTGCAGATGTCTTAATATCTCCGTTATAGATGGCACCTCTTTGAGACAAACCTTGCCATTTGGAACCTGCCAACCGTCTGGTGATTTCAACGGGGATATCTCCCATTTTGAGACATTGCTCTGACCAGACTTGAACATCTAATAAACATGGCCAATCTACCAGTTGCAAATAGGACACACATTGATAAACGCAAATAGTCTGACAATGGGGCGAAACCTTTCATTTCGTCCAACAATGGGGAACTGATTTTCAATTTCTTTCAGAAATTTGGGGATGGGTTAACACCTGTTACTGCCATATTATATGACTGGGAAAATAACCATCCAACTATATCAGCTATGTTCGGTTATGGGTACCACGTAATTGTGGTACCAGTCACCCATCTGGCAAGAAACATTCGATCGTCTCGATTCCATCTCTCTAAGTAACTGGTTGACCTTGAGAATTGCCACTCCAAAGCGGAACGTAACCTTACAACCACTAAATCATCACTTAAATGCTTATTGTTTGCTGGGTGTTATAATTCATCAAACATTCATCCATGTCAAGATCGATTTTTTCTTCGTTAAATCCCACCAGTTCTTGATGAAATCCAATTCGTTTGCCGGTTTAAATGCACATTTTTTTTCTGATGAAATCCACATTTTTCAGGCTATGACTCCCTATCTTGCCGAATTGAGAATATCTCAAATATATTCAAATATCTCAAACAGCTTTTGGTAAATGTCTAATATCTCTGAAAAAACTCAATGAACAACATCAACAATCAATAAACAACACACACACATATATATATATATATATTATATATGTTCCAGGTTGCCCCCCCCACCCCACCCATGGTCATGGTACCCTGGACCCTCCCCTCCCCCAGCGATGCCGATGTCCAGGCCGCTGAACTCACCGACGGCCTGGTGCAGGAGGTGAACTTGGTGCAGGAGCTGACGCTGTTTTGAAGCGCCAGACATTGGAAGATCACGACGTATTGTATATGATAGGATGATATATGTATATATATATAGTTATGTTATATATATATATATACACACGTATAATTATATAATATCATATGTAACTATATATATATATAGAGAGAATATGCACGGATATATATATATATATATATGTATATATATCTACATACATACATACGTATATATATATATATATATACACGAATGTAATAGAAGTACGTATATAATATATAGATGTAATATAGATAAATATTCGGAATACCATAGTGAGCCCCGCTCGAACTCGAACTCGAACTCGAAC